>LXNJ01000055.1_pt1 | contig 75428 bp, 67 predicted proteins | sample 809081 | NCBI WGS metagenome assembly LXNJ01 (sample SAMN04870510, study PRJNA318959) | sponge metagenome | biome: sponge; feature: marine sponge reef; material: water | host: Petrosia ficiformis | place: Greece: Milos, Mediterranean Sea | collected 2013-05-29 | depth 5-7 m
CGGAAACATTTCGGCCAGTTTGGCCATGCTGATTCCCTTGCGATACCTGCGCCCAGGCCCCGATTTAACGCCATGAATTCCCCGATCTGGTGTATCCCCCCTCATGCGGTCGATCGGGAAAAATGCTTCAGTTATCTATATAATCCCCCTATTGTTGGGACAGCTGCCGGAGCCGAACAGATCCGTCCAGGTAGCGCCAAAATCTTCAGTCTTCAGAATCTTTTTGGGCAGCGCCACCGCGAAAGCAGCGCCTATGCTGTGCCAGCCTCCGTGGGATGCGTGGCCAAGCCCGAAAGCCATGTGTTGGACTGTTGGTTGCCAGCGTCGTCGCATTGAACGTCGCTCTCCTGTCCCTCGACAGATGCAGACGCCGCACGGCGTCCATCCCGTATCCACCAGCCCAGATCACATCAGGATCTGCTTTGGACACGCGTACCAGACCTCTCCACGTACCGCCTCAGTTCCGCGTAATGCTCGTGCGGGACCACGTAGCGCCAAAGTCGGTAGAGCGATGCACACCATCGTGCTTGATGGTATACACCGTGTGCGGTGCGCCGTTGGAGTTGGCAATGGAGGCCAGAAACTGCCCAATGCTCGTGTCCCAGGCCAGGGATTCCTGCCAAGTGGTCCACCGTTTTTAGTGCGGAAAGGAAAATGGCGGAGTATTGTACCGTTCCCAGCATTTTTCTGGCATCGTCAGCATGCCAGAGGGCTCGATTCCGTCCCCGCCGATCTCATGAGACCATGACTGGACCAGTGAAGGCACGCACTGTTTGCGCCGAAAGCAATAGATTTGGCTAATTCAATTCTCTGCAAGAAATTGGCAATAAATCGCTTGACTATGATTCGGCCTTCGGGGCTTATTGCACCCTTTCCGAAGACGCCGAGGGCCGGGATGTCTATGATTCGCCGCTGTTGCGCCACGATGGGGCGCGTTCTTCTGATTGGGCTGGTAGTCGGCGGTGCGATGGCCCTGCTTTGCGACCCTGCGTTTGCTGCGCCGCAGGAAGCCGATCCCGACTACCGGACGCTGCCATTTATCAGCAGCCGCGTCGCGATTTGGATCATCGCAGAGCTGCACCTGATGTTCGCGGCCTTTGTACTCGCGGTCCCGATGTTTGCGCTCATCATCGAGTACATCGGCTACAAGACTGGAGACAAACGCTTTGACCAGTTGGCGTACGACTTCACCAAGCTTCTGTCGGTGTCGTTTTCGTTTACGGCCACGCTGGGGGCGCTGCTCACCTTTGGCCTGATTGTGCTGTACCCGGCGCTGACGAAGTACCTGGTGAAGATCTTCAGCTGGACCTTTCTGCCGTACGTACTGCTGTTCTTCTTCGAAGCTGTCTTCCTGTACGCGTACTACTACGGATGGGGCAAGTTTTCGCCACGCGTGCACCTCTTCCTGGGCCTCATGCTCAACATCGTGGGCACTGCCATCATGTTCATTGCGAACGCGTGGCTGACCTTCATGAATACGCCCAGCGGCATTGACGAGCTCGGCAACCTGACGAGCATCTGGGATGCGATCAACAACTACATTTGGATGCCGATCAACATCCATCGACTGATCGCCAACATGGCGTTTGGTGGCGCTATCGGGGCGGCATACGGGGCATACAAGTTCTTGGGGGCACGCACGCTGGAAGAGAAAGCTCACTATGACTGGATGGGCTATATCGGAAATTTCATCGCCATCTGTGCGCTGCTCCCGCTTCCTTTTGCGGGATACTGGCTGGGCGTTGAGATCTACGCCTACGACCAGAGCCTGGGCATCACCCTTATGGGAGGCACCTTCTCCTGGCTGTTCATCATCCAGGCTGTGCTCATCGGCAACTTGTTTCTGGCGGCCAACTATTACCTGTGGCTCAGCATGGGCCGCATCGCCGGCGCTGAGCGTTACCGCAAGTTCATCAAGTACCTGTTGGCGGTCATCACGCTCTGCTTCATCGTCTGGGCGACGCCACATTCACTGGTGGCCACCGTGGAGGAAGCCCGTGCGATGGGCGGATCGCACCACCCGATACTGAATGTGCTGGGCGTAATGAGTGCCAAGAACACGGCGGTCAACCTCTTGATCCTCACGACCTACGTCAGCTTTCTGCTCTACCGGCGGGCCAACAAGGATGCTACGGTCAGCTGGGCAAAGACCGGCAACCTGGTGCAATTCGGCATCTTTGCGGTCGTGGTGATCTTCGTGGTCTTCCTGGGCGTCTATGGCTACTTCGTCGACGCGCAGACACGTATCGGGCTTTCACAGCCTCAGGTTTTCTCCGTTCTGTTTGCGATGGTCGCCGTGACGGTCATCGACATCTTTCTCTTCAGGGGTGCCAAAAAGCGCGGCGACATCGCCTGGGGAAAGATTCCCGCCCGTGCGCAGTACGCCTTGTTCTTCTTGGCCATCACGTTTGCCTGGCTGATGGGCCTGATGGGCTATGTGCGGGCCGGGATGCGTCAGCATTGGCACGTATATGGCGTAGTCCGTGACACCTCGGTGGATGCCTTCACGCCCACCCTGGGCTTTGCCGGCCTTGTGGTATCGATTACTGTCATCATCTTTTTCCTGTTTATTGCCGTGGTCTTCTTCCTCTCGGGCTTGTCGTCGCAGAAGAACTGGGTCGCGTCCCCCAAGCGGACCCGACGTTGGTTCAGGCGCGCAAAGCCCGCCGATGAGCTGGACGCCGGCACTCTTTCATCCGATGCCTCGTGAAACACGCCCTTTCCATCTTTGGCTTTACCATTCTGGTATCGGCCTTCTATTGGTATGTGAGCTTGTGGGTGCCGCAAAAGCGCACGGAGCCACCTGAGGATATCGCCATCAGCCAAGACCTCACGACCGACGAGATGGTCGCCATCGGCGAAGAAATCGTGGCAGGCAAAGGCACATGTCTCACTTGCCACACCATGGGAGATCACAGCACAACGCTGCGCTTCCCGGACCTGGACAACATCGGCGCGGTGGCGGCGACCCGCGTAGAAGGGCAGGACGATGTGGCCTACCTGGCCGAGTCCATGTATGACCCCAATGCTTATGTGGTGCCCGGTTTTGTGGCAGGCATGCCGCTCGTCGCAAGGCCCCCCATTGCGCTCACCGATGATGAGATCCTCACCGTGATCGCGTATCTGCAGTCGCTCGGCGGCACGCCCACCGTTACGATGGCTACGACCTTGGAAGGGCAGGGCCAGAGCGTCGCCGCCGAACAGGCTGCGCCAGTCGCGGCGGGCGGCAACAGAGACGCGGAAACACTCTTTACCACCTATCTCTGCAACACGTGTCACAGCCTGGATGGCTCACCGCTGGCCGGCCCGTCGCTGCAGGGTGTTGGCGGTCGGCTCAGCCAGGCGGAGATCTACGAGTCCATCCTGGACCCGGATGCAACCATCGCGGAAGGATTTGCGGCAGCCACAGGGACCATGGGCACGCTGCTCAATGCAGTCGGATTCAGCGAGCAGGTTTCGGCTCAGGAGCTGCAGTCGCTGGTCGAGTACCTTTCAGGATTATAGCGGCTTATGAATCTGCTTGTACTTCTTGTGATTGTTGCAGCCCTGGCAGCGCTGCAGCTGGTGGCGACGCGATGGGTCACCGTAAACAGGTTGGCCTGGATGGCTGTCTGGTGGGTCGCAATCTATCTGGGGCTGGCCTACGGCATTAACCCGCCGCTGCCGAGTTCCATCATCGTGTTGTTCATGGCCATCGTGACACTCGCCCTGGCGGTCTATCTTTCCGCTGATTCGGACGAGCTCGCTTCGGCCGTGCAGACCGTGACGGCGTTCATCGTTGAAAAGCGCTTCAGGGTAGCCCTCTTGACTGTGCTGGCGGTGCTGCCGCTTTTGGTGGCGCTGAAGGTATACACGAACCTGTCCAATCCACCTCAGCCGCCTTCCAGCAGCAGGACCATTCATCCGCCGCCTCCAGCATCCATCATCTTCGACGGGACGGCGATTGATCTGGCGACCGCCAATAATCCGTACAGAGAGCTCGAACACACGGATCCAGCAGCGTTTGCGCAGCATGTGGAGAATGGGCGTCGCGTATACTTTGAGAACTGCTTCTACTGCCACGGCGACAACATGCAGGGCGCCGGCATGTTCGCACACGGGTACGATCCAATCCCCGCCAATTTCAACGATCCTACGACCATTGCCATGCTCCAGGAGTCGTATCTCTTCTGGCGTATAGCCAAGGGGGCGCCGGGCCTGCCTTCAGAATCCACTCCTTGGTCGAGCGCCATGCCGGCGTGGGAGAACTTTCTCACCGAAGAGGAGATCTGGGATGTGATCATCTTCTTGTACGAGTTCACCGGTTACGAGCCGCGCGCACAGGGCATGCCGCACTAAGCCATGAAACAATACGTATTGTTCATTGCCGCACTGGTCCTGCCGCTCGGGGCATTGGGCCAGGACCTGGGGACCCCTGAGCAGCTGCAGAGCGGAGCAGCGCTGTACGAGGCCAAATGCGCCCACTGTCACGGTGCAGCGGGAGACGCCAACAGTGTTGCCACGGCTTACTTGCGCCCTGCGCCCCGCGACTTCACCTCGGGCCAGTACAAGTTTCGCACCACCGGCAGCGGCGAGCTGCCGACGACTGAGGACATCAAGCGCAGCATTCGGGATGGCATGCCATACACCAGCATGCCGCCTTGGAAGGGGATTCTTTCGGAGTCGGAGATGGAAGATCTGGCCTATTACCTGAAGACCTTCAGCGGGGATTTTGACGGCCCATACGGCAATCCAGAGGTGATCACCATTCCCCGCGCGCCTGCCTACGACGAAGGTAACCTGGCACGGGGGCGGGAGGTATTCGAGGCGAATCAGTGCGCCGACTGCCACGGCGAAAACGGTCGCGGCAATGGCCCTTCGGCGTTGGACCTGGAAGACGAGTGGGGCTATCCAATCCGGCCAGCCGATATGACCAAGCGCTGGACCTTTCGCGCGAGCGCGACCCGCGAGGACATCTACCGGACCTTCACCACGGGCCTCAACGGTACGCCCATGCCGTCGTATCAGCAAACCATTGACGAGCAGGACCGGTGGGCGCTTGTGGATTACGTGTGGTCCCTCTCAGAGGATGAACCCAACTACGGCACGGTGGTCACCGCCGTAGGAACGGCCGGGGCGCTGGATATTTCGCAGGGGGCGGCGCTGTTTGCCGACGCGCCCCGGGCGTATTTCCCGATCGTGGGACAGCTCATAGAGCCGGGGCGGTCCTTCTATCCGGGCGTCAATGGCATCGCTGTGCAGGCGATCTACAACCAGAACGAGATCGCTTTGCTCTTGTCGTGGCACGACATGACGGCGGAGGTGGATGGTGCCAACCACCCGGGGGTGGTGGTGCCGCCTTTTGACCCCGCCACGGCGGACACCACCGCAGGCCCATTCTCCGATGCTTTAGCGCTCCTCTGGCCGGCGGAAACGCCGGATGGCCTCGAAAGACCCTACTTCATGTTTGGCGACGCCAAAAATGCCATGAGCATCTGGTTTACCGATCTTGCCACTGATTCCGCGGCCGTGCTGATGGGTCGAGGCAGTGCCAGCATTGCGGCCACAGGAGCCACGTTAGCGCATTACGCTTCGTACGAGGATGGCGCGTGGACGGTGATCATGAAGGGCCCGCGCCAGTTTGATAGCGGCCTGTACATGGCCGAGGCGGCCTTTACGCCCGTGTCGTTTTCTGTGTGGGACGGGCTGAACCAGGAGCGCGGCAACAAGCGGGGCCTCGCTGCCTGGTACCACCTGTACCTGTTACCCATGGAGACGCAGTCCGCGGCGCTCCCGATGGCGAAGTGGGCGCTAATCGCGTTGCTCATTGAGCTGCTTTTGGTCGGTGTCGTGCACTGGCGGCACCGGCGCAGCGCTACATAGGCCGCATGGAATTCGCACCGTCGCTTGTTTCCTGGAACCTCACGAAGAAGTGCAACCTGCGCTGTCCGCACTGCTACATGGAGGCAGGACGTGCAGCGGCACGTGAGCTGACCACGGCAGAGTGCCTGGCGCTTGTCGAGGAAATGCACGCGCTGGGAACGGAGATGCTCATCCTGACGGGCGGCGAACCGCTCTTGCGCAAGGACATCTACCAGATTGCCCAGGCGGCTTCCAGGCTCGGTATCTGGGTGGTAATGGGCACCAACGGGGTGTTGGTGACGGACCGCGTTGCAGACAAGATGGTGGAGTGCGGGGTCAAGGGTGTGGGCATCAGCATTGACTCCGTCGATCCCGCGCGGCACAATGCGTTTCGTGGCGGCCGCAATGCCTGGCAGTTCTCCGTGCGCGCCCTGGAAATCTGCCGCGCGCGCGGACTGGAAGTGCTGGTACAGACCACGGTCATGCAGGAGAACTACGACGAGATTCCCGCGCTTCTGGACTTTGCCAAAGACAAGGGAGCCTGGTCCTTCAACCTGTACTTCCTGGTGCAGACCGGCCGCGGCAAGGGCATGACCGACCTTTCTGCGGCAGCGACCGACGCCATGCTGCACCGTTTGGTGGACCTTCAGGACGCGTATCGTCCGATGCTGGTGCGGAGCAAGTGTGCGCCGCAGTTCAAGCAGATCGCGTACGCCCGGGGGCGCGGCGGCATGGAGAGCGGTGGCTGCATGGCGGCCACCGAGTACTGCCGCATCACGCCGGAAGGCGATGTGACGCCCTGTCCGTACATGACGATGGTGGCCGGCAATGTGCTGGAAGACTCCTTCAGCGACATCTGGCGGCACGCAGACGTGTTTGCCGAGCTGCGAGATCCTGCCAGGCTCAAGGGGCGCTGCGGCGCGTGCGAGTTCAAGACGCTGTGCGGCGGATGCCGCTGCCGGGCGTACGCAGCTACGGGAGACTACCTGGACGAGGATCCTGCCTGCACCTACCAGCCAACGGGCGTGCCGCTCGCGAGGTGCGGTGTCACCTGGGACCGTGCAGCCCATGCGCGCCTGGAGCGCATCCCGATCCGGTTCATCCGGGAAAAGACTCGCAAGGGTGTAGAAGCCTATGCGCAGCGCATGGGCGCCGCCCTGATCACGACAGAGGTTGTCTCGGGTGCGCTTAGCGGCATGAAACGGACGCGTACGTTTACGCCGCCCACGGCGACATCTGCGACCGCGCCGACTCCAGCCGCGCCGAACGCTCCTGTGCATCTTGTGTAAATGCGATGCCATATACGATCACAGAGGCGTGCACCGCCTGCGATCAGTGCATTGATGCCTGCCCGATCGAAGCCATCTCGGTGGGAGATCCAATCTATGTCATCGACGATACCTGCTGCGACTTTGAGGAGTGTGTCGTGATGTGCGACGACGAGGCCATCGTACCGGTGGAGGAGGCATGGTAGAGAACGAGATCCAGTACCTGCCCTGGACCCAGTTTCAGAACATGGTGCCATCCATACTGGGACTTGAGGTCACGCGGCTGACGCAGCATCTGGCAGGGGAAGCCTTGTCTACGCAAGAGCGTAACATCGTGGTCAAGGTGCGCTACGATGTACGACGGTTCATCGCGTGCGTGTCCCGTGCGGCGCAGCATCAAGCTGGGGCGTGCGCGCAGCACCTTAATTCGGCGCTGCTGAACGCGGCGCTATTTTCAGAACATCCCAGCCTGGTGTACGTCGTGGATCGACTGCAGTACGTGCGCGACCGGATGCCCTACCTATACTAGCCATGTACAAGAATATCTTTGTTCCGGTAGACAACTCCGAGCACTCCATCTGTGCGGTAGACATGGCCGTTGCGCTGGCGCAGGCCTTTGGGGCGGAGATCACGGGCAGCCACGCCTATGCAGCCCGCATGCACGACTACCGCTTCAAGCAGATGGAATTTACGCTGCCCGAGGAGTACCTCCTGGAGGACGCGATGGAAAAGCAGCGTAAGATCCACGACACGCTTATCACGATGGGACTCGAGCTCATATCCGACTCGTACCTGGTAGTAGCAGATAAGCGGTGCAGGGAAGTCGGCGTACCGTTTTATCCCAAGATGTACGACGGCAAGAACTGGAAGGTGATCGTCAAGGACATCGAGGAGAGCGACTACGACCTGGTGGTGATGGGTGCGCTGGGACTAGGGGCCGTCAAGGACAGTCAGCTGGGCAGCGTCTGCGAGCGCGTCACGCGGCGCGTGCGCACAGATACGCTTGTCATCAAGGATGTGTCGTCCGATGTGTCGTCCAATGGTCAGGCCGCGGGCGATGCCAAGCGGCGCAGCATCGTTGTGGGCATCGATGGCAGCCCGGAGTCATTTGCGGGGCTCAAGACCGCACTGACGCTGGGTAAGGCGACGGGTCGGCCGGTCGAGGCGGTGTCGGTATACGATCCGTACCTGCACTATGCGATGTTCAACAGCATCGTGAACGTGCTCACTGAGAAGGCCTCCAAGGTGTTTCGGTTCAAGGAGCAGGAGCAGCTCCACGAAGAGGTCATCGACACGGGTCTGGCGAAAATTTACCAGTCTCACCTGGAGGTTGCGCGGCGCATTGCGCTGGAGGAAGGCGTAGCGCTGAAGATCACATTGCTGGATGGCAAGGCCTTCGAGAAGATGATCCAGTATGTGCGGCGCGAGGAGCCCTGGCTACTGGTGCTAGGCCGCATTGGCGTCCATAGTGACGAAGACATGGACATTGGCAGCAATACCGAAAACCTGTTGCGCCAGGCCCCCTGCAACATCCTGTTGTCGAGCCAGCGCTATGTGCCGCCTGTGGATGTCAGCGCCGAAGAGACGATGCTCTGGACGGAGCCAGCAACGCGGCTCTTGAACACTGCGCCAGATTTTGCACGCGGCATCGCACGGACGACAATTCACCGCTATGCGATGGAGCGCGGGCATTCGGTGATTACACGCAAGATCGTTGAGCAGGCCATGGGCAACATCCTGCCGCGCTCGTCCATGGTCAAGATGGGCATCATTGCAGGAGAAACGGCTGCCAAGGAAATAGCGGCATCGGACACAACCGTGTATGTTTGCGCTGAGTGCGGGTATACGGCGCGCGGCTTTGAGCCGGTCCAGTGCGGCGTGTGTGGATCGCTCGGCTCGACGTTTCAGCAGCTGGACAAGGCGGCCATCACCCGCTTGGCACGACTGGAAGGGGATGCCCAGGCGGTAACCACCTTCGACGATGTCAAGCTGATGTGGACGAAGGAGGCCCGCGCCGCGCTCCGGCAGATTCCTGACGGCTATCAGATGCGCCGCGCCAAGGCCCAGATCGAGAAGCGCGCGCGTGTACGCCGTGTGCCTACCATCACGGTAGACATGGTTGCGAGCGTTGTTGAGGGCCATGCTGTGGACACGCAGCATCTGACGCCCCGCGGCTCCCTCAAGGCAGCGGGCCCTGGCGCGCAAGGGGATCGGAGCGCCAGCGTCAAGCCCGCCATGGAGTCTTTGCTGCAGGATGGCGCATTCATGTGGACGCAAGAAGCGCACAGGCGCCTGGGCCGCGTGCCGGAGGGCTTTATGCGCGTACGAACGAAGGACCGCATTGAAGCAGTCGCGAAGGATCAGAGCACGAATCTCATCACGCTCCAGGTGGTGGAAGCGGGCATTCAGGAGAGTCTGAAGCTCATGGAGGAAATGATTCGGGAGCAAGCGGCGGCTGACCATTGAAGACGTACCACGACATTGCTACCGATGGCGGCTCAGATGTAGCGGGGCAGGTTGCCGACCAGATGGCGCGCCTGTCGAGCCGCCTGGCGCGGGTAGGGCATGTCGTTGCCATCATGAGCGGCAAGGGCGGGGTGGGCAAGAGCACCTTGACGGCGACCCTCGCCGAAGCTTTTGCGCTGATGTCCCACAGCGTCGGCATCGTTGATGCGGATATCAACGGCCCTTCGGTTGCGCTTATGACCGGCGTGCGGCATCATGTTCCGCATCCGGTCCCGGGCGGCATGAGCCCCGCCACAAGCGCATCGGGTGTCAAGGTCATGTCAATGGATCTGTTCCTGCAGCACGATTCCTCGGCCGTCTTGTGGGAGGCCCCTTCGCAGCGTCATGCCTACACCTGGCGTCCCATGGTGGAGATGGGTGTCCTCCGAGAGCTCATAGCCGACACGGCCTGGGGTGCGCTAGATGTGCTGTTCATTGACCTGCCGCCGGGGTCGGACAGGCTACCCAATCTGGCCGACCTGGTGGAGGACCGTGCGGCTGCGGTCGTGGTGACGGGCCCTACGGCCGTATCCCATGGTGTTGTTGCACGTTCCATTACGGCGGCGGCCGATGTGGCCGGTCTGCCTGTGGTCGGGCTGGTGGAGAACATGTCCTCGTACGTGTGCACTGCGTGCGGACACGAGGAGTATTACGACCGGTCTGGCAGCGGAGCCGCGGAACTGGCAGCGGCGCACGGCATTCCCTTTCTGGGGCGCATTCCCTTCGATTCGCGCTTGGCGCTGGCGGCTGACCGCGGCGAGCCCTTCCTGGCCCATGCGGGCGATGCCCCTGTGGGCCGAGCCATCATGGCGCTAGCGGCGCGCATGAAGGACTATCTGCAACTGTGATCCATGCGGCCCCGCCCCTTAACCCAAGCGCAGTGGCATTCCGGGAGCCATTCGATACCCTTCAAGCCATCCGAAATGTCTAAACCAACCGGCCTCTTCCAAGCCACCCGAAATCTCTGAGTCATGAAATTTCTTTGCGTACCATGTGATGAGCCGATGGCCTTGCAAGAGGCGTGCGGACCCTTTGAAGGGACAATGTCGATCGTTTACCGCTGTCAGGCCTGCGATTACCGCATGGCGATGCTTACGAACCAGATGGAGACGCAGATGGTGCGCTCGCTGGGCGTAAAAATTGGTGGGAGGGCGCGCGAAGCAGCACCCATGGAGACGCTGCGCACCAACTTGCAAGGCAAGCGGCAGGAAGTAGCCGTGCCAGACAGGGCTAAGTCCGCATCAAAGTGTCCGTTCACTGGCGTGGTCACGGAAGCGCTCGAAGCGTCGCAGCTACAATGGACGGCCGGCGCTCAGGCTCGCATGGCGCGCGTTCCTGCGTTTGTGCGGCCTATGGTGCAGCGCAACGTAGAGGACTATGCAGCCCAAAGCGGCAAGATGGTAGTGGACGAATCCGTCATGGATGCCATGAAGGGCCAACTCGGCATCTAGCCGCTCCTTGGCAGGTTGCTCGGCGGGGTCGGGGCTGTGCAGCGAGGCCAGCGTCACGCAGCAAAGTCAGCGCTTCCACGGATTGGCGACCTTTCTGCTACGCAAGCAGGTGGCGGGCTGCATCGTTCTTGAGGCTGTGCAGCAGCTGGCGGGGCGGCTGCCGGGCAAGGGACGCCAGCACGCTGCGAATATGGTCTGGGTCCGGGTCAAGCTCAGCGAGTACGTAGGATGCATGCTTCAGGATGGATTGCCAGGAGTCGTTCTCTGGAAAGAATCCGCGCCCAAGCCCGGAGTTGGTGACAAAGTCAAGCCGGAGCGAAAAGAAGCCATGGAAGCGCGCCAGGCTTTCCCGCTCCGCCTGAGTGAAGCACGCGTTGAATGCCGCAACGGATGCCTGGTCCGGCGCACCCTTCAGACTGTCCAGATACTCTTCTCCCGGGACATAGATGTCATCAAACCAGACGCGCGTGAGCGCCGCAGCAAGCGCCTCCGGTCGGGTATGGCGTTTGCACGCGGTCAAGCACGCAGGCGAAGTCAGAAAAGCCAGGAAGACGACCACGCGGTCGCGCCAATCGGGCGAAGGCACCGCACGCACGGACTGACACATGGGGTGGCTAGAAGCTGATTTCTGGCAGGTCTTCCCAGCGCGGCGGGCCTTCGGGCTTGAAGTTCTTCGTGGACACAAAGTGCCAGCCTTCGTGAAAGTTCAGCTTGAACTTGCCGCCGCCGAAGTGGTGCTGGAGGTATTGCATGGGGTCGTTGAGCAGATCCGTCATTTCCAGCACCGTGCCGCGCGCCAGACCCTTAAAGCGCACGGAGTTGGGTATGGGCACCTGAACAAGGATCGTGACCGTTGAACGGCTCATGGCTTGCAGAAAGGCCGCCTCCAGTTCGGTGTCCGTAGGCGAAGCATTGCCCCTGTTGGCGAGCTTCTTGCGCAGATACTGCTCGTAAAGTGTCCAGACCCAGGTCATGGCAAGGCCCAAATATAAAGACTATGCGAAAGGCTCACACTGGTATTGACTATTTGGCGCAAAATCCGAATCATGCAGCTGTATCTTTGCGTCGCAGTTCGGTGCATGACACACCTTCACCAATCTACATACTCTTTCTCTTATGAAGTTCTTTGCGCTAGCACTTACGGTGCTGTTGGTATCCGCCTGCGGCGGCAGCGGCGATGGCGCGGCTGATACCACCGATGATGGTGCGCCGAATGACCCCGTTGTCGAGAGCACACCGCTGGGCACGGCTTCCATTTCAGGCATGATTGCTTTCGACGGCGAAGCGCCTGCACGTACACCGGTGCGGATGAAGCCTGAATGCATGGATCAGCATGACAGTGATCCACTATCCGAAGACGCGATCGTCAACGACGGCGCGCTGCAGAACACTTTTGTATACGTGTCCGCCGGCTTGCCGGACGGGTATGCATTTGAAGCGCCGAGCGCGTCTGTCACGCTGGATCAGGTAGGCTGCATGTATACACCGCGCGTCATGGGGATGCAGGCTGGACAGACGCTGCGCATAGAGAACAGCGATCCGTTTCAGCACAATGTGCATCCGTTCCCGGAAAACAACCGCTCGTTCAACGAGTCCACGCCGAATGAGGGCGACTACCTGGAGAAGACCTTCCTGGTGCCGGAGGTGATGATCTCGGTCAAGTGTGATGTGCATGCCTGGATGCAGGCGTACATCGGCGTATTGGACCATCCATATTTCGCCACCAGCGGTGCAGATGGCTCCTTCACCATCAGCGGGCTTCCGGCGGGCGCGTACACGGTAACGACCTGGCATGAGCAGTTTGGTGCGCAGGAGATGCAGGTCACCGTGGGGGATGGCGAGACTGCGCAGGTTGACGTCACCTACTCGGCAACGAGTTAAGGCAAAACGCGTCCGGCGCGGCTGCCAGGCGCTGTACTGTTGATACTAAAGTCATTGCGATGGAAGACCATCACACTGCATCCCACCATGAGGGCCACAAGGTAGGATTCTGGCGCAAGTACTGGTTTTCGACCGACCACAAGGTCATCGGCATACAGTACGGGATCACAGCGCTTTTCTTCCTGCTGTTCGGCTTCATCCTCATGCTGCTGATGCGTTGGCAGCTCGCTTCGCCGGGCATAGAGATTCCGCTTCTTGGTGCGCTCACCCCGGAGATGTACAACCAGTTCGGTGCCATGCATGGCACGATCATGGTGTTCATGGGCATCGTGCCGCTGGCGGTGGGCGCCTTCGGCAACTATGTGGTGCCGCTCCAGATCGGCGCAGTGGATATGGCATTTCCGCGCTTGAACATGGCGAGCTACCACTTCTTCTTCTGGGGCGGAGTTGTGATGATGGCCAGCTTCTTTGTGCCGCAGGGCGCGGCCAAAGCCGGCTGGACCTCGTATCCGCCGCTGGCCGACATAGAGACGATGGGGCAGACGATGTGGCTATGGGGCATGGTGCTGCTCATCACCTCATCGCTGCTGGGCGCGATCAACTTCCTGACCACCATCATACAGCTCCGTACCGAGGGCATGACCTTCTTTCGGATGCCATTCTTTGTGTGGGCCCAGTTTATTACCGCCTTCCTGCTTCTTTTGGCGTTCCCGCCGCTGGAGGCCGCCGGCATTCTGCAGCTTGCGGATCGCCTGCTGGATACCAGCTTCTTCTTGCCTAGCGGGCTGGTGACCGCCGAGGGTCCCCTAGAAGTATCGGGCGGCGGCAGTCCGCTGCTGTGGCAGCATCTCTTCTGGTTCCTTGCGCACCCGGAGGTGTACGTGCTGGTTCTGCCGGCCATGGGCATTGTAGCCGAGATTGTAGCCAACAACACCCGCAAGCCGCTATGGGGCTACCGTTTGATGGTGTATTCGCTGATCTTCCTGGGCTTCATGTCCTTCATCGTGTGGGCCCACCACATGTTCATCACAGGCATGGGCACGGCCATCAGCGCTTTTTTCCAGGTGACGACGATGATCATCTCGATTCCGTCGGTGGTGATTCTCTCTGCGCTTTTCATCACGCTCTGGGGCGGATCCATCCGCTTTACGACACCGATGCTTTTTGCGCTAGGGTTCTTGCCGATGTTCGGCATAGGCGGGCTTACGGGCTTGCCGCTCGGACTTGCGCCAACGGATATCCCCCTGCATGACACCTACTACGTGATTGGCCACTTTCACTATGTGGTGGCGCCCGGCACCATCCTCGCGCTCTTTGCCGGCATCTACTATTGGTTCCCGAAGATGACCGGGCGCACGATGAACGACACTTTGGGCAAGATTCACTTCTGGGGCACGATCATCTCCATGAATGGAATCTTCTTTCCGATGCTTATCCAGGGGATGGCGGGCGTGTCACGGCGGCTTTTTGATGGGGGACTGGCGTACAGCTTTTCGGAGCCGGTGCTCGAGTACAACGTCTTCATGTCCATTTCGGCGGCCGCGCTGTTTCTCTTCCAGATTCCATTTATCATCAACTTCTTCCAGAGCATCAGAGGAGGCCGGAAGGTAGAGAAGGCCAACCACTGGGATGCCACCACTCTGGATTGGTCAGCAACGCCCACGCCACCGGTGCCGCATGGCAATTTTGAAAGCGTACCGCGGGTGTACCGGGATCCTTACGAATACAGCGTACCGGGCAGCGGCGTGCCCTTCTTGTCACAGGACACGGCGCCGCCGGCTGCGCCATCCGATCAGATTCTGGAGGAGGTTGAAGCGTAAGCGCCATGGAATTGCAAATCCCCTACGAGGTTACGCCCCGGCGTGATACCGGCGTCAACAACGCTAAGCTGGGCATCTGGCTCTTTCTGGCATCCGAGGTCATGCTTTTTGGTGGGCTCTTCGCGGCCTACATCTTTTTACGCATGGGTGCAGACGCCTGGCCCGGGATGGAGACGTTCGATACTCATGAGATGGCCACGCGCGCCGATCAGATCCTCAGCGTGCCGCTGGCGACGCTCAACACGGTGATCCTGATCGCGTCCAGCGTCACCATGGTGCTCAGTTGGGCGTCGCTCAAGATGAACAACTTCAAGGGTTTCAAGCTGCACATGGGCCTCACGATCCTGCTGGCGCTTGGATTCCTGGTGGTCAAGGCGTTTGAGTACGGCTCCAAGTTTGGCCACCATGTCTACCCGGAAACCAACATCTTCCTGGCGATCTACTTCGTCCTGACGGGGCTCCATGCCATCCATGTCACAGGTGGCATCATCGTGAATGCGTACTTCTGGGGGCCGGGCACGAAGATGTGGCTGAATGGCAATGCGCACGACAAGGCGCACTTTACCAACCGGATCGAGGTTGCAGGCCTGTACTGGCACTTTGTGGATCTGGTCTGGATATTCCTGTTTCCGATGATTTACCTGGTGTGATATGGCCGGAGAAATGACCATTGAGGAGGTCAAGAAGCACGTCCGCGTGTACCTCTATGTATTTGGAGCTCTGTTGGCTTTGACGCTGGTCACCGTGGCGGTATCGCGTTTCGATGTGTCCATAGGGCCAGCGCTAGTAATCGCACTGGTCATTGCGCTCGTCAAGGGTGCTCTGGTGGCTATGTACTTCATGCATCTGATCAGCGAGAAGCAGGTCATCATGTGGGTGTTGTTGTCGGCTGCGGCCTTTCTCCTCTGCATGTTTGCTCTGTTCATATCCGCGCTGGTGGATCAGGAGCAGGTCGCGCTGCTGATGCATGTCGCTTAAGACCTTTCATATCATCTTTATTGCGGTCTCCACGCTGACGGCGTTCTTCTTCGGCGTGTGGGCTGCGTATCGCGGCATCGTGGACCAGAGCGGAGTGCTGGCGGTTGGAGCGGTCTTGTCGTTCGCGGTCGGCGTAGGCCTCATCTTCTACGGCGTAAGCTTTGTCCGCAAACTCAAAAACGCGGGGATCTATTAGCGGCATGAAAGCACTACGGCGCGTCATTGTCCTGGTCTTGCTTCTTTTGTTGCCATCCGTTGCGCTTGCCTGCGAGCAGTGCTTGGGCACGGGGGGTGCCAACGGGCCCGTGATCAGGGCGCTGGTCTTCTCGATGGCGGCGCTGCTCTCCATTGTGGGTTTTGTGGGGGTGGGCATCGCCACATTCTTTATCAACACGGTGCGACGCAGCAGGAGCCTTGCGCCATCAGACCTGGAAGTCACAGAGCAGGGCGAGCTGGCCATGCGGACTGCGGTTTAGAACGAGTGCACGATGTTTGACCTAAGCAAATGGATGGGAATGCCGCTGGACGCATCTGGACACGGTGCGCCCATCGATGCGATGATGGGATGGGTTCACTGGCTCATGCTGGCGCTTTTTATCTTCTGGGCCCCCTTCTTTCTGTACACGTTGTGGCGTTTTCGCGCCAAGCGGCAGCGTGTGGCCAACTACCACGGCGTCAAGAGCAAGTGGTCTTCCTACGTAGAGGGTGCTGTGGTGGTCGCGGAGGCTATTTTGCTGGTCGGGTTTGCCTTTCCGATCTGGGCCGAGATCAAGAACGACTTCCCGGACGAGGAGGAGTCCACGATCATCAATGTGGTAGCAGAGCAGTTTGCATGGAACGTCGTCTATCCGGGTGCGGATGGCGCGTTTGGGCGCACGACGCTGGCGAAGCCATTGGCGATTGATCCTGACGATCCCCGGGGGGAAGACGACATTATTGTTCAGGACGAGCTCCACCTGCTCAAGGGCAAGCCCGTCATCATTGAGCTCACTTCTCGCGATGTCATTCACAGTTTCGGCCTCCCCAACATGCGTGTGAAGCAGGACGTAATCCCGGGGCTTGCCATTCCAGTCTGGTTTGTGCCGGAGATGTCCACGAAGGAATTCCACGCGGCGATGACGAAGACCCTGCCCGTCTCGGCCGATCAGGGTCGCCGCCGCCAGTACCCGCCGTACCGCTGGATTGCTATGCAGGATTATGCGGCAGCCGACGGAACAGTGCTAGCCGAAGCGGGGGCCCGTTTGTCCACGCGCATACTGGATCGCCTGTTCGAGGCAGGCATCACGGAGGTTGTTGCAGCGCCCGACATGGAGATCAGCTGCGCGCAGCTGTGCGGAGGTGGCCACTACAGCATGCGCGGCACGGTGATTGTGCACGAGACGCAGGAGGAGTTTGATGCAGCCTTGGCCCGCTGGGACTTCTAGCACTGGCTGCCGCGACCTGACGCATTTCATCCGGTGCGCCCTCGCTTGCATTGCTCAGGCGTTCGCTCCAACCTGCGCTTGCGCCCCAGCGCGCGCATAGCCGCGCGCCTTGGTCGGTGCTTTGATGCGCGCGCAGACTAGTGCACAGATGCTCGTTTTTGCCCGGGCCCAGGGGTTCTTGCAGATGCCTTGATGTGGCCGCTTACACATGCGCGTGTGCAGGGGACACCCCGAAGCCTGCGTTGTGGAGGCCGAGAACCGTGCAAGGCTGTACGGGTCCCGCAGGACTCCTGACAGGAAGGCACACCAGCCTTTGCAGCGGCACTGCCCGCTACTCGAATAACACGAACGCTCCGTCCTGCATCCTTGCCACTACGGGGTCGTACAGGGCGTCGCCGTGCTCGTCAAACGAAAAGGAGCCGAAGACGGTGTCCAGATCACGCGTTCGTGCAAGTGCATTGCGGATTTCATCCGCCTCAAACGCTTCAATCTGCGCCAGTGCATTTGCCAGCACATTCATGGCGACATAGCCGCGTGCTACGTAGTCGCTTGCCTCTTCACCGTGCTCATCGCGATAATTTCTCAGAAATGTCAAGCTGCGCGGGTGCGTTGAAGCGGCAAGCCAAACGTGAAAAGTCACGACACCCTCCGCGGCACCGGGTACCATGCGGTTTAGCTGCGCAGCATCGCTGATCGACAAGTACGGCGCGATGAGCGGAATATCTGTGATGCCGGCAGCATGGGCTTGCATGAGCACGCCAATCCGGTCAGGCGACAATCCGCATACAAAAATGGCATCCACGCCAGCAGTATCCATAGCCGAGAGCGCCGCAGAGATGTCCGGTACGTCGCTGGACGACGGATCCCGCTCGTAGGAGATCTCCTCCACCACCGATACGTCTGGAAAGCGCGCCAGGGTGGCGATGACTTGGTCATAGCTGCTCTGCGAAAACGCGTCTGCCTCGTTGACGATAGTGCCCACGCGCGTATAATTCAGGTGTCGGTGGGATACTACGATCCCGCTAGGAATCACCCTTTCAACCGTCAGCAGCGACCTGAACAGGTACGGAGTGGCCGCACCCAGGCCGAGCGCGGCAGAGTTGGGACTAAGCGCCACCACGCCATGGTTGTCAATCGTGGAAGTGATCGCACGCGCAGCAGCAGAAGAAGTCGGTCCAAGGATCACAGGCACGTCATCCTCCTCAATCAGTCTGGCAAACCGGTGTAGACTTGTGTCCGGTATGCTCTTGTCGTCGTAGACCGTAAGCTCCAACTCCGCTTCGCCAAGCAGGGCGGAGTTGAGGATTTCCTCCTGAGCCAGTTGTATCCCGGCTAGGATTTCCACGCCATTGGAAGTCTGGGGGCCTGTAAGTGACAGCACAACACCAACGTGATAGATCGTCGGGTCTTCCTCTATCGCATCGCATGAAGTAAGGCCAATGGCTAAGAGTACACCCAAAGTGAAACTATACCGCATGGTTCGCGTGGGTTAAGGCATGGATAGCGGTGCCGTAGTTCTGAAAGCACCGGCGCGCATGGAGTGTTTGGTCGCCACAGCCCATGCCTGGGCCAGTAATGGGTGGCGAGGTTACTGCTGCAAGACCACGAACGCGTTGTCTCGTACCTGCGCCACAACAGGGTTGTACATCGCGTCGCCATTCCCGTCAAAGGAAAACGGGCCGTAGATCGTATCGAGATTCTTAACAGCGGCCAACGCGCTGCGGATTGAAGCGGCTTCGTAGTTCTCTGCGTTTTCTAGCGCTTCTGCCAAGATATGGAAAGCCGCGTAGCCGCGGGCAGCGTAGTCGCTGGGTGCCTCTCCGTGGCGCGCGGTGTAGCTGTTCACAAACTCACGGCTCAGCGGCTCATCCGAGCTTTCCAGCCAAACCTGAAAGGTCACGGCTCCTTCCGCGGCTCCGGGCACTTCGGCATTGATGCGCTGCACATCATTGATGGCGAAAAGCGTAGCGATATACGGCGTATTCGTGATGCCCAGGATGTGCCCTTGTGTAAGGATGCCAAAATGGTCTTCCGGCAAGCCTGAAAGAAAGATTGCGTCAGGATCGGCATTCATCACCGCAGTCAGCTCGGTGGTAAGGTCGCCGATCTCCGTGCCAGGAGGCCGGGAATACGACTGTGCCGAGACGATGGTAATGTCCGGGTCAGCCTGCAGTACCTCCGTGATCTTGTCGTTGCTGCTCATGGAGAAAGTATCCCCGCTGTTGACGATGGTTGCGACCCGGCGGTAATTCAGATGCGCCTTGGAGACCTCAATGCCGACGGGGACCAGCTGATCTACCGTGAGCGAAGAGCGAAACAGCCAATCGCTTTTCGCACTGAGGCCCGTAGCCGATGAGGTCGGACTGAACGCCACAACCCCGGCACCATCCGCTATGGAAATGATGGCGTCGGTTGCACTTGAAGTTACAGGGCCCAGAATGACGGGTGTACCGACGTCATTGATCAGCGTGTTATAAGCGGCTGTGCTGCCGTCCGTAGTGCTTTTATTGTCAAGGGAGGCGGAGGTGATGGTGTTACCCAACAGGCCGGAGTCGAGCACCTCGTCTAGAGCGAGCGCAATGCCCTTGCTTACTTCTTCACCGGCCTCGCTTATCGTGCCGGTGGCAGGCAGTACTATCCCTATTTTGAGCTCGTTGTCATCCGTACCCGAATCGCACCCTATAAGAATCAGGCATACGCATAGCCCTATAAAAAGAGATTTGCTACTCATCGCTTCTCGTTGGTTAGAGTGTTAGGGTTGTCATTACCCGCAACCCTCAAAAGCCGTTCGCCCGTGTTAGTACAGTTGACCACGGCCTACGTATATACCGGGCGTTGGTTCTCAGCAACGGCGTTCGGCAAGGGATTTCTAAAGGCTCATGTGTGCGGCGCCGACGTAGCTGCATTAGTCCAACGGTACGATCTTGCCTCCTTCCACATGGGCAATGATCGGCGTGTACATGGCGTCGCCGACGCTGTTAAAGCTGAATCGTCCCACGATGGTATCCAAGCTGCCGAAGTTCTCGAAAGCCGCCCGGATGGATGCGGCCTCGTAGTCTTCGGCGTGCTGCAGCGCAGATGCCAGCACTCGGGTTGCCAGGTAACCAGCGGCTGCAAACTCTCCGGGGTCCGCTCCGTATTGACTGCGAAAGCGTGCGACGAAGTCCTGGCTTTTCTGGTGCGTTGAGGAGATCACCCACCGGGCGAATGTAACGACATCTTCAGCAGCTCCCTGCTGCTGGCTTTCGATGTATTGAAGCTCGGAGGCCGAGAATTCCGGTATGATGAACGGCATACCCGCAATGTTCGCTTCGTGTGCCTGCAGCACCATTTGCTCGACATCCAGCGGCAAGCCAGACATGAACACCACATCTGGACCAGAGGCCTTAATGGCTGCAAACTGGACTGACAAGTCTAAAGGCGGCGAGCCCGGCGGCCTGGAAAATGTCTGCTCATTCACTACCTCCACATCATCATAGGACGCCAGCTCGCGTTTTACAAGGAAATGGCTGCTGCTCGAAAACGTGTCGGCATCGTTGTAGATCAACGCTGCACGAGAATAGCCCAAGCGCATTTTGGTGTGTTCGACACCAGGCGGCACCAGTTGGTCCACAGCCAGCGCTGCCCGAAACAGCCAGGGACTCTTGGCGCTCAGACCTTCGGCCGAAGACGTAGGGCTGAGCGCAACGACGCCCGCTTCATGGGTGGCGAGGGTAATGCCTTCCGTGGCGCTGGACGAAGCTGGTCCCAGAATGATTGGAACACCGGCCTGGTCAATCAGCTTCTGGTAGGCGTCTATGGCTCCTTCAACGGTACTCTTGCTGTCTTCCAGGATGACGAGGAGCTGCGTATTTCCCAAAAGCCGTTCGCTGTTGATGCCTGCGATGGCCAGTGCGGCCCCTTTTCTGACTTCTTCCCCGGGCCGTGCCGCCGTTCCGGTAATCGGCAAGACTATGCCAATCGTCAGCTCCTCTTCGTTCGCCGTGAAGTCACACGATGCAAACATCCAGCAGGCCAAAAGGCCCAAGGCCGCGTGCTTGAACAGTATTTTCGGCATCAGTTCGGCAGCTCTTGGATGGACAATCCGCTGTGTTAACAGGGATGGGCCCTTACTGCACGGCCGCCAGTGCGTCGCCGACATACTGCACGACGATCGGATCGTAGATCGCATCGCCATCTGCGTCATAGGAAAACGGCCCCAGCACCGTTTCTAGTGCGCTGGTTGCGGCCAGTGCACTGCGCACGGATGGTACCGCAAAGTCTTCCGCTTTTGCCATTGCTTTCGCCAGGATGTTCAGCGTCGCGTAGCACTGTGCGGCGATTTCGCCGGGCTCTTCTCCATACCGTTGATGATAGGCGCTGACAAACGCCTGGCTGCGTGCATTATTGCTGGAAGCGAGCCAGATGGTGGTAGACAGCACGTTATCGGCGGCACCGGGTACCTCGGCATTGATCTTACGCGCCTCATCAATCTGAAATGCCGTCTGATAGATGGGCGTGTCTGTGCTGCCCAGTGCATGCAGTCCGATCAGTACGGCATGGTGGTCCTCCGGGAGGCCTGAGCTGATGATTATGTCGGGTGATGCATCCACGATGCGCATAAGCTGCGCTGTCAGATCGTAGTCAGCGGCTTCATCCGTGGGGTCGCCCTGGTAGGACTCTTCGCTAACGAGTGTTACCTCCTCGTATCGCGACAGCTCGTTCACCACTGACGTATGGCTGCTTAGCGAGAATGTATCGTTCTCGTTGTAGATCGCAGCGACCCTGGTGAATCCCAGGCGCGCCTTTGCTACCCGAAGTCCGGTGGGTATCGCATTTTCTACTGATCCTACCGTGCGGAAGAGGTTCGTGCTCTGCGCTGCGAGCCCTGCGGCCATGGACGTAGGACTCATGGCGATGATGTTCGCCTCATTGATCATGGGAATGATCGCTTGCGTGCTGGCTGACGTAGCGGGGCCAATGACAAACTGGATGCGGTGCTCGTCCATCAGCCACTGAAGCGCCGCTTGTGTACCTGCTGCTGTGAGCGTATCATCGGCCACAACCAGGGACAGGTGCATGTCGCCGAGTTGTCCGGAGGCATTGATTTCATCTGCGGCCAGCTGCAACGCATTTTGGGCGTGCTGCGCTTCGCTGGACATCGGCCCTGTCATCGGCAGGATAGTGCCAATCAGAATCTCGTTGGACTCACCGCCAGGGGCGCAGGCAGCGACGAGGCACATAAAAGCTATAGGCAGTCGTACGTTCAGCATAGCGATGCAGCAGCAGTGTTGTAGCAGCCTTGGCGGCAAAAGTAAAGCAGGAATCCTCACGCCGAACAAGCGCGATCAGCCCGCGGCCTCCCGCTACCTATTCTGGACATCCCTCAAGCGGCGCGCCGCTTGAGCACCACCACCGTTATACGGCCAGGATACCTGCTGGTTTTGTGGGCAAAGCACGGAATTCGCATCGCTTCTCGTAGAAGGTAGGGGCAGCGGTGGGTTCTCAAAATGGTGAAGTTGGGCTACGGGGTGGGGCGCGCCACCGAACTAGCCTGGCCAGCCAGCATGGCAAAAATTTCGGAGACTCCCAACTACCGGTCGTGCGCGGCCGTCTGCCAACTGCCACCGAGTGCGCGCTCGGCAATTGTACCGCTGCGCTGCTGGTCATCATCAGGCCAGTGCGCCACTGTAACTAGTGCAACTGGCAGGGCGCGGCGGGACATGTCACAAGAACGGAGAACGGGTTCTGGAACCAGTCGGTGAAAGTTTACATGGTGATGCTCAACGTCTTCTGCCCGAAGCGAAGAGACCCGCCCGCTCTTGACCATGGCGCGGTCCCTGGTTCAGGCACTATCTGAGCCTAAACAGGATTGGGATAGTCATACTTACTCTTACCGCTACACCATCCTTTTGTCCAGGAATAAATTTTGCCGAGCGTACTACGCGCAGGGCTTCCTCGTCTAAACCTCCGCCAATGCCCCGCGCAATCTTCGCATTCACGACATTGCCGTGCTCGTCTACTACGAATGTGACGTACACCTGTCCCTGAATCCCAGCCCTTCTAGCATCTTTCGGGTAAATGATCTGGCGAAGCAGTGCACGGGGGCCACCAACTAGTACTGGCATCTCGTCCAATTCGAGAAACGCCGGCGTGTCCGCTTCTCCAGCCACACTATCAGACGGTTCTGTTGGCTCACTGGACTCGCTGAGCTTGAACAAAATCGGCAGAGTCATCCGGACCTTGACTGCTTTTCCATCCTGACGGCCAGGTGTGAACTTGGCCTGTCGCACTACGCGCAGGACTTCTTCATCAAGACCTGCCTCGAGCCCGCGAAATACTCTGGCATCGGCCACGCCGCCCTGCTCATCAACGACAATGTCCAAAAACACTGTTCCTTCAACGCCAGCCGCCCATGCCGTGGCAGGAATCTTGACCTGGCTTGCCAGCGCGCCCAGGCCACCGACAGGCTGAGGCATTTCTTCCACGGCCACATAGACTAGCGAGTCCCCTTCATGCGTGCTGAGCACCTGGGCTACGGCGATTCCCAAGCTATTACAACCTGTTTCAAGGGCCAGGATACAGGTCAGGGCGGCGGCGACCGACAACACGAAATACGGGCGCAGTTTTGCATTCGAGGCGCCAGCGAGCTCGGGGTCTGTGCGCAAAGTCATGAAGCTACTGCTCAGGTTGGTTAGAGGCATGCTGCCTTCGAGTGCTAAGCCAGTAAAGCCGCGTCAAGAAAGCCGCCCGATGTAACATTAGATAACTAACGACTAGAATTAGGTTCCGCCTAGTGGCCTATAGCCAATTCCGCGCTGCCCTTTAGTATGCCTTGGAGAGCCTGAACTGAGTCGGAAGGCTTGCTGGCCGGCTTTTCCCCCATTCCAGTCTCCTTTCAGGACAGGGTTGTGCGAGGTCTGCCACGCGCTGGAATTCACGCTCACAAGTGCTGCACATGCCGCGAATGACCAGAGCTCAACGACGTGACCCACCCCATAGCCGATAGAGGTGACTATTTCCGACTCGTGAATACCGGCCGCCCCGCGGCTGTCTTGGCATCCAAGACTTTCTTTACGTTGGGCATGGTACTGAGTAGCTGCACAGCGCGCCGTTGGACTTGGTGAGCGCCTATTCACGGGAATGCGCGTCCGCTGTCATACTACCACCTTGCTAACAGCGGGCAGATGCGTCGCGCCGCCACTGGTCAACATCAGGTCCGGCTAACCTCCCGTGTTGCAACCAAGGCCAGTGCCAACGGCAAATCCAACCAATTCTTATCAAGTGGCAAAGGAAGGGCTCCCGGCGCATGCCGGAGCAGCAGCTAAAGTGACGCGCCCTCGTGTGCGGAAAGCGAATAGGGCAACGACTTTCTGCCGCAGCGCAGTTTCTCGCATCCAGGCTACTCGTTCTTTGACTGAATCAGTAGGCTCACATCATATTTGAAACTATGACGTAACTCTTTTGCAAGAATATCAGCTGGGTTTGCAGCGCACCTTGGACACCGGGATTATGGCGTACTGGAGCCGAAGTCGCCAACGTGTGTGGGTGAAAGGTGCAACAAGTGGTAACTTGCAGGAGGTGAATGAGGTGAATGAGGTGCATGTTGACTGTGACGGAGATGCGCTGCTTGGGTGAAAAGCGTGCCGCCGAGCGGGGAGTCAACCGACGTCTCTATGGCAAACAAGGGTCAGCATTACAGAGGGGTCGTCCCAATTATGAGAACCGCACGGTATGCCGTGCGCACCTATTGCGCTTCTAAAAAGGTTACCAGCGATTCGATCTCGGCGTCGGAGGTGGTGCTGTAGAAGTTGAGCGCGTTGAGGGTGAGAAGCATCAACTGCGGCGGAAAGCCCTCCGTGATCGTTGCATCGGGATCGAGGATAGACTCAGTGAGCGCTTCACGCGTGCGCGACTGCCCGATGCCCTGGAAGGTCGGGCCCGGAAGCACGCTGCCATCCAGAGAGTGGCACGTCTTGCAGAACTGATCATAGAGTGCCTCGCCCGAGCGGGCTGGCGCCTCTTGCACCTCCGGCATCTCCTGCTCGGCCAGTGCCACCGCGTCAGGCTCCTCGGCAGAGGCTGACGCTTCATGCACTGCAGCCGGCAGCTCGTACGGGATGTGCCCAGCAGGCTGAATGCCAAGCGCGCCGCGCAGCGCGGTATCAGACAAAGTGAGCGACAGGAAAACCACGGCGAAAGCGATGCCCAAAAAGGCCACGACCATGTTCACAGGGTTGTCATACTTCAAGGCCATGAATATCGCCGCCACCGCGACTGCCTTGGTGCCCGCAATGGCAAGCGCCAACGGCACGTTCAGCGGCCCCAGATCCAACTGCGCCGTGATCACCGTGATGATCGTCAGCGCAACCAGCACGGCGAAGACCGTGGCCAAGGTTCGGATCGGTACGATATGGTGGGATCCGTGCGCCATGCGTGGCTAAATCAGATACAACAGCGGGAAAAGGAAAATCCAGATGATGTCCACCAGATGCCAGTACAGGCCGGTAAGCTCGATGGGCGTGTAGTACGCTGCGGAAAAATGACCACGAATCGCTCGCGTGACTATCCATGCAATCACGCCCATGCCGACCAGCACATGGATCCCGTGAATGCCGGTCATCACGAAGTAGATACTGAAAAACTGCGGCGCATACGGGGTATAGTACGCGGCATAGTCGCCGTGCGGAGCAAAGCCCGCGCCCGGGAAGATGCCATGCGACCACTTGCCGGTGTACTCGAAATATTTGACCACCATGAAGGCCAAGGCGCAGAGGAGTGTCAAGAGCAGCAAGACGACAACCTTTTCCTTCTCGTTCCTCTGGATGAAGTGCACGGACAGGGCGACAGTGAAGCTGGACGCCAGTAGCACCAACGTGTTCAAAGCGCCTAGCCGCCAGTCCAAAAGCTCGCTGCTCAGTTCAAACACCTCGGGATACCATACGCGATAGACCGCGTAGGCCACGAACATGCCGCTGAAGAGCAGCACTTCAGTGACCAGGAAAAGCCACATGCCCATCTTCGCCGCGTCAAACTGCTGCGCAGACGAAACGAAGTAGTGCTTTAAGGTCGTGGACGTTTCCGCCATGAACGGCCTACGTGTTGTCTTGAGACTCAGATGATGCTGAGGCTGCTGCGCCTAGTACATCATCAGCCAGATGGAAGTCGTATGGCCCGCGCGTAACCAGCGGCACCTTCTCAAAGTTGTGCGGATCCGGAATGGGGCCCGTGTGGGTCCACTCCAGCGTCACGGCACCCCACGGATTTGCGGGGGCCTTCTTGCCCCTGACCAGCGAATGCACCGCATAGGCCAAGATCATAAACAGCCCCGCAGCCAGGACAAAGGAGCCAACCGACGAGGCCAGGTTGTAGGCGGCGAACTCCGGGTACTGATCCAGAAGCCCGGCATAGTCATGGTACCGGCGCGGCATGCCCCGACTGCCCATCACAAACTGAGTAAAAAAAGTCAGATTGAAGCCGACAAATACCAGCACCGCCGCGATGCGGCCAGCCGTCTCGCTGTACATGCGCCCAGTGATCTTGGGCCACCAGTAGTGGAGTCCTCCAATAAGCCCGATCAGCGCGCCACCCATCATGACGTAGTGGAAGTGCGCCACAATGAAATACGTGTCATGCAGATGCACATCCACCGCCAGGACGCCGACCATGATACCGGTAAGGCCCCCAATGGTGAACAGAAACAGGAACATGAGGGCGTACAGCATCGGGGTCTTCAGTGACACCGAACCCTTGTACATCGTAGCCACCCAGTTGAAGACCTTGATGCCGGTTGGGATGCCGATCAGGAAGGTCAGCATGGAGAAAATGATCGAGCTGAGGGCAGACTGACCCGCAACGAACATGTGGTGCCCCCACACTAGAAAGCCCAGAAAAGCAATGGCTACCGACGACAACGCAATAAACGTGTAGCCGGATACCTGCTGTCGTGAGAAGGTCCCCATCAGGTCGCTGATGATGCCCATGGCGGGCAAGATCATGATGTACACGGCAGGGTGGCTGTAGAACCAGAAGAAATGCTGGAAGAGCACGGGATCGCCGCCAAGCGCCGGATCAAAAATGCCGATCTGAAGGAGCCGCTCAAGGAAGAGCAGTACCATCGTGATGCCGATCACGGGCGTCGCCAACACCTGCACGATCGCAGTGGCATAGATCGCCCACACAAACAGCGGCAGCCGATTCCAGGCCATGCCCGGTGCCCGCATCTTGTGCACGGTGACAATGAAGTTGAGCCCCGTGAAAATGGACGCAAAACCCGCAATGAAGACCGCCGAAGTAAGCCACAGCACGCTGCTGGTGCCTTCCGCAGAATACGGCGTATAGAAGGTCCAGCCCGTGTCCACCTGCCCGATCACCAGCCAGCCGCTCAGCGCCATCAGTGCCCCAAGCATGAAGATGTACCAGCTGAACAGGTTGAGCCTGGGAAACGCTACATCCTTTGCACCAATCTGTATGGGTAGCACAAAGTTGCCCAAGATACCCGGGATCGCGGGGATGATCACCAGAAACACCATCACTACGCCATGGAGCGTGAAAGCCTGGTTGTAGGCATCCTGCCCCATGATCGTCTCCCCGGGAGCCGCCAATTCCGTGCGCACCAGAAGCGCGAAGATGCCGCCCAGCAAAAAGAACGTTGCCACGGCAATGGCATACAGGATGCCAATGCGCTTGTGGTCCGTGGTGAGCAGCCACGAGCGCACTCCGGTGCTGGCACTTAAGTAGTTCTGCCCTGCTGTGCTCATGAACTAATGCTCCTTGATGAAAGCGACCAGCGCGTCGATCTCGTCCGGCTCCAGCAAGGCGTACGTTCCGGGCATCAGCGCCATGTAGCCCTCCACAATTTCCGTGGCAGGCTGTGTGATGGCCTCGCGTAGGTAGTTGTCATCGGCAATCCTCCGCGTCCCGTCGGCAAATACGCGTTCCGAGCCCGCCAGCCCCGCAAAGGAGGGCCCGGTGCCAGGCGCACCATCGAGCGAATGGCAGGCGAGGCAGCCCTGCTGCGTGTACAGCATTTCGCCGCGCTCCGCAGGCGATGCGTCTGCGGCAAGGAGCCCCTCCTGCAGCCAGGCCTCAAAGTCATCTTGGGACTGCACGATCACCGATGACAGCATCATGGAGTGCTGCTGTCCGCAGTACTCGGTGCACATGAGCGGAAAGGTATCCTGCCGCGTGGCTTCAAACCATGCATAGGTGTATCGGCCCGGAACCACATCCATCTTGGTGCGAAAAGCAGGCACGTACAGGCTATGCAGCACATCGGCGCTGCTCATGGTGAGCTTGACCGGCCGACCCACCGGCACGTGCAGCGCCGAAGCGCGCACGCCGTTAGGATATTCAAAGAGCCAGCTCCACTTCTGTGCGCGCACGGTGATCTCCATCGCATTCGGTGGCGCTACATTCATGTGGATAAAGACGCGAAAGCCCCAGACAAAAACGATGGCCACCAGAATGGTTGGCACCAGGATCCAGGAAGTCTCCACGATCTTGTTTTCCTTGACGGGCTTCGGCCGGTCGGCGGCGCTTCGGCGACGATACCGCCATGCAAAAAGCACCATGGTCGCCATCACGCCCGCAAAAAGGATCACGCTGACAATGAGGATGAAGTAGAACAGTGCATCCACGTCCCCGGCATAGGTGGACGCAGCATCCGGGAGCCAAAAGGCCTGCCTCTGTTCCATCACGCAGCCGGGCGGATTAGCTCGCGCCGCCACAAGACAGCCAGCAGACTCATCAGCGCAATCGCCGCCATGATGCCGCCGAGGCGCATGGTCCGACGGGCAGCGAGCACGTAAGAATTAGCGGTGGGATCGTACTGAAAGCAGAAGAGGAACGCCCGGTCAAGCAGCGATCCAATGCTGCCCTCAGAGGCCTCCACCAAGGCCGCGCGCACGTCGCGACCCTGCGGTGCCACGTCAGGCAGGTACCGGGTTACAACGCCATCCTCAGACAAGAAGATGAGCGCAGCCGGGTGCGCGTATTCGCCTTGCTCCTCCACCCATGAGTAGCCAAAGCCGACGCTTTCCGCCAGCGCCCTGATGGCTGATTCCTCGCCGGTCAAAAAATGCCATTCCGCCTCGGGGCGTCCCAAACGGGCCAGGTGTCGTTCACGTTGCTTGGCAGCCAAAGACGGCGTCTCATCGGGGCTGATGGATACAGTTACCAAGTCAAATTCCACGCCGGGCGTCCACGGCACAGCCTCCAGCGCCTGCGTCAGACCGTCCAGCAGCACGCTACACAGCATGGGGCAGGTGTGATACACAAACGTGAGCAGCGTAGGCCTTTCCAAAAGGGTGCCCATTGGTACCACCGTACTGTCGCTGCGAAGGAACACCAGATCCGGCGGGACCTCGGCACCTAGCTTAGGGGTCAGCCCTACGCCACTGTATGCACGTGCCACATGGGCGGCGCTTTGCGACTGCGCCGTGCCAGGCAATAGCAATAGCAGCAGTGTGAACCTTGTTGCATGCATCTAGTAGCGCACTTCAGCCGTAAGGACTGCCTCTGGCGGCGGTTCTTCCTGTGCCAGTACCTCCATAGCGCGCGCAACAGGAATCTGGAATACGCCCTCCGCTTCATTCACAATCCCGTACCGTCTCAACCGGTCCTGCGCATGCGATTCGGCACGCCTGAGCTCAGGATAGCGCGCCGCTTCGGCGGCCTGATGCTGAGCAGCATCGACTTCCCACCGAAACCAGGCGGATGCCCCCCAGACGCCTGCGCCAATAAGGAACAGCGTGCCCAGAAGGAACACCACCAACTGCCCGGCGGCGATGCCTTCGCGCTGCGCCGCTGGCTGGCTGGCCCATCGGGGTGCGGTGCCCTCAGTATCCATCGCTAGACGTTCTCAAATCGCAAGGACTTCGCCAGGAACGGGTCTCCCTGTGGCACCAGCGCATGGCGACTCAGCCGCCAGAGCGTGACGCCCAGAAAGAGTGCAGTAAGGCCGATCCAGCAGCTCACATCAAGCCAGTGAAACGTCGCCTGATCATAGTGCAAGACGGGCATCGCAAGCCAGTGGTGATCAAACCACTGCATCACGAGGAGCCACACCGCCATGACGGCGAGCAGCGGTAGATTGCGCTTGACGGCTCGCGGCAGCAGTATCAAAAAGGGAAGTATGAAGTGGGCCACCAGAAGGATGGCGCTGTGCGTCTCCCAGCCGTGTTCCAGGCGGTGCCTGAACCATATCGTTTCTTCTGGAATGCCGCCGTACCAATACAGCATGTACTGGCTGAAGGCGATATAGGCCCAGAACACGACAAACGCGAACATGAGCTTGCCCAGGTCATGATAGTGCTCCCGGGTTACCACGCCGCGAAGCATTCCCATGCGTTGCAGGAACATGCACAGCAGCGCAATAAGGCAGAAGGCCGCCATAAAGGCGCCGGCAAAGAAGTAGACGCCGAAGATTGTCGAAAACCAATGCGGATCTACCGACATGAGTAGGTCATAGCTCCCGAAAGCGGTCGTCAGTGCTACCAGCGGCAGCCCCCAAGCGCTGACTTTGCGCTGTTTGGCAGCAATATGCGCATTGCCGCTCAGGTCCTGGCGCAGGCTCAAACCCCAGAGCTTGGACGACACCAGCGTCCAGATCACGAAGTAGAACGCAAGCCGCAAAAGAAAGAAAGGCTTGTTGAGGTAGGCGACCTTACCCGCCAGAATTTCGTCGTAATGCTCGGAGCCGGGATCGGCAATGCCGTCTATGCTCCAGTGGTGATACAGGCCATGGTCGTCAAAAAGCCCGATGATGATCGGTATGGACAGCAGCGCCAAGAATGGGAAAGATGCAGCCAATGCCTCCGGGATGCGCCTGAGCGCCACAATCCAGGACGCTTTTGTCAGGTGTTTGATCAGCACAACAAAGAGTGCACCGAGCGCCAGAGACAGGCAGAAAGTCCACCCTACGAGGTACGAGAAGTAGAACTGCTCTCGGAACGTCTCCGAGAAGCCTACGACGAGGCTGACCGCCAGCGTGGCCGCGCCAATCAGCATCGGAACAAGGTAGGCCCGGGTGCCACCCGTCCACTGGTAAGGCTTCAGCGCATGGCCACGGGTCGGCTCCGCCGTGTCCACGAGCTTTACCAGTATGGGACTGCTGTGCAGCGTGTCAGCCACGGAATCAGGGAGTCAGTCTCAGCTCGGACAAGATATCAGCCGGCACATCGGCAGCACTGGCATGCTGGCTTCGCTGCAGGGCCCGCACATAGGCCACGATAGCCCAGCGGTCGGCCACGGGTATCTGCTGCGCATAGCCCGGCATGGTGCGAACGCCACGGGAGACAACATCGAACAGGTAGCCATCCTCAATGGCGCGCAGCCGGTCGTCGTGGTAGCCGATAGGTGCAAAGCCGTAGCCACCAGCCATGACGATGCCTTGTCCATCGCCTGCCTGGCCGTGGCATACGGCGCAGTATATATCGTATCGCTCCTGCCCGCGCAAAAACAGCGCGCGCGTCTGCGGCACGGGCATCACAGACACGTAGGCACCGGTGGAGTCGACGCCCGAAAAGAATCGCGTGTCGCTCCGCAGAAAGCCCCGCGCCACGGTTCCCGGCACAGATGCACGCATGGCGCGGCCATCGGCAAAGAAAGTATTCTCCTCCTGTGCCTCAAACCGCTCCATCGCATCCATGTTGGGATTGGGATGAATCGGCGGCTTGGCGGTGTGGCGGCCGCGGCAACCGACCAGCACCAGCCCGCACAAGAGCGCTATGGAGCAGGGCCTATGCATGAAGTTCTGAATACCCATGATCATGGATCACTTCCACATGCTGTGCCTGCGCATCGCGCAAGAGCGCTTCGGTGCCTTCCAGATCAAACTGCCGATCACTGGCGGCGACATGCAGAAAAAAGGCGTCATCGGTTACGCGCGCAAAGGCGCGCGAATAGAAGAGCGGGTTGTACGGGCGCGGAAGTCCATTAAGCAGCAGCATGCCGCCGACCGCAAACAGTGCGGAGAACAGCACGGTAAGTTCGAACATGATCGGTATGGACGGCTCGATGGCAAAGAACGGCTTGCCGCTGATGTTGATGGGATAGTCCACGGCGCTCGTCCACCACTGAAGCCATGTAGCCAGAGCCAATCCCGTGGCACCGCCCAGAAAGGTGATGTATCCAACCTTGGATTGCCCGAGTCCCATGGCCTTATCCATACCATGGATAGGAAAGGGACTGTGGGTGTCGAAGTGCTTGTATCCGGCCATGCGCACCGTCCGGGCCGCCTTCAGCAACGCGCCCGGATGTTCGAACTCCGCCAAGAGTCCATACACCCGATCTTCGCGGGCCTGGTAGATGCCCATCGTCGCCTTGAGGTCACGGACCAATCGTTTGAGCATGCCGCGCCTAGTGTTTTTCGTAGTGATGCGGATCTGCTTCTGGCAGCACCATCTTCACTTCTGCCATCGCCACCATGGGAAGGAAACGAAGGAAGATGAGGAAGAGCGTCAAAAAGAGCCCGAATGAGCCTATCAGTGTCAGTATATCCACAATCGTGGGGTTGAAGTAGTCCCAGCTCGAAGGCAGGAAATCGCGGTGCAAACTGATCACGGTGATCACAAACCGCTCAAACCACATGCCGATGTTGACGATGATGGATGTTATGAAGAGGAACGGGATGCTGCGGCGCAGCCGTTTGATCCAGAAAAACTGTGGAAACAGCAGGTTGCACGACATCATGATCCAGTACGCCCAGGCGTACGGACCGGTGGCGCGGTTCAGGAAAGCGTACTGCTCATATTCAACCTGCGAGTACCAGGCGATGAAGAACTCCGTGATGTACGCAAAGCCTACCATGGTCCCGGTCACCAGGATGATGATAGCCATCTTTTCCAGGTGGTCCATCGTGATGATGTTGCGGATTCCGTACACCTTGCGTGCAATGATGAGCAGGGTCATCACCATTGCGAAGCCCGAAAAGATCGCGCCGGCCACGAAGTAGGGCGGAAAGATGGTAGTATGCCATCCGGGTATGATGGAAACCGCAAAGTCAAACGATACCACGCTGTGAACGCTGAGCACCAGCGGCGTAGCGAGGGCGGCCAGGAGCAGGTACGTCTTTTCGTAGTTGCGCCAGTGCCGGTTGGCCCCGGTCCATCCAAGCGCAAAGAAGGCCATGATGCGCCGGCGAAAGGCGGACCGCGCCCGGTCCCGGAGCGTCCCGAGGTCGGGGATCAGGCCCACATACCAGAAGATCAGCGAGACGGTGAAGTACACGCTGACGGCGAAGACATCCCAAAGGAGCGGACTCTTGAACTGCGGCCACATCTCCATCTGGTTCGGCAGCGGCAGGGTCCAATAGATCACCCAGACCCGCCCGACGTGAATCGTAGGAAAGAGTAGTGCGCAGATGACCGCAAAAAGCGTCATGGCTTCCGCGCTCCGGTTGATCGCGGTGCGCCAGCGCTGCCTGAAAAGGAACAGGATCGCCGAAATCAGCGTGCCCGCATGGCCGATGCCAACCCAGAACACAAAGTTGACGATGGGCCATCCCCAGCCAACGGGGTTGTTGTTGCCCCAGACGCCCACGCCGTTCCAGAACAGGTAGGCGATCATCACCAGGAGCACGGCCAAGAGCGTTGAGGACACGGCGAATGCCATGTACCAAGTGCTCGGAGGACGCTTTTCTGTGTGGTACGATACCAGCTGGGTGATCTCACGGATCCCCAGATTGCCCGTTACCAGCGGGGCCTCCTGGTGGGGCGCATCAGTGGTGTGGGTATCGGCCACGTACGTAAAGTTCAGGCGGGCTCCAGTTCACTGTTAGGGTTGCGCACGCGGGCCAGATACGAAACCCGCGGCCGTATGTTGAGCTCGGCCAGCATTGTATAGCTGCGCGCATTTCTGCGCTCTAGGCTGACTTGGCTCTGCGCGTCATTCAGGTCGCCGAAGACGATGGCGTCTGCTGCGCAGGCGTCCTGGCAGGCGGTGGAGACCTCGTCGCGCGCCAGCAGACGATCCTCAAGCTTGGCTTGCTTCTGCGCGCCTCGGATGCGCTGAATGCAGAAGGAGCATTTTTCCATCACGCCGCGAAAGCGCACCGAAACATTCGGGTTCTGCGCCATCTGCACCGTGGGCGGAATATGCTTCGACCAGTTGAAGAAGTTGTAGCGGCGCACCTTGTATGGGCAGTTGTTGGCGCAGTAGCGTGTGCCGATGCACCGGTTGTAGATCATCTGGTTGGTACCGTCGGGCGAGTGCACCGTTGCCGCGACCGGGCAGACAGACTCGCACGGCGCGTTTTCGCAGTGCTGACACGGCATTGGCTGCAGCACCATCTGTGGCGCCTCGGTCAGATTCTCGTCGCCGTGACTGATGAAGTAGCGATCAAGTCGGAGCCAGTGCAGTTCCCTTCCGTTGCCCACTTCGGTCTTGCCGACGACCTGCACATTGTTTTCTGCCTGACACGCCACGATGCATGCGTTGCATCCGTTGCACGCATTCAGGTCTATGGTCATGCCCCACTGATTCCGGTAGTAGCTGCTGTCTCTGATGGCAGCAGATCGCTCCGGATGCTGATCTTCCCAGAGCGTGGGGTAATCCTCGAACCGAGTCTTCTGGTCCTGGCCCGGCGTAGGCGCTTCATGATCCAAGACAAACGCCGGGTTGTCGCGGTACTCGTCCAGCGTGGCTATGCGCACCAGAGGCCGTGCGGTGACATCCAGCACGCCGTGGTCCTGCGTGGTGACAATTCGGTATTTCCGCCCCGTGGGTGTGACGGCGACATTGCTGCGGATGGCCGTGGCGCGCTCATCGCGCAGCACGGACACATTCTGTCCGACACCTGTGCACAGCGCACCCTGACCGTAGATGTCGGTCTTATCGCCGGTATCCCAGATCGGTGTCTTCCTGTGGGCGCGGTGCGAGACGAGTGTGCGGCCGTATCCCAAAGACACTGATATCGAGCGGTCCGCGTGCCCCGGCATGATCCAGATCGGTAGCTCCACGCTTTGTCCGCCCGCGCTCAGCGTGATGAGGTCCACCTCGTAGCGACCCTTCTTGTACTTCGCCGTCACCTGCAGCGCCGCTGCGGTCTGCGGGCTCATCACGGCCACATTGTCCCAGACGATCTTGGTGACGGGATCGGGCAGTTCCTGGCACCAGGCGTTGTTGGCAAAGCGGCCATCCAACAGCGTCGGATCCAGCCTGAAGACGACATCCAGTTCGCCGTAGCCCGCATTGGCTGCCCGCACGGCCTCAACCGGCGGGGTCACGGCGCTGTAGCCCGTATCACTCAAAAAGCCGTCGTGGACCACTTTCCGCCAGCGGGTTTCAAACGGCGTGCCCAAGGTCTCTTGCCATGTTGCGCGTACCAGGTCATAGCCCGAACGCGCGGTGCTGTCAACGAGGGCCCCAAGAACTTCGATGTGGCTCTTGGCCTCGGCGTACAATGGGGCGATGAGGGGCTGCAGAACCGACTGTGTGCCATCAAAGGCACGTCCATCGCCCCAGGCTTCCAGATAGTGTGCCGCGGGAATGTGCCAGGTAGCTTTCTGGGCCGTTTCGTCCTCATGCATTCCGACATGAATTGAATCACCCACGCGGCTCAGTGCCTGTGTAAAGTTCAGCGCCGGCGGCGCGTCGTACACGGGATTCACGCCCAGCATCAAAAGTACATCCACCTCGCCCGCGTGCATGTCTTCGATCAGGTCAGACAGGCTAGCGGTGTCTGGTGTGTCTCCCAAGGCTAGAAGCGAAACCGTTGTTCCCACACCGTTCAGTGTGCTGTTGATCGCAGCACAGAGCGCATGAACCTCAACTGGCTGGTGTTCGCCTGCGAGAATTACGCCGCGTGTGCCGGCGCGCTGCAGGTCGTCTGCGATGGCCTGAGCCGCCGCATTCGGGACCGCAAACTCAGGTGCAATGATGCCGAGTTCGGCGGCAATGCTGTTGGCAAACGTGCCGATATCCGCAGCGGCCATGCGGTGGCGGTGGTCCGCCATGGATCCGGTGGTGGTGTACGCGCTTTCGACTACATAGAGGCGGCTCATCGTGCTGCCTGGCGACGACAGGCGTCGACCCTTAGCGAACGACTGTGCTGCATGGGTCGCATTGCGCGATGCGGCCCCCAAAAAGTCCGCATCCAGACTTACGATGACCTCGGCCTCATCAAAGTGGTACTGGGCGCGCAGGCGTTGTCCGAACGCTGTCTGGAGTCCGAGTGCCTCGTTGTTGTCTCCCTCCGGGTGGTAGGTGACCCACGAAGCGTTGGGAAAGGACGCAACAAGCTGGTCGCGAAGCGCCAGGATAGTTGGTGAAGTGGTTTCGCCAGCGAGTACGGCTACGCGGCGGTTGCCGCGGCCCAAGCGCTGGGCGAGCGCCAGAAAGTCATCCCAGCTGGCGCGGCTGCCGCCTCGGCGGATGTAGCGTGAACGGTCCGGATCGTACAGACTCAGGATAGAGGCCTGTGCAAAGACGCTAGTCCCTGGTGCGGCCGTTGGATGCTTCGGATTGGGCTCCACCTTCGTCGGCCGGCCATCGTGGCTCTTGACCAGCACGGGCTGCACGCTGCCCCGCAGCGGCATGGCGGTCGCGTAGTACAGCGGCACACCGGGGATGCGCTCTTCAGGCTGATCGGCAAACGGCATGATCCGTTCCACCGGTCGTCGGCATGCGGATAGGCCAGCCAGCGCCATGGACGCACCTAAAAGCTGCAGGAAGTGTCGGCGCGATTCGCTGCCCGGTCCGTCGCCCGCCCCAGGAAGGAATTCCTCCTGGTTCACGGCGGCATAGTCCTCCTCCTGGTTCAGGTGCGGCAGGCTGCGCCACGCCCTGGTTTTTGCAGCGGCCGGTATCTTGACGACGGGGAGGGCGATCATCCTAGTAGTGGCATGCACTGCAGTTGGTGGGGGGATGGATGTCCTCGGTGCGAATGCGCTCCAGGTTGCGTTCCACGTAGTCACTGCTCTGGATGAATCCCATGGTGGTGACCGCGTCATTGGGGCGCAGGTAGCGCTCCGGTTCGCGATGGCATTCCAAGCACCAGCCCATCGACAGCGGTTCTGTTTGCCTTACCACATCCATCTGGTCAATACGGCCGTGGCATGTTTCGCAGCCCACGCCGCTGTTTGTATGTACGGCATGGCTGAACTGCGCGTAGTCCGGCAGCTGATGGACCTTGACCCATGGGATGGACGAATCGGAAGCCCAGCTTTCCCGCACGGGTGCCAGCGCGAGCGACTGGGGCTTTACCACCGAATGGCAATTCATGCAGGTTTCCGTTGCCGGTATGTTGGCTGCATCGGCGACCTTCACAGCACTGTGGCAGTACTGGCAGTCTATGCCGAGCTGATCGACATGCAGGCGATGGCTATACGGCAGCGGTTGTTCTGGCGCATAGCCCACATCGGTGTATTCCGGCGAGAAGTAGTACCACACGAAGCCGACCACCAGCAGTCCCCCTACCAGCATGGCTGCCAGCGAAAGGTGGGGCAGTGCGTTGACCTTCCTTGGAAATATTTGCGGCATGGCGCGCAGACTGGGCCGACGGCAAAGTATACGATAAGGGCACCGAACGGCACGCCCTCGAATCCTTTGGGCACTGTATTCTAACAATATTGAAAATCCGAGCCGCAGCGCCGCGTAACCGGCCTGGCCGCGCGCTGTTCAGCGCACACGCACGGACCGCGCGCATTCTCAGCCCGCGCTTCGCAGGCGCAGGGAATGCCGCCAGAAGCGCAGCCCCAACAGCAGGGCGGCAGCGAAGAGCCCTATCACCAGCCCCCACCAGAAGCCTTGGGCTTCGAGTCCCAGCCAGAACCCAAGTGCAGCCGCCACCGGAATGCCGAGTAGCCAGTACGAGAAAAAGCATATGACCATCGGACGGCGCGTATCCTTGAGTCCGCGGAGGGCCCCAGCGGCTGACACCTGCAGGCCATCAAAAACCTGGAAGACCGCTGCTATGCCGAGTAGCGAGACCCCTATGGCGATCGAGGGCGCATTGGCCGGGTCGTCCAGGTGAAGGAAAAGGCCCACAATGGGCCTTGGAAAGAGCCAGTACATGAGGCTGGTGCACAGCATGAACAGCGCGGCCAGGCCCATGCCGAGGTAGCCTGCCCACGCGGCCCGCACCGGGTCTTTGCGACCCACAGCCTGCCCTACGCGAACCGATGTTGCGATGCCGATGCCCAGCGGCACCATAAAGGTGAGCGCAGCGCATTGGATGGCAATCTGATGGGCTGCTAGCGGCACTGGGCCGAGCGTGCCGATGAAGAACGCGACGGTAGAAAACAAGGTTACCTCCAGTCCATACGAGGTGCCGATGGGCAAGCCGATGCGCACGAGTTCGCGAAGGATCGGCCAGTCAGGCAGGCGCAATAGTCGCAGCGACGCGAGTGTGCGAAACCGCGACCGGCGCTGCACCAGGATGATCGTTGCCAGAAGCATGAAACAATTCACGATGGCCGTGGCCCATCCTGTGCCCACCAGCCCCAGTGCCGGCAGGCCAAACCTGCCGAACATCAGCGCATAGTTGGCCAAGGCATTGAGCCCCACGCCGGTCAGGATGATGAGCGTGACGAGCCAGGGCCTGGACACTGCTTCAATGAAGCTGCGCAAGGCGATAAACCACAGGAAGGGCAAGAGTCCCCAGACGGCCGCTTGCAGGTATGCCTGTGCGGCCACGATGGTGTCGGCATCCTGATTCATGTGCTCCCACACATAGGAGACGTTCCACAGCACAAAGAAGACTGGTGCGGCCAGCATCACGCTCAGCCACAGGCCCTGGCGCACACTCCGCCCGATGAGCGCATGATCCTCGGCCCCGTATGCCTGAGAAACCATGGGGCCCACGGCCATGAGCGTGCCAATGCAAACCAGGGCAAAGAGGTAGTACGTCGCGTTGCCCAACGCGACGCCTGCCAGACTGGCAGAGCCGAGATGTCCCACCATCAGGACATCGACAAATCCATTGGCAACCTGCCCGACCTGCATGATGGCTATCGGCCCAGCCAAAAAGGCCAGCTCCCGGATTTCTGTATGGATTATATAGTGCAGGCGCTTCATGACCTCTCACGCTACAAGTGTGCCTGCATCTTAAGTGTAAAATGGCGAGGTGAGGCGAGAATGGCAGGACGCTCAACATAGTAATATTCGCCGGCATTATCGATCAGGAGCGTAAGACTGAAGCGCTGCCACCGGGCCATCAGGCGAGCATCAACCACCTTTCGTGGACCAACCAGATTGGCGTCACGGACGAAGCGAGAGAAATCAGAATCGACCCTTTCCGGGGCGCTAGCAAAGCGATAGTCAATGCCGAGCGACAACGGACCAAAGATCGGGATCGTGAAACCGGCTTTGAAGAGGTGACGTGAGCGGAGAACGAGCGGTGTCCTGTCGATCAAGTCCTCGGCGCCGAGGAAGGTATAGCTGCCGCTCACAAGCCAACCCTTTTCGGTGTTGGCTGCGTCGAAGTTGGCTTCCAGGCCACGGATGCGTGCCTTGGTGAGGTTGACAAATTGAAAGGATTGCTCGTGGGCGATGAATTTGGGCTCAACAAGGCGCTGGTAGTCATTCCAGAAGAGCGCCAGGTCTGTTTGTACCGCGATGCGCTGTGCCACGGACATCTGACCACGGAAACCCAGTTCATAGCTGGTGCTCAATTCAGGCCGCAGGTCGAAGTTGGAGACGATGGGTAGGTAGGACTGGTTGTTGACGAAGCGTTCGCTAACGCTGGGCACACGAAAGCCTTGCCCATAGGTGGCCCGTACGGTAAAGCCTTCGGCCATACGGAATGAGACGTTAAGCTTCGGGCTGAGTTTGCGCACAATGTTGATCTCATCTATTCTGTAGGTGTCGTAACGCAAACCCGCCATCAGGCGGACTCGACCCAAGAGCGTCTGCTCGATCTGGAGAAATGCTGCTCGTTCTGGCTGACTACGCACGGCGGTTGCTGCCGTGTCCGGTTGGAAAAAGTTCGATTCGATCAACAGCTGTTCAGTGGTGACGCCGGCGGTAAGGTCCTGGCCCTGCCTCATCATCCAGTTGGCCTGCAGCTCGCCGCCGTAGCGTACTCCCGCCGTGCCCTCCGCTACGGGCTTCGGAGTGCCGTCATCTTCGAGTGGCTGGATGACAACACCGATCGCACGAGCTTTCACCGAATAGAAAAAGGATTCGGAGACGACATGCGTGAACGACGGCATCAGACTGAAATGATTGGTCTGGTTGTCGCTGGTGCCTGAGGCTTCAACCCCACCGAAGATCAGTTCGCCGGGGTTCAGTGTGTCGTGGGCACCGTTCCAGTAAAGGAAGTTATCGCTCTTGCGCCAAGTCCAGCCGCCGAGCAGATCAAAGCGCGCGGTGGACTTTGGACGCCATTGGACTTTGAAAAACATGTCGAGGTCGCGGGCTTTGCTGGAGTTGGTAAAGCCTTGGTCTTCGTGACAGGCGATGCTGAGCCAGAAACCGTGTTTCGATCCCAGCCGTCGGGCGTGGGAGAACGAGCCACCACCAAAGCGGCGCGGGTTATCGGCTCCGTCCCATTGCTCACGCCAGAGCTTGTAGCGTACCGGCTCGTAGGCACCACCAAAGAGGCGAAGCGTGGTCTGCGGTGTCTCAGGGTAGTCTTTGGTGATAATGTTAATGACGCCGCCGAGGGCACCGCTACCGTAGAGCACCGAGCTCGGTCCTTTCACGACTTCGATCCGAGCTATCTGCGACATCGGCAAAGCGTCGTGAGGGATGCCCTCTCGGTCGGGTGTAAGCAATGGCATCCCGTCGAGAAGAAGCAGCACTCGGCTGCCGGTGTTGAATGAAAACCCTGAGGAGCCTCGTACACTGACTTGATTGTCGGCCATTTTAATGCCTGAAACATGACGTAGCACCTCGTCGAGCGACAGCATGTTGCGTGTTTCTATCTCGCGGGGCATGACCAAGCTGATGCTTGCAGGCACTTCGATGAAGCGCTGTGTCCGGCGCGTTGCGGTCACGAGCGTTTCATCTCCCCAGAGCGTTTGTACATGGAGTACGAAGTCCATCTTCACCTCTTCTCCTGCGACAACGGTGATGGTCTGCTGCTGGCTTTGGAAGCCTACCGCCGAAGCGCGTATGATGTATGTGCCTGCCGGCACGTGTGGGATTCGGTAGTGTCCGTTGAGGTCTGTTGCAGTACCCAATGGGGTTGATTCCAATACGACGCTTATGTGTGGTAGGGGCTGGCCCATGGCGTCATGAACCGTGCCGACGACGGTGCCCATCTGGGCCCGGGATACCTGAGTCACAAGTGCCAGACAGAGTCCCGCAAGCGGCATGCCCCATCTACAAATCACGTTGACAGACATGTACATCATTGTTTGCAGTCAGGAGGGAAAAGCGGAGGATTGTTGAAGTCTGCCGTAATGGCAAGCTCCACCACTTCGTCGATATACACACGGTACATGTCAACGAGGCCCACGGGGCGCCAGTCGAACAGGTTTCGGCTAAATTGCTGAGCCACACCACTGTAGAGATAGTGTTGGGCATCAACGCTATCAACAGCGAAACTGTCGGTGTCAGTCCAATACTGAAGTCGATCACTAAAGACGAGTTGATTGAAGTCACGGAACAGATCCAGGGTATCGCACGGCACGAACGGTAACGCGAAGAACCGAAGGTCGAAGAGCGAGTCGCGGGAAGGCCAGGCGGTTTGACCGCCCACGTAAGATATCGAGCCTCGGATGGCGCCGACCGGTTCCACAGCGGGTGGTGCGAGGCCGTGATCGCATCCTAAGAAGATCAGTAGTGAGACCACGAACAGCGGTAGAACACGCATAGCACTGGAGAGGGTTGTCACACTAAGGTGGTGCGGTGTTGCAGCTGTACTGAAGGTCAAAACGTGGGCGACTGCCCCCCTGCCGTGTCTGGCCTTTCTTGGGCATGCCGGCTATGCAAACGGTAAACATGTTGGTAGACGTAAGCGCATAGCAAACAGAATCTTAAGTGAGAGCTAACCTGATGGCAATTTGTTGGTAGTCACGAAACCACTAAGTGTCGACCCATGCCGTAAAAACACTGGACGGCCGGCGAAATGTGTCCGCTGGTGGAACAGTACCTGTACGTAACGAAATCCTTACAGGCCTTTCTTGCGCTGAGCACGCCATGTTCGCAGCCCAGCTTCAACATTGCCGCACGAAGTACTTGGCGAAAGTCAGCCATGAGGGGGAGGCGTTGGTACAAATCGAGCCTGCGTCCACGCCGTCACTGTCCCTGTTGGAGGTTGCCTGCCTTGGGGGCGTGCGGCTACGGCTGTACTATCAGGCCTCGTCTGCGTTCCAGCTGTACCCGTCACGACTGGGCTGGGACCGCAGCACAGATTTTTCCAGTATCGCCCACCCGCGGACATGCGCAAGAGCTTAACGGTCTCTGTGATCTAGTTCGCAGTGGCTTGAAGCAGGACCCCGCGATGTGCTCGAATCCATCAGCCACAGGTGGGCTCATATCAAGCTGCTACCGTGGAGCCGCAACGGTTTTTGGGCCCTACTACAAACGCATGGAGGCGGGTACGCTCGAGGTGCCGAAGGGCGGCACTCCCAGTGGGCGCGGGGTGGTAATACAGTTGGACGGCATTGCGCTTCCATCGGTGCGCTTTCGGAAGCGGTATACTTTAAAGTAATGTACATGCTGGTTCTCATTATGTACACTTGCCGATCGTTTCTGATAGCCATATGCTGACGAATTATGCAGTATCACCAGCTGTTCCACAGTGTTATTCCGGAACAACTCCACCAAGCCCTTCCAGGCGCGGGCCTGGATCCTGTAGGCCGGCACCCATGATCGTGCTATCGAGATCGGGTGACCAAGCTGTAGAGCACGGGAATAACGAAGAGTGTAAGCAACGTGGCACTGGTTAATCCCCCGGTGATGGCAATCGCCAGCGGTGCGCGCAGCTCGGACCCTTGGCCGAATCCCAAGGCCAGCGGCATCAGGCCCAATACCGTAGTGATGGTGGTCATCAGAATCGGGCGTACGCGGTCGCGGCCAGCCGCAACAATCGCAGCCCTGATAGGCATCCCTGCCGCACGCCGCTGATTGATAAAGTCGGTCTTGATGATGGCGTCGTTTACCACAATTCCAACCAGTACCACGCAGCCTATCAGGCTCATCAGGTTGATGGACTGGCCCGTGATACCGAGGAAAAAGGAGACGCCTGCAGCCGCCAGCGGTACGCTCATCATGATGATGAGTGGCTGGACAAGGTTTTCAAACTGGGCAGCCAAAATCAGATACACCAACAGCAGGCTCAGGGCTAGACTCAACGCTACACCCAAAAGACTCTTCTGAAACACCTCGGCCGCACCGCCGACACGGTGGCGCACAGTAAGTGGTAGCACCGCGTCCATGACGCTGCCCACCGACGATATGGACGTTTGAAGGTCATAGCCCGGGGCAACGTCAGCCGTTATCCGAATGACCGGTGCCTGTGCTACGCGGACCAAGGCAGCAGGCAGGGCTACTTGGGAAACAGTAACAAACGTGCTGATGGGCATCAGGCCCTGTCGGGTAGGGATTCTTTCGGCCAAGAGCCGCTCGATCGAGTCAACGTGACGGGATCGCAGCACAATCGGCACTTCTTCATTGATGGTTTTCAGTGCTGTCGCTATGGTGCCACGTGCACCGGCTTCCAGATACCCTGTAATGCTCTGAGGGCTGACGCCGTATCGGTGCAGAACATCACGCTCAAAGGCCAACTGAAAGGTGGGTACCAGCGACGCATCGGTGCGCTGCACATTCACAAGCTCGGGTCGTGCCTCCAAGCGCTCGAGGACACGGGACACGACATTCTCGGAATCGCGTCGCTCGTCACTGATGAGGTCAATAAGCAAGTCCGCGTTGCCGGTCGTGAGCAACGCCTCCAACTGAGTTTCTACCCGGCGTGCCCGGAGTTCTATGTCGTCCGGCAACGGTAACGTTTGAATGCCGGACATCACGTCCTCCGCCCGCTGGTCGGGTGGCAGCAGCAGGACAATGTCACCCTCGTAAGGGGGCCGCGGGTCCAGATCCAGTCGTGCCTGGTCCCGCTCTCCCAGGTCGGCCAAGATACGGTTGGCCCATCCGCGGGCAGTGACTTGGGATTCCAGCGCCGCTGCACGGGTTGCCACCAGTGGCAGGTCCGAATCGGTTGGCAGCGTAATTCGCACAACAACGCGTCCTTGTTCGGTCTTGGGTATGACTTCGCGTGGCAGATCCATAATTAGGAAGCCTGCACCAAGAAGCACGACCGCACACAGGGCCATCACCACACCCCGATGGTCCAAGCTCCACTCCAGCAGGGTTTCGTAGGCGTCCAGAAACCTTGACCGCATCCCCGTCTCCCCGCGGTCTGTGACGGTCCTGCGCTCCCGGGAGGCAATGAGCGGCACGACACTCAGCGCTACCGCCAGCGAAGCTAACAGCGAGCAGACCACGGCCAGCGACTGATCCCTGAATAACCGGCCGGCCAGACCTTCCACCAAGGTGATCGGGAGAAAGACGGCAATAGTGGTGAGTGTGCTGGCGGTAATTGCTCCGGCAACTTCCGAAGCGCCATTAACTGCCGCCTTAAGCGGTGCCTGTCCCTGCTCCCGCAGTCGGGCGATGTTTTCGATTACCACGATCGCGTTGTCGACCAACATGCCCACACCTAAGGCCAAGCCGCTCAGCGAAATGAGATTGAAAGTAACATCCAGCGGCTCAAACAGGACCAGAGTCAGACCCAGTGAGAGGGGCACCGCGACGGCGATACTCAGTAGGGCGCGCACCCGACGCAAGAACACAAAGAGCACCAGGATGGCCAACAGGCTGCCCAGCAGCACGGCCTGTGTCACCCCCCCAATAGCAGCATTTATGAATTCGCTTTCATCCACCACGACGTCCAGCTGCAAGCGATCGAACTCATCTTCGAGTTGCTGCAGAACGGTGCGCACCTCCTCGGTGGCACGCACTACATTGGCGTTTGCGCGTCGCTCAATCAGCAGTAGCAGAGTTTCGACACCATCCAGGCGCACCAGCCCGCGGCGATCTTCAACGGCATCGCGCACTTGGGCAACCTCATACAACCGAAGCGGGATGCGACTGCCAGTGGAAATCACCGTGTTGGCGATGTCCTCTATGCCCTTGTACTCGCCGCTTACCTCAACCGCGTAGCGAAACGGACCGCGTCGAATAACACCACCGGTAAGCGCGACATTGGTTGTCTGTAGTGCGCTCGCAATCTGCGACAGACTAACGCCATAAGTCTGCAGCTGCGCCGGATCGACCGTGATCTCTATGCGACGCTCATAGCCACCGGTTACCTGTACCCGTGCCACATCGTTGATCTGCTCCAAGCGCCGGGCAATGATGTCTCGGCCCGCACGTTTGAGCTCCACAAGGTCCTGCGGGCGATCGGTTGCAGCGCCGCCGGCATAGCGCAAGGCCACGATCATGATCGGGCGCTCACCCGGATCAAGGTGCAGCACGGCAGGTCTCGAAGCTTCGTGGGGGAGATAGTCTCCGAGTCGATCAATACTCTCCCGAACCTCAAGCAGTGCGAGATCAAGGTTCGTGTTCCAGCCGAACTCCATATGGACCAAGCTTCCCCCGAGAAGGGTACGCGAGGTGACCCGCTGGAGTCCTGCCGTTCCTGCCACAGCTTCTTCGACCGGCTCCGTTACGGCCCGCTCCACACGCTCCGGCGGCACATCGGGATAACCTGTCCAAACTATCAACCCTGGGTAGCTTAGGTCCGGCAGCAGCGCTACGGGCAGGCGCACGTACGCCACTGCAGCAAGCACCATGAGCAGAATGTAGAATGCTGTCGTAGCAACCGGACGGCTCAGGCAAGCAGAGATGATTGCCTTCATATATAGACGAGGCTCATGTGTCTTACCGGAGGCCCAACTCGTGAATCGCGATGATCTCTACTGGCACATCGTGTGGCAGCGCATCGTGATTCGCAACCAAAATGGTGTCTCCCGGCACAACGATGTTGGTGCCCCCAGCCCCGGTGATCTCAGCGAAATTGCCTGAGCGTTCCCCTACGTTCACATAGGTCCAATAGGATCTTCCCCCCACGACCTTGAACACCAACTCTCGGCCCTGTCGTGCCAGAATCGCGGACACCGGTACCACCAAGCGATCCTGCAGTCGATCGGTTTCAAGGGCAATGTCCGCGTGCATGCCGGAAATCAGTCTGCGTTCTGGATTGGACAGTGCCACCGTAACACGCCCGAATCCCTTGTTGGGATCAATCAGCGGGTTTACGCTGTGCACCCTTCCCAAGAAAACCTCGCCGCCGAAGTTGGGCACGACCACATTCGCACTGACGCCAACGACGATGCGTACCAGGTCGGCCTCCAGTACGTTTACGGAGACCTTCATGCGATCATCTTCCAGCAGCGTCAACGCGATGGAACCTGCACCAACATGCTGCCCGACTTCCACCATTAGGTCCGCCACACGTCCGCTAAAGGGCGCCACCAGGCGCGTGCGCGACAGGTCAAGTTGCGCACGCTCCACCAGGTGCTCGCTTTGGGCCAGGTTCGTGGTCACGGCCTGAACCGCCTCTCGCTGATTGCCGGATAGTAAATTGGTGGTTTCAAATTCGCGGCGAACCGTCTGCAGCCCTTCTCGGGTCAGTGTTCCCTGGTCATAAGCGGTCTCGGCTTTCTGCAGTCGTGTCCGCGCTGCAGCAAGCCCTGTGGTGTCACCCATTGGCCGGTCCCTGCTGTCGCTGTACTCGGCATACTTCACACGTGCCTGCAGCAGGGCATCTTCCGCTTCACGGAGCCGGATTCGTTGTTCCCGGTCATCCAGTTGCAGCAAGAGGTCTCCTTGGTTTACTTGGTGACCTTCCTCAATGGCCCGTACCACGATAATGCCACTAGCCTCCACGCTGATATTCGCGCGCCGCCAAGGCGTGAGGTGGCCGGGTGCTTCCGCCCTTAACGGAAACTCCACAGGTTGCAGGATGATAGCTTCAACGGCGGCCTTGGCTTCTTCAAGATCGTCACCGATTTCGCGCTCCGCCTCAGCGTCTTCGCCCATGAGCTCGGGCCAGAATCCGTACACGGCGAAGCCGCCAGCGGTTACCAGAAGTATGATTCCAGCCAGTTGCCACGCTTGGATTCGGCGACGACGGCGTGGTGGGTTTGCCTTATTAGTCAAGGAAGCGTGGCTTTAAGCGTTCTTATGCGGGTAAGGTAGACATGAAATGTCCTCAATAGGTTGCTCCTTGTGTGGCCGAGAACTGCAAACTTAGGGAACTCCTTATCTCTCGCAATGGTTTCGCATGCTGGTCGATTTTCACTACCGCGTCAACGTTTACCGAGCACGTATAGTATGCTGCACAGGGCAACAGGGCTCTTGCGACGGCCGATTGCCGTCACCTCGTGGTGCGTTGCCATTATTTTGGCCGGTATCTGGGCAGCACTCGATCTTCCGATCGAGTACACACCCAGCACGGAGCTGCCCCAGGTACGCATTCAGGCTTCGTGGCATGGTGCGTCGCCGCGCCAGGTTGAGCGGTATGTTACTGCACCCATAGAGCGCGAAGTTCAAACGGTTCCGGGGGTGGCTGAGATCACCAGTCTTTCTCGGGAGCACAGGTCGCACGTGACTATACAGGTCGACGAAGATGTTGATCTCAGCATGTTTGCGACGCAGGTTGGCGAAAAGCTAACCCTGCTTAGAGGCCAACTGCCGGACCGTGTCGTACCGCAACTTACGAAAGAGATCCCGGAAGCCTTTCAGGACATGCAGGGATTCATGACCATTCAGATTCTCGGCCCTTATTTGCCGGATGAACTGCGCGAGTACGCCGACGAAGTGCTCAAACCGCAGTTTCAGAGTCTGCATGGCATCGATCTGGTCGAAGTTATGGGTGGCACAAAGCGGGAGTTGCTGATTTCGCTGGACCCGAACAGGCTGGATGCGTATGATATCGGGCCGGCCACCGTAGCAATGCGTGTGCGCCAATCCCTCCAGGATCATGTCTTCGGACGCCTCGATGCGCAGGGGCGGAGTCATCTGCTGATCAGCCGGCCCGAACTGGATATTGAGCGGCTCTCCGCTATCATCGTCAACGACACGCATAGGGGTGTACTCCCGGTCCGTCTGGACCAGATTGCAGATCTGAGATTGGGGCCAGCCCCAAGAGTGTCAATCAGTAGGACTGATGGGCTGCCGGTAGTCGTACTTGAACTGGAGCGTACACGCGGCGCGCATATGATTGCCGTGGCCGAAAGTGTGTACGACCGCATAGACGAAATCGAAGGCACGATGCCACCGGGCATGCGCCTGATCGTAATGGACGACCGTACGGAGGATGTACGTGCACTGCTGTACGACTTAGCATGGCGGGGCGGCATTGCACTGATTCTGGTCGTGTTTGTTTTGCTCTTCATGCTTAAGCGGATTCGGGCCACCGCCGTAGTACTTCTGAGTGTTGCCGTGGCCTTTGCGCCCTCGATTGCGCTGTTTCGCTTGTTCGACTTATCGCTGAACATCATAACCCTGGCTGGCTTGGTGTTGGTGTTTGGCCTACTGGTCGATAACAGTGTGGTTGTGATAGAGCAGCTCATTTTGCAGCGACGCAAGTGGGGACGGCGCAGCTTGAAGAAGATCGAACTCGAACAAGTCACCACTCGGGCAGCACTGCAGGCTGTGTGGTTTCCGCTGCTGGGCGGTACGCTTAGCACCATGGCCGTTATGCTGCCGCTGGTGTATCTAAGCGGCGATCTGCGTGGCATGTTCCTACCGTTCGGCATTCTGGTAAGTCTGATGCTACTTATCTCACTTGCAAGCGCGGTGTTCGTCGTCCCGGTCTTAGGGCGGTTTCTGCCGCCTAAAGGTGAAGCAATAGAACGACGATGGCTTCGGCGCTTGATAGCTATGCCGTACAAATGGGTTGCGCGTTTTCCCAAGCTTACGTTGGCAGTCTTGTTGCTGCTGCTTGGCACACCCGTGTGGTTGTTGCCCAACGAAATTTCGGCCCCTCGAAACGATTGGTCCAGCCCGTCCAAGGAGCGGTTTGCCGGCATTTACAACGTAACTGTCGGGTCGAACGCGGTGCAGGGCCTTCGCCCACTCATCAACACGGCTTTGGGCGGCGTGTTGTACCCCTTCTTTAGAAACGCTTCGTTTTACAAGCCATGGGAATTCGGCGGCCGCAAGAGCATCCCTGTAAACATGCAGTTTCCGCCCGGCAATGTGATCGAGAAATCGGATTCCCTGATGCAGCGGTTCGAACAGATTGCGCTTGCTTCCGAGTCCGTGTACCGGGTAACCACTCGGATCACGGAGCAAAGTGCTAACATGCGGGTCGAGTTCAAAGACGGCTCGCTTATGACGGCTGAGCCCTATATAGTTCAAAACGAGTTGGTCCGTGAGGCGATCCTGGTGGGCGGCATATATATCTACGTCGGCGGCCTCATACCGCAAACCTCCTATTCCAGTGGCGGAGGTAGTAGCTTAGGGGGAGAGCGCGTAGACATGTACGGCCCCAACTACGAGGAGTTGGATGATCTGGCAGAGCGATTCGCTGCATTCGCCAAGCGACGTAGCCGGCGCGTAATGGGTGTTGAAACCAATAGGTCCCGCGGGGGATGGCTCACTGAGCCCGCACGACAAGTGCTGCAGTTTGAATGGAACAGTGGTGCACAGGCGCGCACGGGTGTTACGCCTGCTTGGCTTGCCGGACGGCTGAGGCCATACTTCTATACGAAGCACCGCTTTGCCGTGGCCGACATAGGAGGGGACACGCAGGTGCCGATTCGTCTAATTGTGGACCACGCAGAGGAGATAGGCATCGATCGTGTCACCCAGCGTCCACTTGCACTCAGAGACAGCGCATTGGTCCGATTGGCGGGGCTAGCCGACTACAACATCGTAGAGACACCGCTTTCCATTGAGCGCGAAAACCAGCGCTACGTGCGTCACCTCACTATCGATTTCCGCGGTCCCTTCAACATGTCCCGCAAGTTTGTGGAAGATGCCGTCAGTTCCTTTCCGGTCCCTGCAGGGTACGAAATCAAATCAGCACGGTACTTCTTCTTTACGGATGAAACCAAGCGGGCATTCAGTTGGGTATTCATTGCAACGCTGGTGTTGGTCTTTCTTGTTACCGCTTCGATCTTCGAATCCTGGCGTCTTCCGTTTGTAGTTATGCTGAGTGTACCGCTGGCCGCGGTTGGGCTCTGTCTGGGATTCTTACTGACGGGTGCAAGCTTTGTAGAGGGTGCTTTTATTGGCACCGTGCTACTGGTTGGCATTGCGGTCAATGACAGCATTCTACTGACATACCGATTTCGGCAGATGCGAGACATACATCCGCATGGCAATCCATCCGTTCTGGCGCGGCTGGCTGTACGCGAACGGCTTCGCCCGATGTGGACGACGACGCTGACCTCCGTGGTGGCCATGCTGCCGATGCTGGTATTTACCGATAAGGGCGATTTCTGGACCGGTCTGGCCGTAACGGTAACGGGTGGACTCTTGGCTTCCACGCTTCTGGCACCGGTGGCCTCGGTGGCCATGCTATCCCTGTTTAAGCCCCGACCGCTTGACATCGATCCGGCATAAAGCGTAGATCGCAGTCCGTTCCCGGACGGCTTCCTTCCTTTTTCGGGTTACGTTTGGGCGTATATGGCGGTTGACCGAAATCTCTGCTATACGGGGGACAAGCTCGAACCTACGAACATAAACTATTGAGCCGGTGATTTCGGACTTGTTGGGCAAGCTGGTGTCTCTGGCGTGCGGGTACAGGTAATTCGCAGCGCGCATTGTGTTGAATGCGTAAAATACGTGCCCCCTCGTGCACCGGGCGGAGTCACTGATCTACCCCTCATGGGCGCGAAGTTCGGTACGGCTTCGCAGGAAATCGTGCCATTTTACCGTGCATATTCCGGAATCAGTCCGATAACGCTGACTCGGCCATGGGGTCCGGCAACACTGCAAGATTGCTCCGGCCGTACATAGTGCCTTCCAGGCGCGCGACGCACTCCGCCACATTCCGGTGCCTTGGTCTTGTATGTCGACGCCCAGATACGCAAGAAAAAGCGAAGCGAGCAGATCCTGAGCTTTGTCGACTTCTGGCGCGCGCACACCGGGGCCGTGCCGCAGGAACTGGTCTTTGACAGCACCTTTACCACCTATGCCAACCTGGTCAGGCTGCAGGAGCGGGGGATCGCCTTCTTGACGCTGCGGCGCCGCTCCCGGAAGATGCTGCAGGAGTTGGCCGTAAAACCGAAAGACCAGTGGCGACAGATACGGCTCACCAACGTCGGCCGCACCTTCCGCACGCCCCGCATCCTGGAGCAGAAGGTCCGCCTGCGCGGCTATAGCGGACACCTCCGGCAGATGGCCATCAAGGACCTCGGCCACGACAAACCCACCTTGCTGCTCACCAATCAGTGGACAACCCCGGCTGCCCAACTGGTCGATCGCTATGCACGGCGCATGGTCATAGAAAACACGCGGGCCGATGCCATCGACTTCTTCCACATGGATGCACTCAGCTCCGCCGTACCGATGAACATCGACGTGGACCTGCAGCTCGCCCTCATGGCCAGTACGCTCTATCGCCTCCAGGCTACCAGGATTGGCCACGGAATGGAATCAGCCAAGCCGCGCACCCTCTTCCGCAAGTTTGTGCGGGCCGGGGCTGACATCACCATCGAAGCCGATCGCATCATCGTCCAGCTGCCCCGACCAATCAATAACCCGTACCTGCGCGCCGCCGGGTACCACAACGCCGCAGAGCACATTCCCTGGCTGGGCAACCTGCCACTGCACATCCGACTTGCATGACGATCTATGCCACAATTGTCATCTCCAAAGTCCTCAAAATGACGCATGGGAATTGAGGCTGTAGCCCCATTAACTACTGATGCCCACCCAATCCAAGGCAAGTACCATGACAACCAAGACCCTGAAGATGGTCATAGTGACCCTCCTATTCTGTAATCTGCTGGCTGGATTGGCCATATGGTCGACCACAAATGCGGTGCCAGTTAGAGACGGACGTGATAACAGCGATTTCAGCATATTTGTAGAGTGCGTTAGAGAAAACGGAAGCGAGAGGCAATGCGTCGCGCGTGCATATTACTGCGAGTGCGTTTCACAAGAGCTCTTTGCGTGCATCGAGTGCGAGCCAACTCGTGGTGAGTGAGTGTTAACGCAACACGCCGACGATCACCACTTGTGCCATGCGTCCCGTAGGAGTGTTCGCGGTAGCGGGCTTCCTGCTGGTGTTCACTGGTGTTCACGGATAGCGGCGCCTTGATCCGAGCTATCGGGTGGGATGGGTGATTATTGCCCATTTGCAATTCATGCAGAGGGTATGCTGTGGCATGCCCACAGTCCTCGGCACGCGGCCTTGGCTGGGCAATCACACCCACGGTGACCGTGGGCCGGCGTTGGCCTGTATCAGTTGGTCCCTGCTTTGGGCTTGTGTATGACAACTTGCGAGAATGGATCGTTGGCAATCGAGAACCCGTAGCCGGAGTCGATTCCCTCAACGCTCGGTGCACTCCCCAGATACGTCCCCAGTCCCGTCCGCGCGTCTATCTTGAACAAGGGCCCGTAATTTGGGCCCCTATCAGCGCCACGCTCTTGAATGGTGACGTACTGCACATACAGGTCCCCCGCCGGATCGGTGAAAATGGTCTCAAGCCGGCGCTGGCCTGGTTTTAAGGGATTGAAGCCCCAGTCGCCATCCTCATATTCTGCGAAGTAAGTCGGATCAAAATCGGCAAACTTCACGTGCCACGCTACCTCGCCATTCTCCCTGTAGCCGGTCACCACGGGCGCCCAGACCCGATTCAGGACAACGATACCGTTCGTCTCGCTGCAGGCCATAAGCCCCATTCGGGACATGTTCAATGACATTGCCTCGTTTGGTGACTGGTAGTACTCTAAAAACGAGGCCACATGCTCGCCGTCATAGGTGAACTTGTGTAGTACGCCCTCGTACTCGTATTCTGGATCAATCCCATACACCCAATAGTTTCCATTCATGGCGCAACCACCGTAGGCGAGCAAACCTGTACGGAAGTGTTTCTTTGGTGTGAAGGTGGAGTCATTTTGGCGGTCAAAAGCCACAACAGATCTCCCATATTGCTCTAGCACGAAGACCGATTTTCCCTGATCGGCGACGGAAATCTGGTATGGCCTTTCACGAAATTATCCCGGGCCCTCTCCGTGTCCGCCAAACGACGCCAGCAGAGCTCCGCCATAGTCGAATACGCGGACCTCGCTACTTCCGTAATCCAAAACAAGTACGGTGCCGTCACCAGTCAGCGCAAGATCCGTGATCTCGCCAAACATTTCGTGGTACTCCCCGTCTGCCACGCCGATGGTAATCTTATCGTAGCCTGCCTCGTCCATGAAGGTGGACTCGGGGTCCTCATGCAGGATGTAGCGCGGATCGGTCAGCTCCGGTATGTTTTCCGGCGTTGGATGCAACTCCACGATCCGACGCTGTATTCCGTGCGCGTTAGCTAGGGCGGGCGAGGACAGAGATAGCCCCACGAAGAGCCATACAGGCCAAAGTGTTGCTTTCATGATCAGTAACCTGTTGTGGTACGGATAAGACTCATTTTCTGGAGCATCCCGGCTATGTTGTTACACTGTCTTATTCATATGAAATTACCCACGTACTCAGGTTAATGCCGCCTGTTTGCGTGCAGTGTGTGAGCGCTGGGTCAGTGTCATGTTGTTTACGGTTTGGAAAGGGTTCGGCTTGTTTTGCTGCGTGGGTTCTGTCAGGCCTGCGAGTTGTTTTCGCATGGTGTGTATTCCTGCAAATTCGAACATCCGTACCGGCAAACTAACAGGCACGAAACGTAATGTTAAGGGCTGGAAGTGCGGACAGGGTAGGCCTAGCAGCAAGGGCGCACCTCTGCTCCGGTGCAATCGAGCGAGAATGCCGCCGAAAGGCCGCGCAGGACGTCGAGGCAAGCCCGAACGCACCGTCCCATACCACATCGCCGCTTGCCTGTGGCGTAGCCCGCAATACGGGTGCAATACGAACCTGCCTGCAGGCTGCGCGGCCATCAGGATCGCGCCGCTTCAATGTGCGCTATGCCAAGCACGAAGGCGCGGGTGTCAACAGCGGGGCAGGGGGTCTATTCGTATCTTCGGGCGTTGACATACTATCTGTCAACTTGCTATGGTACCATGATGCTGGCGCTCCTTTTTCTTTTTGTGTCGGGGCAGGCTGTGCCTCCAGACACTGTGGTCATTGATCCTCCAAGTGCGGTGGTACTGGTGGGGGAGACGCAGCGGTTCACGGCGCGTGCGTACGACGGCAGCGGTACGGAGATGCAGCAATTCACGGTTACCTGGTTTACGCAGGATCAGGCCATCGCTGGTGTGGATTCTGCGGGCTTGGCGACGGCGTACGCGCCTGGCGTTGCGCAGATTTCGGCAGTGGTGGGAGGCCAGCCCGCCTATGCGAGGCTTGAGGTGCTGCAGCTCCCTGTCAGTACGCTGGATCTGTCCACGCCTGCGCTAACGGTGTACGAAGGCACTACTGTTCCGCTGGAGGTCGTTGCGCGGACCGCGCTCGGAGACGCAGTGGCACAGCCAGTGACGTTTCGCTCCAGTCGCCGAAGGGTGGCTCATGTTGACGCCGCCGGGCTGGTTTCGGGGCGCACCATTGGCGAAGCGACGATCACCGTTGAAGCGGATGATGTTGAAGGAGAGGTGGCCGTAACGGTTGTCCAGAATCCCGCCGTGCGTTACCAGATAGCGCAAAACAGGGTGAGCATTCGGTGCGGCGATGTGGTGCGCTTTCGTCTCATCGCCTTCGACGCGAGCGGGGCACAGGTCGATGGCATCCATCCCCAGTGGCACGTGCCAGAATCCGGCGCGACCATCGAATCTGATGGCGTGGATGGCGTCTTCGTGGCCGAAGAAGAGGGGGCCTACACGATCACTGCAGTTATCGGGGAGGACCTGTCGCACAGCATCGTAGTGGGGGCTGAGCCACGACTTTACAACGCCCATGTAGAATTGGTCGGGCGCGGCCCGATCGATGCACATCATTCGGGTGACACCTGGGTATTTGAAGGCGTCGATGGCCGGGATTACGCCTATATCGGCACCTTTATGCATGACTGGATGAAGGTGTGGGACGTAACCAATCCGTCCGATCCGGTGCTTATGGACTCCATCCAGGTTGATGCACGGCGCATCAATGATGTCAAGATTCATGCCTCCAACCGCCTGGCCATCATCACGCGCGAGGGTGCATCCAGTCGTCGCAATGGCATCGTGCTCCTGGACTTGAGTACGCCGGCGCATCCAACCATACTGTCTGAGTACACCGAAACGGTCACCGGCGGGGTCCACAATGTGTGGATTGAGGGGAACCTGGTATATGCGTGCCACAACGGCACGAACGATTTGCACATCATTGACATTGCCGATCCACGAGCGCCGAAGGAGGTGGGACGCTGGGGCTTGGAAAAACGCGCCAAAACGCTGCACGATGTCATCGTGCAGGACGGCTACGCATACCTCTCGTACTGGGATGACGGCGTGGTGACACTGGACGTAGGGGCTGGCACGCATGGGGGCACGCCGACAGTGCCGGCGTTTGTAAGTCAGCTCTCGTACCCGAAGGGCAACACACATGTGGCCTGGCGGCATGGGCGCTACCTCTTTGTGGGCGATGAGATCTGGCCTGAAGGCTACGATGCGGACCAGCCTATCGATGCCACCGGTTACATTCATGTGCTGGACATGACGGACATGGATCGCCCTGTGGAGGTGGCATTCTACGAGGTCCCGGGCGCGGGTGCGCACAACGTATGGGCCAGCAAGGATCGGCTCTATGTTGGTTATTACCAGGGCGGCCTGCGGGTGCTGGATATTTCTGGCGAGCTGCGCGGCGACCTCTATCGCCAGGGGCGCGAAATGGGCCACTTGCTGACCACCGATGAGCGCACCATGGTGCCAGGCTGGCCGATGGCTTGGGGAGCCCAGCTTCACAAGGGCAACATCTACACATCGGATTTGAACTCGGGCCTTTGGATCGTGCGCCTGGTTGAAACTGTGCTGATGCCGTAGATGGGACAAGCGGCGTACGCAAGTCTGTTTCTGTTGGCGGGCGCTAACGCGCTGAAGAAGCGTCTTCGATTGTATTTTCCGCGGACCAGCGATTAGAGCGTTATGTCATATTCAAGGCGTCATTTTCTTCAGATGTCCGCCGCGTTTGGTCTGGGCTTTGCCGGACTGCATACGCTGGTGGGCTGCGGTCGTAGCGCTGAGTCGCAGTACGGATACGGTGCGCTTGAGCAGGACCCTGCGGGCATATTGGATTTGCCGGCAGGCTTCCGTTACCAGATCATTGCGCGTGCGGGCGGGGCCATGTCGGATGGTTTCGTGGTGCCGGGTAAGCCGGATGGCATGGCGACCTTCCCGGGCCCGGACGGACGCACGCTGCTTGTATGCAATCATGAGGTCAACCACGACGATGAGGCTGACCTAGGGGCATTCGGCAAAAGCTTCGAACTGCTTAGCAGACTGGATCCTTCGCTGGTGTACGACGCCGGTACAGAAGGCAGGCCGCGCCTGGGCGGCGTAAGCACCATGGTTTACGACACCCGCAGTCAGACACTCGAGTCGCACCACTTGAGTCTGGCGGGCTCGCTGCGCAACTGTGCCGGGGGTCCGACGCCTTGGGGCTCTTGGATCACATGCGAGGAGGAGTTTCTGAGCGAAGGGGAGAGCGGATGCGCAGCGGATCACGGGTACTGCTTCGAGGTACCGGCTAGCGCCACGCCGGGATTGGCAAGGCCTGAGCCGCTGAAGGCGATGGGACGCTTTTGGCATGAGGCGGTTGCCGTAGATCCTGCGACGGGCATTGTCTATCTGACAGAGGATGATGCAGAGGGTCTCATCTACCGCTTCATTCCCGCGGTGCCGGGGCAGCTCAGTCAAGGTGGGCGTTTGCAGGCGCTTGTCGCCCGCGATGCGCAGAGTCTGGACACACGCAACTGGGAAGGCCGAACTGTGGCAGTATCCCAGGCACTGCCTGTGGCGTGGCTGGACCTGGAAGACACGAATCCAGCGGAAGATGACCTGCGTCTGCGCGGATTTGCCGCGGGCGCGGCACGCTTTGCCCGTGGTGAAGGAATGTGGTATGCGGAGGGAAAGATTTACTTTGCCTGCACGTCGGGCGGACCTGCTGAGAACGGCCAGATCTGGCGGTACGACTTGGGATCAGAGCAGCTCGCACTATTCGTTGAAGCCGAGGAGGGCGGACTCATGCGCCGTGCGGATAATCTGACGGTCGCCCCCTGGGGCGACATCGTGGTGTGCGAAGACTCCGACAGCATCGATCATCTTGTGGGCATCACGCCCGACGGCAATATGTACCGCTTGGCGCGCAACGTGCTCAGCGATTCCGAGCTGGCCGGGTCCGTGTTCTCTCCTGATGGCACAACGCTTTTTGTGAATCTGCAGCAAGACGGCCTCACGCTCGCCATCACGGGTCCGTGGACATAGGATCGCGTTGATGGTGTGCAGCGGCGTGCGTGAAAGGATCATGCCCCCATTATGGAGTCCCAGATGGTGCGGCACGCAATAAAGGGAGGCGATCGCCTTCAGCAGGGTGTTCAGCATGGGCGAATCTCCCACGGAGGCTGCCAGATCCGCTTGGAACTCGTCCACATGCTTTGCGCTGCGGCGCCGCGCCGCCGCCTTCGATAGCTGATCCAGAGACGAGGCAGGCTATTCCACCGCTTTGGCTATGTCCCGAATCGCCAGACGCAGTCCGTACCGCACGACTGTGGACGCACCCGGAATGCAGGGCTATCACGCGGGGCGTGAAGGCCGTCAGGAGTTGGATTAGTGCATCCATGGCGGTACCTTCATGGGTGTGGCTGCGTTCAACTTCCAACTGGAGATTGCGTTGTTGTACAAGCGCTTGGCACGCGCCAGTGGCATACCAGTCCGCCAGCCAGGCAGAGGCGCAGACACCATGAAGGCGCGCCCCTCCTCATGGAGAATCCCCAGGCGGCGCAGGCTGGCCAACCTGCGCCGCCATCCGGGGCCACCAGGCGGCGCCATAGCGTAAGACTTCGGGCATGGTGCAGGCGTTTGTGATCGTGGGCTGATTAAGGCACGTCTATTGCACGGGCTGGTCGACTACGTCACAGATGCTGCGCGTCGCTTCCTGCGGGACAATAGGCTGCTTATCCGCCAGGCGGGGCGCCCGCGCCGAATCCAGCTGCTATGAACAACCAGAAGCCTATCCTCATACTGACGACCGGCGGCACTATTGATAAGGTCTATTTTGATGCCCGGAGCACGTACAGCGTGGGAGATCCGCAGATCACGGAGATCTTGCGGATTGTCGGCGTCACCTGCCCGTACACCATTGACACGCTGATGGCGAAGGACAGCATGGACCTGTCGTCAGCAGACCGAGACATCATCAAGCGTCGCATCAAGCAGGCAACCGAGCGCCGCATCCTCATCACACATGGTACGGACACCATGGTGGAGACGGCGCTGCACCTTGGCCACGTTTCTGACAAGACAATCGTCCTGGTCGGTGCGCTTATGCCCGCACGGTTCAAATTCACAGATGCGGAATTCAACATTGGATTTGCATTAGCGGCCGTACAGGCGCTGCCGCCGGGAACCTACGTGGCTATGAACGGGCAGATCTTTCACCCGACGCAGACACGCAAAAACTTTGAGCTGAATCGGTTTGAACCGATTCAGTAGCGCAGTCGGGCTATAGCCCAGTGAAGCATTGGACTGATTCTTGCTGTGATATGCGCCAGAAATCCCTCGCTGGCATGCCGCAAAACCGATTTGATGCGCTCCTAGTGCAGCGGGCACAGCAAGGGGATGCGCGTGCAAGGGATCAGCTGCTGCGCCGCTTGCAAGCCGTGCTCCGATCATTTTTTGTGAAGCGCATAGGCCGCGCACCCGTCATCGATGACCTGGTGCAGAACACACTGCTCCGCGTCCACAACGGATTGGAGGTGCTCAAGGATCCTGAGCGCTTGAAGGCCTTTGCCATGAAGGCGGCCCTCTTCGAGTTGCAGGACTACTACCGTGGTCGCTATAGTCCCAAGGAGGTGCTCTACGACCCTCATGCAGTGACCACGGCGTCACCCGCGCAATCCGCCTGGGCCGGAAGCCAAGTGGACCTGGAGCGGGCGTTTGCGCTGCTTACGCCGCATGCGCGGCGTATACTGGAGTTGCGAGAGTACGGCTACCGGTACAAGGACATTGCCCAGATGCTCAGCACCACAGAATCGGCTGCGAAGATGCAGGTGAAGCGCGCCTTCGAAAAGATGCGCAGAGCGTTCTGCACGTAGCGGAGGGATGGGTCAGCTTTTTCCGACAGCACGCGTTACCATTTGACCGCTTGCGGCGGCTAATACGGCGTACGGTCAGTATACCATGGCAGCAATGCAGGACGTATTGAACTTGCTGTTGCAGGATGAGCCGCTGACGCCTGTGCAGCGAGCCGCCTTGACGAAGGACCCAGCGTTGCGCGCATCTGTGCAGCGGTGGCTGGCGTTTCGTGCAACGCTCCGGGCGCACCTCGACGAAGCATTGCCGGAGCGGCGGATTTTTGTGCTCCATGCGCTGATGGAGGCTGGCCACGCCGATGAGCTGACGGAAGCGGAGCGCACGGAGGTCGCTGCATCGCAGGGCATCATGACGCGGGCCCTGGAACAATACCCTGCGCTGCGCGATGCCGCGGATCGCATCGCCGAGGACCGTGCGGTGTTTATGGCATGCTGGGAGCAGCCGGTGCGCATACGCCGTCTGACGCCCACGGCGTGGCGCATCGCAGCGGCTGTTGCGCTCATCATCGGATTCGGCACCGTCTTTGCGCTCTTCTTTGCAACTAATAATGCCGAAACCCCTATTGCCGTGCGTGATGGCGGCTTGGAACGTGTACAGCTGCCCGATGGCTCGATAGTGCATCTGATAGAGGAGGGCATGCTGCTGTACGACGCGAAGGACTTTGCGCGTCACGTGTCGGTTCGCGGCAACGCGTTCTTTGACATCGTCCATGCCGACGCGCCCTTCACAGTGGCCTCTCCTGGCGCAGTCATCACAGTGCTCGGCACGCGGTTCGGGATTCAATCGGACGACAATAGCACGATGGTAGTGCTAGAAAGCGGCCGGGTGTCGCTAGCCGCGGAGCATGCGCTGGACCAACCCGTCTTGCTTAGCCCAAAAGAGATGAGCCGCGTTGTGCGCGGCAATCTGCCGGACGCGCCTGCCGCGGTGGACCTCGCGCAAGCCTTGCATTGGACTGGTTACCTTTTCTTTGATGCGACACCGATGTTCCAGGTCAGCCGCGTGCTACAGGACCGGTTTGAGGTAGCCATCGCCGTTAGCGAAGCACTAAAGGACGAACAAGTCAGCGGCACGTTTGAGCCCGGCGACGATATAGCTTATATCCTGACGACCCTGGCGACCACACTCGATGCCGTGGTGGAACGGGACGAATCCGCAGGATTCATCGTCCGCTAATGCGCTGAGCTTACCCTGCCTTGCGGAACACGCGGGCACCAGCGCAGTAGTCTGACACCGCGGCTATAGGGGCTAGCGGTTTTGTCTATGGCACCGAAGCGTAGGATTGCGCTTCTTTGCAGTTGTTGGCTGCTTCTTGTCGGTGCCGCCCAGGCGCAGCAGATCACGGTAGACTTCAGGGATGTAGCACTGCGCGAGGCGCTGGAGGTGTTCAGCACGCAGGAGCGCGTAACGTTTATCTTTTCAGAGCGCCAAGTACGTGACCTCCGTTCCACATGTGCGTACCAGGGCACCGTGGTTGGGGACGCGATAGCGTGCATCCTTCAAGGAACGACTTTGCGCGCTGAGCGCGTGCGTAGACGCCAATATGTTCTGTCCAGCATCTCGCCGGCAGCCCACGTGGTGCCGCTCGGGATGATTCGCGGGTTTGTAACGGATGCCACCTCGGGCGAGATGCTTTCCGGCGCGAACATCTATCTGGCAAGCATGCGCCTGGGCACCATCACCAACAGCGCCGGATACTTTGCGCTGTCCCACCTGCCGCCGGTAGACTATACGGTGCGTATCTCGTATGTGGGCTACGCCGCAGTAGACACGGTGATGGCGGCGTACGCCGCACCGCTGTCGCACATCCGGCTGCAGCGCATAACGATCGTGGAGCAGGCGCAGGAAGTCGTCGCACCTCTGTATGAACCGTTGGCGGTGGAGCCCGGAGTGTTGCGCGTGCCGACGGGCATACTGCAGCGAATGCCGGGTTTCCCGGGTGAAGCCGACCTGCTCAATGCACTGCGCTGGCTGCCCGGCGTGCAAAGGGCGGGCACCAGCACCAGTGGCCTCGTGGTGCGCGGAAGTGCGCCGGATCAGAATCTCTATCTGCTTGACGGGGCCCCCGTCTACCATCCGTGGCACGCCTTCAGTCTGGTGTCAACGTTTCAGTCGGAGAAGTTCAAGGATGTGCGGCTTTATCGGGGCTCCTTTCCGGCGGAGCACGGCGGACGACTCTCTGCAGTATTGGATGCGGAAATGAAAGACGGCAACCGCGAAGAGGCCACCGCTGCCGTGGCTGTCGGCGCATTCAGCGGTCGATTTATTCTGGAAACCCCTCTGGGTGATCATAGCTCGGCAATGTTTTCGGTGCGCCGCTCGTACATCGACGGGGTCATCGGTAAGACGCAGCCCGTCAGCGATGGCGTCGTGGTGGACACCATGCGTACGGGTTACTATTTCATGGACATGAGCGGCAAGATCACCTGGCGTCCGTCCAACCGGCAGCGCCTGTCGCTCAGCGTCTACGGCGGGCGTGATGTCTTGGATTTGCGTCTGCCCTTTGACATCACGCTGGACTTTACTTCATCGCTTCGCTTCAGGGACTGGTTGCGTCCGTCCGAGTTATTCTTTGAGGTAGACACGCACTGGGGCAACTATCTGGTCAATGCGCGCTACCAGTATTTGCATTCCAACCAGCTGTTTGTAACGGCGGCGTTGTATTCGTCCAGCTACGTAGCGCGCGAAAGCATTTACATACAGCCCGTGGTGTCCTCGTCCGTCATGTCCCGGTACCATGTCAACCTGCACGATGCCGGGCTCAAGCTGGATGTGGACTATTACCCTTTGCTGACGCACCAGGTGCGGACGGGGCTGCGTGTAGTGCGCCGGATCTTCAACAGCAAACTCGATGCCGAGATTCGGCGCACCCCGGGATCTGTTGACAACACCAATCAGGAGAGCCGATTGTCGGCGGTTGAGCTGGTGGGGTACATACAAGACACTTGGAAGCCCATGGCAAGCCTGCAGGTGCAGCTAGGGCTTCGCGGAAGCATCCTGAGCGGCGGCACGCGCCTAGTGCTCGATCCACGGTTGGGGCTGCGCTTTGATGGCGGCACTTTTGTCCTGCGGGCTTCTGGGGGAGCGCAGGTGCAGTACGTCCACCGCATTCGGGATCGATATTCCTTTCTGTACGACCTGGTTTCTGCGCGCTGGGTGCCTGCTAGCGGGTCGCTGGACCCTTCGCGAAGCATAAACATGTCGGTGGGGGTGGCGGCGCCGTTCACGCAGGCGATCACATGGTCGCTGGATGCGTACTGGCATACGTCCAACGGTATCTTGCTGCCTACGGATGAGGCCCGCGACAAGGACGGGCTGGAGGGGCCGGGCATAGAGTTGGGGACGCTGCTTGGGCAATATTCGCGCGGTCGGGCACGGGCCTATGGCCTGGAGTCCATGACACGCGTACGGCTGGGGCCGTGGCTGAGCTGGATCAGTTATGCTGCGGGCCGTTCCTTCAGCCGAACGCCCGAGTTGAGCGACAAGTCGTATCGGCCTGCACGGTACGATGTGCCGCAGATTTTTCAAGCGGCGATAATGCGCGACGTTGGACGGTTTACGTTTTCGATTTCTTCGGTGTGGCGCAGCGGCTACCCAACGACCGTGCCCATTGCGCGCTATGCTGTGGGCGATCCACTCAGCGAAACGCCCACGCGCTACTTGCACCGGCCGCGCATCAACAATGGGCGACTGCCGGCGTTCTTTCGTCTGGGATTCCAGGCGGGCTACTGGTTCACTGTAAGAACGGCGCGGATCAGCGCTCAGGTCCAGGCCTACAACCTCACCAATCGCCGCAATGTGGTAGGGCGTGAGTACTACCCGGAAGGCGATGGTCCGGTGTTGGTAGAGGACCGGCACGGATTTCCGCTGATACCGCTGTTTGAGATCAAGGCAGAATTGTGACGATGCGCCCGAAAATCATAGCATTCCTGGTCCTGATGAGTGCGGGATGTGATGCGGTGCACCAGTCTTCCCCTACGCTGCTGGTTGTCGAGTCCTATGTCGCATCCCAAGAGTCGCTACCCGTGGTGCACCTGCGGCAGACGCGCCCGCTGGACGATCCGTACGTGCTCGGAGCGTCCACGGCGGCCGCCGGTGCGACCGTGAGGGTCGCCATGGACTCGTTGTGGTTCGACTACGCGATGGATGAACCGGGCGTCTATGAACCGCTCGTGGATCACCTGGTGCTCCCGCAGGCGGAGCTGAGCCTAGATGTAGCGTGGCAGGGCCAGCGGGCAGCGGCAACAACGCGCGTGCCCCCAGTGCTGACACTGGATTCGGTTCTTGTTGTCGCGGGCGAAGAACCGGTCAGTGGCTTGATTCTGGATTCGCTCTTCATCGATCCTGCGCAGATTGATACGATCCGATTCGATTCGCTCCGCACGGGGGCTTCCGAAGGGTTTGTGTATCTGGTGGAGGTCACCATGCAGTGGCGGGTGGATTATGCCGAAGAAGGTTTGGATGGTGCCTATTGGGTTCGCACGCAGCTGCGGCCTGATCTGGCCGACCGCACTCGGCTGGATGAGTACTTTCTGCGCCCGGAGCAGCTGCTCAAGGAGCGGCATATTGCGCGCGATGCTGCAGGCCGCCGCATATGGACCGGCGTCTATGCGGTTCCTGTGGACGCTGCGGATGCGCCCATGCCCGTGCACCGGCTGCGCGTTGCTCTGGTCCGAAGCACGCAGGCGTATGCGCAGTTTGTCTCGGGCAGCGACAATCCGAGGCGGAGGGAGCCGCCAACAAACATTACGGGGGCATTGGGCATCTTCGCCGGAGTATCCGTGGATTCTTTTAGCGTCGTGGTTCAGTAGCGCACCAGACGTGCGCTCACCGGCAGCAAGACGAAATGCGCAGCGCTGCTGGCCATGCATTCAGGTACCGCGCCAGCGCGTTTGGCGGACCGTGCCTGTGGCGCTTTGCCATCTGAGCGCAGCGCGCCGATCGGTGCCGTACGGCCGAAGATCTGGCACAGGCCCACCAAGGCGCACGTGTCCGTCTGCCCGCCAGATCGGTCGCAGCCGCGTAGCCCCAGTTGGTGGGTGACGTTCGCCTCCGCTCCAAGCCGCGGATCCGCGCGCCCTGACAAAGCGCTTCGTAGGCAAGCTTCCAAGGTAACCCGCGCCCTGGCACCTGAGCCGGGTCGCTACAGGTGGTGTACGTCCGCAAAAGTCGCTGCAACGTCCCCTTTACTATCTTTGATACTTGCCATCGGCGCGCTGCATGCGTTGTGCTTCATGCCCGTTGCCTGATGGCAACCTATGTGGCGCAAACCTACCGCCCAACTACATCCGCCATGAAGACGCTTGCAGGCATCGCTACCGGACTGATCCTCTTGATTTCGCCCGCATCCGCGCAGGATGCGCCGGCAGTTTCGTACGATTCCGCACTGTTTGAAGGTCTCCGATATCGCATGATTGGGCCATCCCGGGGTGGACGCGTGACGACGGTGGCGGGGCACCGCGCGACGCCCATGACCTTTTATATGGGGTCCACAGGCGGCGGCGTGTGGAAGACTACCAATGCAGGCCATTCGTGGGAAAACATCTCGGACGGGTATTTCTCCACCGCCTCCATCGGGTCCATCGATGTGGCTGACAGCGACCCGCGCGTCCTGTACGTCGGGACAGGCTCGGATGGCATTCGCAGCAATGTGATCATTGGGCGCGGCCTATACAAGTCCACCGATAGTGGCGACTCGTGGTCATTCATGGGACTTCGGGCAGCGGGGCAGATCGGATCGGTGGTGGTTCATCCCACCAACCCGGATGTCGTTTATGTAGCTGCGCTGGGCAGTCCCTTTGGGCCGAACCCGGAGCGAGGGGTCTACAAGACGGTGGATGGGGGACGGACCTGGAGCCATGCGCTGTATGTCTCGGACCGGACCGGTGCCGTTGATATTGAGCTGAACCCTGCCAATCCCGATATTGTCTATGCGGCGCTCTGGCGCGCAGAGCGCAAGCCGTGGACGATCATCAGCGGGGATGACAAGGAAGATGGCATATACATCTCGCGCGACGCGGGGGCTACCTGGACCAAGAGCGAAGCTGGACTGCCGCAGGGACTCATTGGAAAGATCGACTTCGCGGTATCGCCCGCCGATCCAAGCCGCGTGTACGCGCTGGTGGAGGCCAAGCCGGAAGAGGAGGGACTCTACCGATCCAATGATCGTGGCCAGTCCTGGCACTTGGTCAACAGCGCGGGCTACCTGATGACGCGCCCATTCTATTACACGAATGTGGATGCCGATCCCACCAATGCCGATATCGTCTGGGTCAACAACCTGGGGCTACATCGCTCCGAGGACGGGGGCGTCTCCTTCACGCGCGTCGGTACGCCGCACGGCGACAACCACGATATGTGGATTAATCCAGACAATCCACACATCATGGTGCAATCCAATGACGGGGGTGCCAACGTGACGCTTGATGGCGGGGCCACTTGGAGCACGCAGGAAAACCAGCCTACCGCAGAACTCTATCAGATCGACGTAGACAATCGCTTTCCGTACTGGGTGTATGCAGGGCAGCAGGACAACACCACTATCGCCGTACCCAGCCTGCCACCCGACGCGCGACCGGGCGGGGCCGTTGCATACTGGGAAGCCATCGGGGGCTGCGAAACCGGCCCGGCTGTGCCGCATCCCGTAGACGCCAACATCGTCTACAGCAACTGCAAAGGAACCTTCCGGCGGTACAACCGCAGCACCGGGCAGGAGCAGCACTACTATGTGGGCGGCGTCTATCTGTACGGCGTCAATCCAAGCACGCTACCGTACCGCTTTCAGCGTGTGGTGCCGATCGAGGTTTCGCCGCATGATCCGGGCGTGATCTATCACGGCTCGCAGTATGTACATCGCACGACGGATGAAGGCAAGACCTGGGAAACGATCAGCCCCGACCTCACAGCCTTCAGGCCGGAGCGCCAAGTCGTTTCCGGTGCTCCGATCACCAGAGACATCACGGGCGAGGAGCACTACAGCACGCTCTATGTTATTGAGGTTTCACCTGTGGATGCGCAGGTGATCTGGACCGGGGCCAATGACGGGCCGGTTCACGTCACGCGCGACGGCGGAGCCACCTGGGCAGATGTCACGCCGCCATCCATGCCGCCAGAAGGGCGCATACAAACCATCGATCCTTCTCCCCACAGTGCTGGCAAGGCCTACGTAGCCGGCTATCGCTATCTGCTGGGGGACTTCCGGCCCTACATCTATCGGACGGACGACTACGGCGCATCCTGGCTTTTGTTGACGCCTGGGGACAACGGCATCCCCGATGACACGCCAACGCGCGTGGTGCGCGAGGATCCAGATCGGGCGGGGCTGCTCTATGCAGGCACTGAGTTTGGGATGTACGTGTCGTTTGACGATGGACGCTCATGGCAATCGTTTCAGCTGAACCTTCCCGTTACGCCGGTAACGGGTATCCGCGTACACCAAAAGGATCTCGTGCTGTCCACCATGGGGCGCGGGTTCTATATCCTGGACAATGTGACGCTGCTGCACACTTTGAGCGCCGAGGTTGCCGCTGCGCAGCAACACCTGTTTCCTGTGCGCTCAGCGCATTTGATGCGATACAGCGCGGGACGCCGCAGGGCGGCCAGCCCCGAGTACCTTGCGCCCGGCGCCATCATAGACTACTATCTTGCAGAGGACCAGGATGAGGCCGTGATCCTTGACGTGATGGATGCCTCGGGGGCTGTGATTCGTACGTTTGCGGGCGCGGCACCGCCCGAGGAAGGCGCGGAGCAAGGCATGCGGGGTCTGCCCGCCCGGTTCCAAAGGAATGCCGGCCCCGCGGCTACAGCCGGTATGCACCGGTTCATCTGGGATCTCCGACACACCGGAGTGGGCGGGGCCGGCCCCAGGGTAGCACCGGGGACCTACACCGTACGGCTTCGCAGCGGAAGCTGGCAGGTGTCTCAGGCGGTCGAGGTCCTGATCGACCCGCGCGTAGCCGCCGACGGTGTCACACAGGCGGACCTGGAGCAGCAGGTCGCCTTCAACCTGGAGCTGCGCGATATCAGGTCCGACGCGGGTGACGTATCTGCGCGGATCGATACGCTGCAGGCCCGGTTGGAATATCACATCGACGGAGAGGAGCTGCTAGCCGACTTGAAGCAGCTTAAGGATGCCCTGGTAACCCGGCGGGGCGACAGCTATCCTGCGCCGATGCTTATGGATCAGCTCGGGTACCTGTCGGGCTTCACCAGTCAGAGTTTCCAGCGCGTTGGACGCGATGCCGTACAGCGGCTTGATGACCTCAAGGCCGCACTGATTGCGCACAAGGCCACGTTAGAAGCGCTGGAAGAGCGCGCCGCTGCGCTTATTGCAGAACAGTAGGCGCGTGTCAGGGATTCGTCTTGCAAATGCGCCCTGCTCCTGGGGTACGCTGGAATTCAAGGGACTCTCCGGCAAGCAAATCGGCTACAGCCAGATGCTGGACGAGCTGGGGGCCACCGGCTACGTAGGTACGGAGCTGGGTGACTGGGGCTACATGCCCACGGAGCCAATGCTGCTGCGCCGTGCGTTGGCGGCGCGCGGCCTCTCGCTGCGGGGGGCGTTCGTGCCGGTGATGCTCCGGGATGCGGCGGCCCATGCGGCCGGGCAGGCGAAGGCGTTGCGTACCGCAGCGCTCTTGGCGGCAGCGGGGGACGCAAGCGATCCGCCGGTGGTCGTGTTGTCCGACGCGAACGGCAGCGACGCTGTCCGGACGAGAAACGCCGGACGCATCACCCAGGCCATGGGTCTGACAGACGCTGAATGGGTGGTGGCGGCGCGTGGAGTGACGGCCATCGCCCGCGCTGTGCAGCAAGAGACGGGACTGAAGTCGGTATTTCATCACCACGCTGCAGGATTTGTGGAAACGCCTGGCGAGATGGAGACCTTTTGTGCGAAGACCGATGCAACGGACATCGGACTGGTTTTTGATACGGGGCATTATGCCTTTGGCGCAGGCGCTTGCGAAGCGGTCCTGGCCGGGATGGAACGCTTCAGGGATCGCATCCGGTATGTGCACTTCAAGGACTGCCACGAAGGCGTGATGAAGCAGGTGCAGAGCGACGGCTGCAGCTACTTTGAGGCTGTGGGCCGGGGCATCTTCTGCGAGCTCGGACAGGGGGGTGTGGACTTTCCGGGCGTGCTAAAGCAGCTAGAAGCAATGGATTATAAGGGTTGGGTCGTCGTTGAGCAGGACGTCTTGCCCGGCATGGGTCGCCCGAAGGAAAGCGCTGCGCGCAATCGCGCGTACCTTCGCAGCATCGGTCTTTAAGCGTTTTGGTGGTATGCACGACAGAAAGCTTCGCGTTGCGCTGATCGGCGCAGGTCGTATTGGCCGGATGCACGCGGCGCATATTGCGCATCGCCTGCCGGAGGCAACCCTGGCAGCGGTTGTTGACCTGAACGAGGAGGCGGCCAGGGCATGCGCGGAGCGGTATCAAGCGCGGTGGCACACGCGGTACGAAGCGGTGCTGCAGGACAGTCGCATCGACGCGGTGGCGATCTGCACCACCAGCACCACGCACACAGAGATCATTGAAGCGGCTGCCGCAGCCGGCAAGCACATCTTTTGCGAGAAGCCGATAGATCTTACGCTGGCGCGCATCGATTATGCGCTGCGCTGCGTACGGAAGGCGGGCGTCCTGCTGCAGGTGGGCTTCCAGCGGCGTTTTGATCCGGGCTTTCAGCGGGTTCGCCAGGCCATCACGGCGGGCGAGATAGGCGAGCCGCATTCGGTACATATCATCAGTCGCGATCCTTCACCACCGCCGATAGCGTTTCTGGCATCCTCTGGCGGGCTGTTTCTGGACATGTCGATACACGACTTCGACATGGCGTACTTCTTGCTCAGGCAGCCGATACGCCGCGTCTACGCAACGGGTGCCGTGCGTATTGATCCAGCGATCCGGCAGATCGACGATGTGGACACTGCCACCGTTGTGCTGCAGTGCGCCGATGAGACCTTTGTCACGATAGAAAACAGCCGGCAGGCCACCTTCGGCTACGATCAGCGCCTGGAGGTCTTTGGTAGCAGGGGCAGCATCCGATTGGAGAATGTCTATCCTAACACCACCGTGCGGCTGGTCCAGGGCGGCCTGAAGCGAGACAATCCGCACCACTTCTTTATTGAGCGCTACCGCGACGCCTATGTCTCTGAGCTGCGAGCCTTTACCGAGGCGGCGCTACGGGGCGGCCCTTCGCCGCTGTCGGGCGAAGATGCCCGCGTCTCTGTAGAGGTTGGACTGGCGGCTTTGCACTCGCTTCGCACCGGGTTGCCGGTGGACCTTGCACCGGCGTGAACGTGTCTACACGTGTGGAAGCGGCCCTAGGTGCGGCGGCGAAGGACCTCCTGGAGCATCGATGCCAGGCCATCCTGCGCGGAAGCATCGCGACACCGGGGCCGGATTTTGTTGATCGGGTTTTTGGCGGAAGCAACCGCAACCCGCGCGTGCTGGCATCGATGCGGCGGCTCTTTGGGGCTGGGCGGCTTGGCGGCTCGGGCTACCTGAGCATTCTTCCCGTAGATCACGGTGTGGCGCATACCGCGGGAATGGTATTTGCGCCGAATCCGGCATACCTGGATCCTTTATCTATTGCGGAACTCGCCATTGAAGGTGGCTGCAGCGGGCTTGTTACGACCTACGGTGCCGTGGGTACGGTGGCGCGCGCCGTAGCCCACCGGCTGCCACTGATTCTCAAGATCAACCACGACGAGCAGTTTGCGCACCCTGCCCGCTACGACAACATCCTGTTTGCGCGTGTGCGCGAAGCAGCATCGATGGGCTGCGTAGCGGTTGGTGCTACGGTGTACTTTGGGGGACCGGAGGCGCGCCGACAGCTCCAGGAGGTTGCGCGCGCGTTTACTGAGGCCCATGTGTTAGGCCTGGCGACGATCCTTTTCTGCTACTTGCATCCCCGGGCGCTGCTTGCAGGAGGCAAGGACATAATCTTCGCGGCAGATCTTACGGGCGAGGCCAATCATCAGGGCGCGACGATTGGGGCGGACTTCATAAAACAGAAGCAGCCCCTTTTCGGTAGCGGCCTGCGCGCTTTGCAGCCTGGGTACGGTCGGACCGATGAGCGTCTCTATCCCACGCTCATCGCCGGTCATCCCATAGATCTCACGCGCTATCAGGTGATGTTGTCGTATGCCGGGCGCTGCGGCGTGATTCACAGTGGTGGCGCGAGCAGCCCCGATAGCTTGCGCCAGGCGCTGCGCGCCGCTGTCGTCAACAAGCGCGGTGGGGGCATGGGCCTGCTTGCGGGGCGCAAGGTGTTTCAGAAGCCGTTGTCCGACGGCGTCGCGCTGCTGCATGCCATCCAGGATGTGTACCTTGATCCTTCCGTCACCGTGGCGTGATCGGATGCGGTGCGCAAAAGGCTTTTCGCGCGAAGCCTGCTGGCACGCAGGCGATGAATTATCAGTGCAGCCGACCAGCCGCCCTCTGCGTACCTGATCGATGTCGTGTGCTCTGACCTTCGATCAGCGCTGCACGGGCCGCCTGATATGAAATAGGAACGTTGTCAAAGGGCTTTGCCCCATCCCGCAGCGAGCGGCCACGATCAGGATCACTCCGCCTGTCTGATCATCTTGACCAGATCGTAGATCAGCGCATTGGGCACGGGGAGCGTGAGGTGGTACTGCGCGATTTTCCATGTGTTGCCCGTCCGGACCAGTACGCCAGTGCCCCGGGTAAGGCCGAACGAGTCATTCAGGAGCGTCTCATCAAACCAGGCCGTATCACCGTTGAAGAAGACGGCGCGGTGCTGCGGTACGTATGTCCACCCACGCCCCGCCCTGAAGCGCGGCGCGGCATAGGCCTGAAACGCCTCCAGCGACCAGCGCTCGGTGAGGTCGGTTCCAAAAAAGACGGCACTGGGCGCGAAGTGCCCGAAATACCGTGCGCTGTCGGCCGCACTTGCCGCGGCATGAAAGTCATTCAGCACTGCCTCGACGGCTTCGGTCGGCTGTGCCTCAGCTGCCGGCGCAGCAGCCGCAAGCGCGGCAAGAAGTAAAAAAATACGCATGATTCTATGAATTCAGCTTGGAATAAACGCTCAGCGCATCAGATGATCCGCCACGCGAAGGGCTTGTGCCGCAATGGTAAGCGCAGGATTCATTGCGGCCGAGGACGGGAAGAAGGACGCATCAACAACGTAAAGGTTGTCCACATCATGGCTGCGACACCAGGGATTCAGTACGCTGGTGGCTGGATCGTGGCCCATACGCAGTGTTCCGCACTGGTGCGAGTTGGTGGCGATTCCCATTGTTTCTACTAACGTGGTCGTGTAGCCTGCGCGCTGCATGATCAGTCTTGCTTCCCTTATGAACCGCTGATGCGTAGCCACGTTTGTCGGCTGCCAGTGTACGCGGATGCGTCCGCTGGAGCTCAAGGTGACACGATTGGATTCGATGGGCAAGTCCTCTGACATCACCCACCAGTCCATGCTGCGCGCCGCCAGAGCTCTTAGAAACGGCAGCGGCACGCGCGGTCGCACGCTTTTCAGCATGGCGCCCTGAATCTTGCCTATGATCTGCAGGTTTCCAAGCGGGTAGGGCCAGTCCGGTCCACGCAGGTAGTAGTCGTTGAGCGCCAGCGTCTTCTGGAACGTTGTGCGGTTGCGCTGACCAGCCTTGACGGCCATCAGGACCGTGTTGTTGTGCATCATATAGTTGCGACCCACCTGCCCGGAGCTGTTGGCAAGGCCGGAGCGCAATAGGAGCGCCGCGGAGTTTACTGCGCCGCAGGACACGACGAAGCGGTCGGCTTTTATCAGCTTGCACTCGTCGCGCCGTACAACTTCCACCGCTTCCACGCGCCGCCTCGCTGGGCCCGGCAAGAGGCGAACGGCCCGTGCACCGGTCAGCATCGAGACATCGGCACTCTCCAGGGCCGGCCGCACGCAACAGACATCCGCATCACTTTTGGCCAGCACCTTGCACGGAAATCCGTCGCAGGTGTGGCAGCGGATGCAGCGTCCGTCCAGGTCAATGCCCATCGGCAGTGCAAAGGGTCGCAGGCCTTGTGCTGTCAGCGTGTCCGCTAGTGCGGCTACGCCGGGCTCGTGCGGGACAGCCGGCAGCGCGTACGCGCCTGATCGGGGCGGTTCAACAGGGTCGGCGCCAGCCTGCCCGCGTACGCGATACAACCGTTCGGCCTGCCCGTAGAAGGGTTCCAGTTCGGCATAGTGGATTGGCCAGGCCGGCGAGGTACCGCCTTCATGTTCTAGGGCCTCGAAGTCCTCCTTTCTGAAGCGGGGCAATGCTGCGCCGTAGACCTTCGTGTTGCCGCCGACGAAGTAGTGAACGCCTGGCGTGAAGCGTTGGCCGCGGCCGTCCTCCCAGTGCTCGTGCGGCTTGTAGCGACTTTGGCCGAAGACCGCGTCGGGTTTCCAGTTTTCGTCTTCTTGCGGCAGGAAGTCGCCCCGCTCAATGAGGAGAACCTTGGCACCGCTATGGCGGAGGCCCCACGCGAGCGTGCCCCCTCCAGCGCCACTCCCAATGATGGCGATATCGGTGGTCATGCCTTGACTGCACCCGCGATCAGGCCGCGGACAAAAAGCCGACCGAGTCCCAGGTAGACCATTGCCGTGGGCAGTGCGGCCAAGACCGCGCCTGCCATCACCACATTCCAGTCCACAGAAAAGGAGCCCGACAGGTTATTGAGCGCGATGGTCACCGGCTGGGCTTGCGGGTTGGGCACCACGGTGATGCCAAAGAGGAAGTCGTTCCAGATGTTGGTGAACTGAAAGATCAGCGTTACGGCAAACGCAGGCAATGAAAGTGGCAGCATGATGCGCCAGAAAGCTTGCAGCATGCCGGCGCCATCCACAGTTGCCGCTTCTACGATAGCGCGTGGAATGGCTACATAGAAGTTGCGAAACAGCAGCGTGGTGACGGAGATGCCGTAGACTATGTGCGTGAGCACAAGGCCCGGGAGCGTACCGTACAGACCAATCCACTGCAGGAAACGCACCAGGGGCAGGAGGATGGCCTGGTATGGGATGAAGAACCCGAACAGGAGCAGCGCAAAGAGTACTTCAGAGCCACGAAAGCGCCACTTGGAGAACACGTACCCATTGAGTGCGCCGATGATCGATGAAATCACCGCGGCCGGGATCACCATCGCGAAGCTGTTGAGCAGGTTGGGGGAGAGCATCCGCCAGGCCTCGCCGAATCCCCCAAGGCCCACCGTGACCGGGAGCTTCCACATAGTGGACAGGCTGACGGTGTCTGCCGACTTCAGCCCGTTGGCCACCATCACATAGATGGGCAGCACATAAAAGAGCAGCGCGCAGAGCAAAAGGCTCCAGAGCAAGATCCGTCTCATGTGCTACTCTCCTTTGCGAACAAGCCGGATGAGGTAGGGCACAATGATCAGGCATGACAAGACGAGCATGACCATCGAAGCGGCGGCCCCCAGGTTGTATCGTGCTGCTTTGAACATCATTTCAAAGACAAAAATCGCCGGCACATCAGTCGCGAACCCAGGCCCGACGCCTGACATCGCAAAGACCAGGTCGAAGATCTTCAGTGATACATGCAGCAGAATGATCGCTGTTGCGATGGTGATAGGCCACAGCATCGGAATGATGATGGATCTGTAGAGCCTGAACTCGCTTGCACCATCGATCCGCGCAGCGTCTCGCACGGCTTGTCCGATGCCGCTGAGGCCCCCTAGGTACATTGCCATCACAAAGCCGGAGAGCTGCCAGGTTGCAGCGATGGCGACTGGAATCAGCGCCACGGGCACACCCCATTCCACCTGAAAAGTATTGCCCCCAGGAATGACAGCCGCTAAGGCCTGATTGACCGACAGCACGACGGAAGGATCAGTGGTCCAGCCTGGCGCCAGCGGGCCTATGCCGACCGTTGTCAGGACACGGTTGATGCCCAGGATCTCGAAGAACAGGTTGATGCCGGTCTCGGGGTTGAAGATCCAGCGCCAGACGACACCCGTCACGATGAAGGAAAGCGCGTACGGAAACAGGAACACGCTCCGAAAAAACCCGCGGCCTCGAATCGCGCGATCCAGGAGGATGGCAAGCGTAAGCCCCAGGCCGATGGAGAAGCCGATGAAGAGCACCGTGAAGACGAACGTGTTGCGCAAGTCAGCCTGAAAGCGCGGCATGCGAAGCATGTCTGCGTACGTTTGCCAGAGCGGCTCCCGCAGGCTGAGGTCAACGGCCAGTGTGCGCCAGTTCGTAAGAGAGAAGAAGAAGCTGGTGCCAACAAACCCGTAGACAAAGATGCCTGTGAGCACCAGGGAAGGCAGCAGGAGGAGCAGACCCTGTTTGCGCGGTCCCAGCGTACGTCCGATCACCGGCAATGGTCTCTCACGCCTTGCCGCGCTTCATACCAGCTGCAGGGTACTTCTTTAGAGGCGAAAACACGGTCAATACGGTTCTGCTAAAGCCAACAGCGTCGCCCCTAGCCGTGCCGGGCGCACCTTAATCTAATGTGGTGCAACGTGGATTGCCAGCGACAGCGCAGCGCTGCTGCTGAATGCTCCAAAGAAGGCTGCAACATGTCCGTTCGCGTGATATCAACATAATGCCATTCAGCATACGCTATCCCAGTTGTGGCAGCACTTCTGCGGGTGGCGAGGTGTATGCTGGATTTACCCATGTGGCTGTTTGTCGCGGACTGAACCGTTTCTCTTCTTTCTATAGGCCTTCACCGGGGCTTCCGCTGCCTGCGCCGGTATTCTCCGGAGCTGCTCCACCAGTACCTCCTTGATTTTGCCTCCTTTATCGCCCCATGTGGTCATGTACCGCCATGCCATGTCATGATGCTACAGTACGATTTCGTAGACATCCTTTGCATGGATGTTGAGGGTACGTAGATACCGAACCTCCCTCGTATCGCTCTTTTCCCCACCACATCCCCCTTCGAGGCCTGCTGCGCAGCACCCGAATGTGCGATACCATTCGTACTTGGTTGAGCGGCACCACCGCCCACACTTCTGCCTCGTTCTGGTTGGTTTAAGATTGGTTCT
>LXNJ01000056.1_pt1 | contig 73713 bp, 63 predicted proteins | sample 809081 | NCBI WGS metagenome assembly LXNJ01 (sample SAMN04870510, study PRJNA318959) | sponge metagenome | biome: sponge; feature: marine sponge reef; material: water | host: Petrosia ficiformis | place: Greece: Milos, Mediterranean Sea | collected 2013-05-29 | depth 5-7 m
CCCGTCCGGGGTGCGGACGATGAGGACGGGTGTGTCGCCGGCGGTGATCCGGAGGTCGACGGTGCCGTCGCCGACAGCGCAACTCTCCGGCGCCGGATCGGCCGCCATGACCTCGTCTTCTGTGCCGTCGCCCATGTCGTCTGCGGCCATGTTGTCCATGTCGTCGGCGGCCGTGTCGCTGTCAGGCGGCGGCGGTGCGGGTTGGGCCTCGGGCAGGGGCAGGGCTGGAGCTGCCTCCGCCCTGGCAGCCTCGGCGTCGGCCTGCGCCTCTGACAGGGCGGCTCCTGCTGCTGCGACCGCTTCCTCGTTTCCCTCGGGTGGAATCAGCACCGTTTGAGGCGCGGCTTCGGCGTCTTGCAGTGCCTCGGTTGGGGGAGCTTCGACGCGGTTCAACTCTGTTGCCGGCTCTGCGGGTTGGGGAGGTGCTGCTTCCGCGGCCGGGGGAGGCGCCGGGGCCGCTTCGTCTGCCGGGGCCGCGTGGATCTCGGCCGCGGCCGCGGCTTCGGCCGCCGGCGGGGGCGCCGCCGCGGTGGCGTCGGCATCCTCCGCGGCTTGGCGTTCGGTGAACAATCCGGCTGCCGCAGCGACGATGAATCCGACGGCGGCGGCCGCAGCCACGCCGGTGATCAGCGAGAGGCGGCGCGATCGCCGGCTCGCGGGCTCCAAGGTGGTGATCCTGCGGGCGTCGAAGTCGGCCAGCGCGGCGTCGACGGCGGCGTCCTCGGCGCCGGGCGGTGGTGTGACCGGCGCGCCCACGGCGTCGCCCGCCCGGCGCAACTCGTCGGCCCTCGCGGCCAGCGCGGGATCGTTGCGCACGGCGTCGGCCGCGGTCTCGGCGAGCTCGCCGTCGAGGAAGGCCGAGGACAGTTCGTCGGGGGGAAGATTCTGCTCGTTCATGTTCCGTCCCTCTTCTGACGTTCGGGACAGCCGGGTTGGTTCCCCCTGTCGAGAAGCTCGACGAGACGGGCGCGGCCCCGGGCAATGCGCGAGCGCACCGTGCCCGGAGGAATGTCGAGGACGGCCGAGATTTCGTCGTAGCTGAGGCCGGCCTGATCCCGCAGGATCACCGGCACGCGGAATTCCTCGGGGACAGCCAGCAGCGACGCGTCGACGTCCAGGCGCGCGGTGACCTGATCGCCGACCGGGTCCGCGCGACCGCTCGTGAACTCATCGGGGAGAGCGGCGGCGTGGCGGCGCTGGCGCCGGCGCAACTCGTCGAGGCAGGCATTGGTGGCAACCCGGTAGCTCCAGGTCGTGAAGCTCGATCGTCCGTCGAAGCGGTTGAGGCCGCGGCTTACGGCCAGCAGGGCCTCCTGGGCGGCATCCGCGGCGTCGGCGTCGTTTCCCGTGAGGCGCCGGCAGACGGCGTAGATGCGGGGATAGTGGCGGCGCAGCAGGATCTCGGTGGCCTCCCGGTCGCCCGCGGTGGCAGCGCGGACCAGCGCCGTGTCGTCGAGGCGCGGCATCCAGGCGCGCCGGCCCGGCAGCGGTCGCCCGGTTCGAGCGGGAGCCGGTTCGCGCCGGACGTCTTCTCGGGACCGACCCTTGATGGGTTCAGCGTAGTTCCGCGCCGGTTGGCGCAGAGATGACGACTTCGGCGATGCGGATCTCATCGGTGACCGCGGCGCGCGGGTCGGGAATCCACAGCAGAACGGCCGCCGCTTCCTGGCCGGCGAGGTCGAGGATCATGCGGCCTGTGGTGTTGGTCTGCTGGTCGAAGAGGGGCCCCCAGTCGCTCAATCGGTCGTGGTCCCCGGTGCCGAGGTACACCGCGGCCACCCAGCCGGTCGTGTCCGAGGTGACCGCCAGGTGCGCCACTTCGGTCGGCTCGGCCAGCTGGAACTGCAGTCCCACGCCGCCGACCGTGGCGTCCCCGGCGCCGAGCCCCGGCGTGGCCCAGTGGGTGGCCTCGTCGCCGTCGAGGGTGCGGAGGGCGTCGGGATCACCCTCCGGGTCGACCTTGCTCCGGAACGTCACGACCTGCACCTCCACGACGGCCACGCCGGGCCTACCACCAGCCGGTTCAGCGGCCGCTTCGGCACCTGCGTCGGGCGCGTCGCGGTCCGCGGCGCCGCCCGGCGCGGCGCCGCTCCCGGAGTCGGTGTCGGCGCCGTCGGGCACCGGCGTCGGGCGGTTCGCTCCAGCGCCGTCGGGCACCTCGACGGACGGGGGCGGCGCCACCGGCTGGGCGTCTTGAGGGATCTGCCCGGGAGGGGACTCGTCGCCACCGGTCAGGGACAGGACGCTGGTGGTGATTGCCGCGACCGCTGCCGCGGCGACCAGGAGCGGGGCGCGGAGTCGCCGGCCTGGGAGCCGAGCCCTGTCCCGTGAGGTGTCGTGGCCGTCGGCGAGTGGGCCCGGAGGGATCGACCCCGGGATCTCCCACCCGGCGTCGGGCTCGCCGTGAAGAGCCTGCGCCTCCACGAGGTGAGCCCGCGCCTCGGCCACCGAGGTGAAGCCGAGGCCGCCCTCGGAGGCCTGCGCCTCCGCCACGAAGTCCGCCAGCCCGTCCGGCACGGCGACCGGAGGCGTGCTCGCTGCCAGGCTGTCCTGCACGAGACACCCCAGGGCGCGGATGTCGGCCTGCCGTCCTGCCGCCGGCGTCTCCGTCCGATCCTCAGCGCCGGCCGGCCCACGTCTCCAGGCAGTGCCGAAGTCGGTGATCTTGACTCGCTGGTCGCTGCACAGCCAGACGCTGTCGGACGACAGGTTGCCGTGGCGGACGTCGTTGTTGTGCGCCGCCTCGAGCGCGTCGGCTACTTGCAGCGCGATGCTCACCGCCTCCTCCGGCGAGACCGACCCGCCTTCGTGCAGGAACCTGCTGAGTGGCGTGGCCTGTACGTGTTCCAGCACGAGACCGGTGACGCCGCTGTCGAGGATCGTGTCGTAGACGGCCACGATCCCGGGGTGGGAGAGCCGCGCCACCCCGACCGCCTCCCGCCGGAATCGTTCCCGCGTCTTGCTGTCGCCGTCGCCGACGCGCAGGAGTTTCACCAGCACGGTCCGGTCCAGGACCTCGTCGCGGGCCGTCCACACTTCCGTCGCCGGCCCGGCGGCTATGGGGCGCGAGAGGCGGTAGCGCCCCGCCAGGGATTCGCCGGCCCGTACCCCGCGGGCCTGCCGATCCTCGGCGCCTCCGGCCGGCGGGGCCATCCTGGTCAGCTGTCGCCGGCGACCGCGTAGGTGACGCCGATCACCCCCTGGCCCGCGTGCGTGCCGATCACGGGCCCGATCCAACCGGTGCGGATCCGGTCGGGGTCGACGGCTTCGCCGAGCAGGGCGAGAAAGTCGTCGATGTCGGCGGCCGCCCCGTGCACGACGCAGAGGTGGGTGACGGGCTCATCCGCCACGATCCGGTCCCGCAGCCAGACGAAGGAGCGCCGCCGCGTACGCGTTCGCGCGGCTTCCTCCACGCGTCCGCTACTCACGTCGACGATGGGCTTGATCGAGAGCATGGTGCCGACCATCGCCTTGGCTCCGCCCACGCGGCCGCCCTTGCGGAGGTTCTCCATGGTGTCGATGGCGCCGAACATGCGGGTCCGCTCGGCAAGGTCGTTGCAGCGAGCCTCCAGGTCGTCCAGCCCTGCGCCGTCGGCGGCCGCGCGCGCCGCCTCGAGGACGATCGACCCCAACCCGCTCGTGAGGGAGCGGGAGTCCACGCAGCGCACGTCGACCACGTCGGCGACCGCCGCCGCGGCGGTTTGGGCCGCCGGTCCCGTGACCGACAGTTCGTGGGAGAGATTGATGCACACGATCCCGTCGGCCCCGTCGGCGGCCAGGGCCCTGAACGCCTCCTCGAAGCTCCCCGGCGAGGGGGCGGCGGTCGTGGGTAGTTCCTCGGCGGCCGCCATGCGCCGGTAGAAGTCCTCGGGGCTCAACTCCTCGCGATCGACCAGTGGGGTGTCGCCGAACGTGATGATCAGCGGGATGACCGTGATGCCCCACTGGTCGGTCACTGCCTCTTCCAGGTCGCAGGCGCTGTCGGTGACGATGCGGACGGTGCTCATGGCGATCCTCCTCGATGGGTAGTGCAGCCGCGACCCTAATCTCCGCCGTTGCCACCGATCTCGCAGAACGGCGCTGCGTTAGGCTCGCCGCGGTGTCGGTCCTCTTCCTCGCCGACGAGCGCTGCCTCGAGCACGATCCCGGTCGCGGGCACCCGGAGCGACCTCGGCGCGTCGATGCCGTCCGTGCGGGAGTGCTGGCGGCCGGACTCGGGGACGTCCTTGTGCCCTGCACGCCTTCGCCCGCCACCGACGAGGACCTCCGGGCGGTTCACAGCGGCGACGTGGTGAACCGGGCCGCCGCGCTGTCAGCGGCCGGCGGCGGAGCCATCGATCCCGACACCACCGTGAGCGGGGGATCGGCACTGGCGGCTCGCGTTGCGGTCGGTGCGGGTCTCAGCGCGGTCGCGGAACTCTCCGGCGGGCGGGGAGAGGCCGCGTTCTGCGCGGTGCGCCCTCCTGGCCATCACGCCACGCCCACGCGCTCGATGGGGTTCTGCCTGTTCAACAATGTGGCGATCGCCGCGGCGCGGCTACTCGAGGAGGGTGAGCGCGTGCTCATCGTGGACTACGACGCGCACCACGGCAACGGCACGCAGGACATCTTCTACGAGTCGCCCGATGTCCTTTACGTGTCGCTGCACCAGTACCCCGCCTATCCGGGGACGGGCGCCCTCGGCGAGACGGGGCAGGGCGCGGGTCGCGGCACCACCCTGAACGTTCCCCTTCCCCCCGGAGCCACGGGCGATGTCTACCGGCGCGCCTTCGACGAGGTGGTGGCGCCGACCGTCGAGCGGTTCGCGCCCTCGTGGGTGCTGCTGTCGGCGGGATTCGACGCCCACCGCGCTGATCCCCTGACGATGATGGGGTTGAGCTCCGGTGACTTCGCCGATCTGACGGCGGCCGTGCGGGCGGCTGCGCCGGCGGGGCGCCTCGCCGCGTTCCTGGAAGGGGGCTACGACCTCACCGCTCTGGCCGAGAGCGCCGCCGCCTGCGTGGCGGCTCTGGCCGGAGTGACCTACCGCCCCGAGCCACCGACCGCCGGTGGACCGGGCGGCGACGTCGTGGCCGCGGCAGCGCGCCTGCATCTGGATGCCTGAGCGGCGACGGCGAGCCGTGCGGGGTTCACGATGAGCCTCGCTGCGATCGCCGCCGCCGCGAGCGCGCTGGCCCCCTGGGGCAGGCGCTTCGCCGAGCGAGGAGGCTGGCGGCTGTACGTGGTCGGGGGGGCGGTGCGCGCGCTGCTCCGGGGCGAAGACCTGCACCCCGACGACGAGGTGGACATGACCACCGATGCACCTCCCGCGGCGGTGAGAGAGGTCCTCACAGGCTGGGCCGACACCGTCTGGACGCAGGGTGAGCGGTTCGGGACAGTGGGTTGCCGTCGGGCCGGCCGGACCGTGGAGATCACCACGCATCGCGCCGAGGTGTACGTGGAGGGTTCACGTCGGCCCGAGGTGTCCTACGGCGACGACGTGCTCGCCGATCTGGCGCGCCGGGATTTCACCATCGGAGCCATGGCCTTCGAGGTGCCCGCCGAGCTGCCGCCCGGCGGCGCGGCGGTCGAACTCATCGACCCCTTCGGGGGCCGGGAGGACCTCGAGGGCGGACGCTTGCGCACGCCCCGCTCGCCCGAGCAGTCCTTCGCCGAGGATCCGCTGCGAATGCTGCGCGCCGGCCGGTTCGTGGCCACGCTGGGTCTGGTGGCCGATCCGGAACTCGAGGAGGCGATGGCGGCGCTCCGGGGTCGCCTCGAGATCGTCTCGGTGGAGCGCTGCGCCCGGGAACTCTCGCTGCTCCTCGCTGCCGAGGCACCTGCCGCCGGCGCCGACCTGCTGGCGCGGACGGGCGTTCTGGCCGAGGTCGTTCCGGAACTCGCCGCGGCCGGGCCGGCGGCGGCTACCGGCGTGCCGCTGCTCGACGAGGTGCCTCCCGGCGAGCCGCTGCGACTGGCGGCGCTGCTGTGGCCGGTGCCCGATGTGGGCGGCGTCGTGCGTCGCCTGCGTTTCCCCGCCGCTGTTGCCCGCCGGGCGGACGCGATCGTCACCGCAGCGCGGGCCCTGCTCGCCGTCGCCGGTACGGCCGACGACGATGCGACGGTTCGCCGCTGGGCCCGAGATGCCGGTGCCGGTGCTCCCTCGGCGGTTGCGCTGGCGGCGGCGGTTGCGCCGCGCCGCACCGCGGTGGCGGCGTTCGCCGAGCGGTGGCGCCGGCTGGTCGCCGAGCAGGACCTGTCGGGGCCACCGCCACTGAGCGGCGCGGCCGTCATGGCGCACCTGGGAATCGACGAGGGCCCTGCGGTGGGGGCGGCCCTGCGCCATCTCGAGGAGTTGCAGATCGCAGAGGGACCGCTGGACGCCACAGAGGCTCGCCGCCGGTTGAGTGCCTGGTGGGAGGCGATCCGAGAGCCCGGTCCCGGCGGCTGACTACTGTTGGGGGCGTGGAGCCGAACTCCGCCGCAGCACGCCTTGAGACACGAGGGCCGGGCTCGGTCGACTACCGGCTCCTGCGCGAGGCGACGTTAGCCGGCGTGCGCCGGGGGCGCATCAGCCGATCGGATGCCTGCGACGCTCACCCCGAGTTGCTCCGGGCGGCCCGGTCCTACAGCGAGGCGACGGAGGAGCCCTGCCCGCTGTGCGGTGCCGGACCGCTCGCCCTCGTGCGGTACGTCTTCGGCCCGCGCCTGCCGGCGCACGGTCGCTGCGTTGCCACGACCGGCGACTGGGAACGCATCCGCCGCCGGAAAGGCGACTTCACCTGCTATGTGGTCGAGGTCTGCCCGGACTGTTCCTGGAATCACCTCCGCTTCCGGTTCGGCGTCCTGGGTACCGGCTGAGGGCATCCCGCGTCATCCGGGCGCGGTTCGGCGCGCCGAGCCGCGCCACGTAGCACCGGCCGCCGCGCCCGGCGAGCGGGGGCGCTGCCGCCGGGGCGTCACGGTGGTGCGCCGTCTCGCGTTCGGTACGCTGGTTCCTTGCCGGCAGCCGTTGTGCGCTGGACACCGAAAGGGGATGCCGATGGGCACTCGTCTCACTGTTCCTGCCGTTCGGGCACGCAAGGTGCGCGACGGCGGTGACCCACTCGTGATGCTGACCGCCTACGACGCGCCGGGCGCGCGCTTGGCGGCCGACGCCGGAGTCGACCTGCTGCTGGTGGGCGATTCGGTCGCCATGGTGGTTCTGGGTTATCCGGACACGCTCGGCGTCACCATCGACGACATGGTTCATCACACTGCGGCCGTGGCGCGGGGCGAGCCCGACGCACTGGTCGTGGCCGACCTGCCGTGGCTGAGTTATCACGTCTCGCCGCGGGACACCATCTGCAATGCGGCGCGCCTGATCCGCGCCGGCGCGGCCGCCGTGAAGCTGGAGGGCGGCAAGGCGCGCGTGCCGATGATCGAGGTGCTCGTGACCGCGGAGATCCCCGTGATGGGCCACATCGGGCTGACACCGCAGTCGGTGCATGCCATGGGCGGATTCCGGGTCCAGGGCCGCACGGCCGAGGCAGCGGTCGAACTCGTCGAGAGCGCCAAGGCGCTCGAGCATGCCGGCTGCTTCGCCATCGTCCTGGAGGGTGTGCCGGCCGACGTGGCAGGCCTCGTCACCAGCGCTGTGGACGTGCCGACGATCGGCATCGGGGCCGGACCCGACTGCGACGGGCAGGTTCTCGTCTATCACGACGTGCTCGGCCTCCAGAACGATCTGCGGCCGAGGTTCGTGCGCCGCTACGCCGACCTGGCCGCTGAGACGGTCGACGCTCTCAGCCGGTTCGCGTCGGACGTGCGCTCCGGCGCCTTCCCGTCGGCGCAGGAGTCCTACTCGATGGGTGCGGAGGCCGCCGCCGCGCTGCGGCTCTACGCATCGTGACACCGGTCACCGCGCCGGCCCGCGTCGTGCGCCGGTAGGGTGACTCGCCACATAGACCCTGCTCCGCCGCTTCAGACGGCGGAGCCCTGCCCCGGCAGGACCAGAGGAGGTGCCCTGATTCCGTGAGGGCCTACGAATTGATGATCATCTACCGCGGCGACTTGGCGGAGGACGAGGTCGAGGAGCCGTTGGGGCGTGCCGTGTCCTCGCTGGCCTCACTGGGTGTCCAAGTGGACTCCGACAGGATCAACAGATGGCCCAAGCGCCGGTTCGCGTACGAAATCGATCATCGCAGCGAGGGCTACTACGTGGTCATCGAGTTCGTGTGCAGCGGTGTCGACTTCTCCGGCTTCGAACGGTCGCTCCGCCTGAACGACGCGGTGGTTCGCCACAAACTCATCCGTCTGCCCGACTCCGAGGCCGCCCGGCGCGGCCTCCTGGAGCCGGCGCCGGATCCCGTGCCCGCCGACGCGTAAGGGACCCGTACCAGCCATGCCGAAGAGTCGACCGCGTGTCAAGAACCGGGACAACGCCCGGCGCAGCAAGAAGAAGGTCAGCGTCCTCACCCACAAGCGGGTGGAGTACATCGACTACAAGGACGTCGACCTGCTCCGGAGGTTCATGTCCGACAGGGGCAAGATCCGCGCTCGCCGCGTCACCGGAAACGACGCGCAGCAGCAGCGCACCGTGGCCCGCGCCGTCAAGAACGCTCGCGAGATGGCACTGCTGCCCTATGCCAACCGGGTAACGACCCAGCGCGGCGCCGGTCGCCCCGGTGGGCCGCGGTTCGAGGGCGCGCCCGGGCGCCGCGGCGAGGGGCCGCCACCCGCCCCACCCGGAGCGCCGCATCCGCCCGACGCGGTCCCCCCGGACGAGGAAGCCCTCTCCACCGAAGTGCTCGCGGAGCCCGCAGAGGATGTCGCGGAGGGGATGGAGCCGTGAAGGTCGTGCTTCGCGCCGAGGTGCCGTCGCTGGGCCGCCGGGGCGACATCTGCGACGTGGCCGACGGCTACGCCCAGAACTACCTCATCCCGCGGGGGCTGGCGATGCGGGCGACGCGCGGCTCGGCGCGCCAGGCGGACGCCATGCGCCGCCGCCGCGAGCTGGCCGACGCCGCGATCCTGGGCCAGGCGCGGGAGATGGCGGAACGGCTCGCAGGCTGCAGCATCCGGGTCGTGGCTCGCGCCGGCGATGCGGGGCGCCTGTACGGCTCGGTGAACGCCCTGAGCCTGGCGGCCGCCATTGCGGAGCAGGCGCGCGTGGTCCTCGAGCCGGAGATGCTCGAGATGCCCGAGCCGATCAAGGAGATCGGCACGTACGTGGTGCCCGTGAATCCGCACGCAGAGGTCGCCGCCGACGTGACCGTCGAGGTGATCGCCGCGCCGTGAGGCGCCGCCGCCCGGCCGCCGTCAGATATAGCTTTTCAATGATTGCTCGTGTAGTCTGCTGACTACACGCTTATCGCCGGCCCGGAAGCTGCTGCTTTTGTGGCCCTTGAGCGATGTGTTCACACCTGCACCGCCGGTATCCCCTGCGCGTCCCCGCGTTGGGGTAAGCAATCCACCGGTGGGAATGGGGATTACCCCCGGAAATCCCTAGCAATCCACCAAGCGACGAACAGGCCGGCGATGCGATCATGCCGGACGCTCCGGCACCCGGCCGAAGCAGCTCATCCGAACACGTGTATCGTAGGGTTCGGTGAAGAAAGAAGGAGGAGAAGGCAGATGGCTTTCGATAACACAGTGTCGATTGTGGGCAATGTTACGCGGGATCCGGAGTTGCGATTCACGCCCTCTGGGACCCCAGTGTGCGCGTTCGGCGTCGCATGGAACCGCCGCTACGAGCGTGGTGGTGAGCAGGTGGAGGAGACCTCGTTCTTCGACGTGACCTGCTGGCGTTCACTGGCGGAGAACGTGGCGGAGTCGATCACCAAGGGAACCCGAGTCATCGTCTATGGCAGATTGGACCAGCGCTCTTGGGACACTCCCGAGGGCGAGCGCCGCAACAAGGTGGAGATCGTGGCCGATGAGGTGGCACCGAGCCTGCGGTGGGCGTCCGCGCAGATCCATCGCAACGAGTTCCGGGAGGGCAACGGCACCGCGCCGCGCCGCAGCGCTGCGCCCGCTTCCGGCGGCCAGCCCGCACCGGCGCCCGCCCGTTCCAGCGGGCCTTCCTACGGCGACGAGGAACCGTTCTGAACCACGCCCGACCGCGGCGCGCCTGACGTCCGGGAGAAGGCCGGCCTGATCGCGCCGTGCGGCGGCGCGGCCCGAGCGGCCGGCGCGCCGCCCAGTGTCCGGGGCCCAGTGTTCGGGGCGCCGTATCCGGTTGCTTCGATTCGTGCCGCCCCGGCCTCCCCGGCTAATCACCCCTGTTGACCCCTCGGGGTTGTGTCACACCCCCTCGACAAGATTGAAGCGGTGAGCATGAGCACCACTTCGAGCACGCTGCATCCCGGATCCGGTGCCCGCGAGGGCACGGCGGAGCCGCGCCGTGCCGGCGCGACGCCGTCGGGGGCGCGCGTGCCGCCGCACGATCTGGCAGCGGAGCAGGCGTTGCTGGGGGCGATGTTGCTGACCGCGGAGGCAATCGCCGATGCCGTGGAGCTGACGTCGGCGGCGGACTTCTACCGGCCGGCGCACGCCCACACCTTCGACGCCATCGCCGGGCTCTACGCCGCGGGCGAGCCGGTGGACACCGTCACCGTGGCAGCGGAGTTGGAGCGGACCGGCCTGCTGGAGTCGGTCGGCGGTGCCGGCGCGCTCGTGGAGATGCAGGCGAGCACGCCGGTGGCCGGCAATGCCGCCCGCTACGCGGACATCGTGGCGAAGAACGCCACGTTGCGCCGCCTGATCGGCGCGGCGGGCGAGGTGGCCGAGTTGGCCTACAGCCGTCCCGCCGACGTGGATGCGGCGCTCGATCAGGCCGAGTCTCTCGTCTTCGCCGTCGCCGGCGGCAGCGAGGCGTCCTCGATGGAGCCGCTGTACGGCCTGCTGGACCGGGGGGTGGATCACCTCGAGCAGTTGTACGAGCACGGCCAGAGCCTCACCGGCGTGCCCAGCGGCTACACCGACCTCGACAACCTGCTGCTCGGCCTGCAGCCTTCGTCGCTGGTGGTCCTGGGGGCCCGCCCGGGTATCGGCAAGACCTCTCTGGCGCTGGGCGTATCGGCGGCGGCGGCACTGGGGTCCCGGCGCCCCGTGCTCTTCTTCTCCTTGGAGATGAGCCACCTGGAGTTGACGCAGCGGCTGCTCTGCTCGGAGGCGAGGGTCAGCACCCAGCGCGTCCGCTCGGGGCAACTGAGCGACGACGACTGGACGCTGATCAACTCCGCCGTCGGACGTCTCGCCGAGGCGCCCCTGTGGATCGACGACAACCCCAACACCTCGGTGCTGGAGATCCGCGCCAAGGCGCGCCGCAAGCACGCCGAGGTGGGGCATCTGGGACTGGTGGTCGTCGACTACCTGCAACTCATGGGCGGACGTGTCAGCGCCGAGAGCCGCCAGGTCGAGGTCAGCGAGATGAGCCGCGGCCTGAAGATCCTCGCCCGCGAACTCGACTGCCCGGTGCTCGCCCTCTCCCAGCTCTCCCGCGCGCCCGAGGCGCGCGCCGACAAGCGCCCGATGCTGGCGGACCTGCGCGAGTCGGGCGCCATCGAGCAGGACGCCGACGTGGTCATGTTCCTGTACCGCGACGAGATGTACAACTCCGACAGTCCCGACCGCGGCATCGCCGAGCTGCACGTCGCCAAGCATCGCACCGGCCCCACCGGCACCGTCAAACTCGCCTTCCTGCCCCAGTACACGCGCTTCGACAACCACGCCCAGCGCTCCGCCGTCGGAGAACTCTGATCCGTGGTCTTCCTGGGCGACGACATCCTGCGTTGGCTCGTCCTCGCCATCGGCGGCGCCATGGCCGTCGGCAACATCCTGGCGCTCACCCGCCCCCGCCCGCCTGGGCGCGCCGGAGACGATCTGCGTCGCCCGCCGCTCTTGCGGAGCCTGGTCATGATCGCCGTCGGCACGCTGGCGTCCATCTGGGCGCTGGCCAGTCTCGTGGCCGGGTAGGTTGGCCGGCCATGAGCGAGTACGTGCATCTGCAGACCGGAACGGCTCCCGGCGTGGCCACCATCCGCCTCGACCGGCCGCGTCTGAACGCCCTGAGCAACGCCGTGACGGCCGAGATCGCCGCTGTGGCCGACGATTTGTGCGGGCGATCGGACGTTCGCGCCGCGGTGCTGTGGGGGGGCCCGAAGATCTTCGCCGCCGGTGCGGACATCAAGGAGTTCAGGCCGGGCGACTCCGGTGCCGGCGGCGCGGGAGCACCCGTGAGCCTCACCGGGGCTCTGCGGCAGCTGGAGTGCATACCCCAGATCCTCGTGGCGGCCGTGAACGGGTACGCCCTCGGAGGCGGTTGCGAGTTGGCGATGGCGGCCGACTTCCGTGTCGCCGCGGGTGATGCCGTCTTCGGCCAGCCGGAGATCCTGCTGGGCATCATTCCCGGCGCCGGGGGGACGCAGCGGTTGCCGCGGCTCGTCGGCCTCAGCCGCGCCAAGGAGATCATCTACAGCGGGCGGCGGGTGGGCGCCGAAGAGGCCCTCGCCATCGGGCTGGCCGACGCGGTGCATCCCGCGGAGGAGACCTACGAGCACGCCGTGGTCCTGGCCGAGCGGTTCGCCGCCGGCCCGGCGGCGCTCCGCCACGCCAAGACCGCCATGAACGGTGGGTTCGATCTGCCTCTCGACGACGCCCTCGCGCTGGAGACCGCGGAGTTCGTCTCGGCCTTCGCCACCGAGGATGCGCGCATCGGGGTCAAGAGCTTCGTGGAGCACGGTCCCGGCAAGGCCGCCTTCGTGGGACGTTGAGCGGGCCGGCATGAGTTCCTCCGCTGACGGTCTCCTGCCGTCGCCCATCGTCAGCGGGGCCTGGCTGCAGGGCAACATCGCCGACGTGGCCGTGGCCGACGTCCGCTGGTACCTCGACGGGCGTTCCGGCCGCGTCGCGTACGAGGCGGGCCACATCCCGGGCGCCGTGTTCCTGGATCTCGACGAAGGCCTCTCGGCGCCGGCGAGCGCAACCGGCGGGCGCCACCCCCTGCCCGATCCGCAGGTCTTCGCCGCGGCGCTCGGCGCCGCCGGCATCGCCGACGGCTGCCCGGTCGTCGCCTACGACGACGCCTCGGGCATGGTGGCGGGCCGGCTGTGGTGGATGTTGCGCGCGCTGGGCGAGCCTGTGGCGGTGCTCGACGGCGGTCTCGGGGCCTGGCCGGGACCGCTCAGCACCGAGATCCCGGAGCCGGCCCCGGCTCACTTCACGCCCCGGCCATGGCCCCGGGAGGCCTTCGCCACCATTGAGGAGGTGGACGAGTTGCGGCGTGCCGCCGGCGCCGTGGTGCTCGACGCCCGCTCGCCGGACCGCTACGTAGGTGAGCCGAACGCCCTCGATCCACGGTTCGGGCACATCCCGGGTGCGGTGAGCGCGCCGTGTGCGGCCAACCTGGCGCCCGATGGCGCCCTCCGCAGCCCCGAGGACTTACGGGAGATGTACGCCGCCGCGGGCGTTGACGGCGAGACCGAGACGGTGGCCTACTGCGGCTCGGGCGTTAGCGCCAACCTCGACCTGCTGGCGCTGGAGGTGGCGGGCCTCGGCGGGGGTCGGCTGTTCGTGGGCTCCTGGTCGGCATGGGGTGCCGCTCCGGAGCGCCCCGTGGCCGCCGGCACGGAGCCGGGCTGATGCGCCGTCCGGCCGCGCCGGCGGGGTGCCCGCCGGGCTAGGAGTCCGCGGGCCCGGCGGTCGGGATCTCGAAGCCAACCGCGGCGCCTCCCGTCGAGGATTCGCCGGCCCGGACGTGGCCGCGGTGCTGATCGACGATCTGCTTGACGATGGCGAGGCCCAGACCCGAACCCGGCTCGGACCGTGCCCCGGCCGAGCGGAAGAAGCGCTCGAAGACCAGAGGCTGATCCGCCGAGGAGATGCCCGGGCCGCTGTCGTGGACCTCCAGGCGCCCGCCGTCGGTGATGATCCGGATCGGCGTTCCTTCGGGACTGAACTTGGCGGCATTCCCCACCAGGTTGTCGACAGCGCGCTCCAGTGACCCGAGACACCCACGGATGACGCCGCCGGAGCGCGCTTCGGTGGTGACCGGGCGCCCCGTACGGCGCCGCGCCCGGTCGGCGGCGTCCTCTGCCAACTCCGCCAGGTCGATCGCAGTCCATGGCTCGTCGACCCCGCCGGTGTCTCCGGCCAGCTCGACCAGTTCTCGTACGAGTTCGCCGAGTTCGCGCAATTCGGCGTTCACGTCGCCAAAGATCCGCTCCCGTTCGGAGTCGTGCAACGAATCCGCCCGCTGGAGCATCTCGATGTTCGCTCGGACGCTGGTGAGCGGTGTGCGCAATTCGTGGCCGGCGTCCGCTACCAGTCGCTGCTGTTGACGGCGGGAGGTCTGCAGGGCTTCCAGCATGGCGTTGAAGCTACGAGCGAGACGTCCCACCTCGTCATCCCTGGCGACCTCGATCGTGCCTGCCAGCTCCTGGGTCTGCGCAACGTGTTCGGCGGCACTGGTCAGCCGATCGACGGGGCGCAGCACCCGGCGCGCCAGGAACCACGCCATGGCGGCTGCCGCAGCCGCCAGGATCACCCCCAGCGGGATCGTCCGCCGGAGGAGGTCGTGCAACGCCCGGTCGGTCTCGCCGAGGTCACGTGCGACTTGGACGGCGCCGGTCCCGGCCAGTGGTGCGGTCAGGACCCGGTAGCGCTGCCCGCCGAGACGGACCGTCCGGCGCACCGATTCACCACCCTCGCGGGCAAGCTGCCTGTCCAACTCGGCGACCGGCAACCGCACGTCGGTGATGGCGAAGACCGGTCGCCCGTCCCTGTTGAGGATCTGGACATGGGCGTCGAAGTCGGCGAGCGCGATCATGCCGATGAACGGCCGGACGCCTCGTTCACGCGGCGAAGCCAGATCCGCCGGCCGAGGCACGACCTCGGCGACCGCGCCAGCGCGCCGCTCCAGGAACTGGTCCACCTCCTGGCGCAACTCGCGTTGCGCGAAGTAGTAGCTGACGCCCACGGCCAGCCCGACGCCCAGAATCACGACGGCGAAGGCCAGCAACCCGACACGCGCCCGCAGGCTCACCTGGGAGGCGGGCACGACGCGCCACCCGAGGATCAATCCCTGCCTGTCCCGCAGTCTCATGGCCGGCGCACCACGTAGCCCACTCCCCGGACCGTGTGTACGAGGCGTTCGGAGCCGCCAACCTCCAGCTTGCGGCGGAGGTAGCCGATGTACACGTCCAGGGACTTGGAGCCGGTCTCGAAGTCGTAACCCCAGACTCGTTCGTAGATCACGTCGCGGCTCAGCACGATCCCCGCGTTGTGCACCAGCAGTTCCAGCAGATCGAACTCGGTCTTCGTCAGGCCGATGGCCTGTCCGCCTCGGCGGACGGTGCGCCCGGCGCGGTCCACCTCGAGGTCGCCGACTCGCAGGACCTCCCGTTCGCCGCCGGTCTCCTGCTCGCCGGTCAGGCTCGTGCGGCGCAGAAGCGCTCTGATCCGGGCGAACAACTCGTCGAGCGAGAAGGGCTTGACCAGGTAGTCGTCCGCTCCGGCGTCCAGACCGTCCACGCGATCACCCACGGCGTGGCGTGCGGTCAGCATGAGCACCGGCGTGCGGTTGCCGCCGCGCCGCAGGCGGCGGCACGCCTCGAGGCCGTCCACGTACGGCATGGCCACGTCGAGCAGGACGAGATCCGCGGGCCGGGCCGCCAGCAACTCCAGCGCCTCGGCGCCGTCGCCGGCGTGGCGCACCTCGTAACCCTCGTGGTTGAGCGCCCGTCGCAGTGCGTTGGCGATGGCGGGATCGTCCTCGGCCACGAGGATGCTGGGACGGGTCATGGCTGCTGCGACCGTAGCGGGATCGGCCTGCGCCTCGGTAGAGGGCGCAGGATTCTTAGGGGTTTCTTGCCCGGACCCGCCCAAATGGGTGCGGGCGCTGCCTACCATGCGGTCGGGGGTGATTTCTCATGGTCCTCGATCGCTTCAAGGCGTGGTCGCGCCGCCGCAAGATCCTGACGCTTGGCGCCGTCGGCGTCGTTGCCGTCGTCGTGGCTGTGGTGCTGGTCTGGTTGTTGGTGTGGCGGGGCGACGCGCCGCCCCCTCCCTCGGTGCTGGAGCGAAGCCAGGCGCTGACCGCAACGACCGCAGCAGCACCCCAGCCGGCGCCGCCCACTGATCCTCCGGCCGCGCCCGAGCCGGCCGAGCCACCTGCCTCGGCGCCCGAGCCGGCCGAGCCACCTGCCCCGGCGCCCGAGCCGGCCGAGCCACCTGCCCCGGCGCCCGAGCCGGCCCCACCCGCCCCGGCGCCGGCACCCACACCGGCTGACGGTGCCGGGCCCTACCCGCCGCCGGAACCCGCGGCCAGCGAGCCGTCGCCCGCGCCCGCCCCGCCGCCGGCACCCGCGCCGCCACCCGAACCCGCGGCAGCCGAGGAGCCGCCCGTCGGTCGCGGTGTGAACCTCGACGGCGTGTGGGCGGTGGACACCACGTTGGGAAGCTTCGACGATTACACCGGTTCCTGGGCCGGGTACCGGGTCGGCGAGGAGTTGTCCGGGATCGGCACCACCGAGGCCGTCGGGCGGACCCCGGCCGTCTCCGGCTCCTTGGAGATCGCCGGTTCGACTGTGCTGGCCGCCGCCGTGGATGTCGATCTGACCACCGTTGTCAGCGACCGGCCCCAGCGGGACGGCCTCGTGCGCGGGGCCCTCGACACGCAGCAGTTCCCGACGGCCCACTTCGAGTTGACCGAGCCGGTGGCGTTCGATGCTCTCCCCGCCGCCGGTGAGCCGGTCACCGCGACCGTCGCCGGTACTTTCTCCGTCCACGGCGTCAGTCACCCGGTTCAGATCTCCCTGGAGGCGACCTGGATCGAGGGCGTCGTCATCGTCGGGGGGACCTTCGAGATCCGCTTCGAGGACTACGGGATCAACCCTCCCCGAGCACCCGTCGTGCTGTCGGTCGAGGACGTCGCCACCGTGGAATTGCTCCTGAACTTCACCCGCTGAGCGTTCTGCCGGGTGACCGTCGGCGCATTCTTACGCGGTTCTTGCCACACCTTCGGAAGCGTCTTACTTCCTGCGTTCACGCTGGGTTCGAACCCAGCGGGCGAACGAAGGAGGAACAGCCGTGGGAGAAAAGGAGCACACGAGTCCACCGGAGGGTCGGAAGTCGCCCAGTCAGCGCCGGATCATCACCGCGGTGACTCTGACGGGCGCGCTGATTGCCGGAGTCCTGGCACTTGCCCTACCGGCGATCGCGCAGACCGACTCGAGCGACAGCGGGACAGGCACTGACGGCGGCGCGAGCGTTGACACCGCGACGACCGGGGAGGCAACCGTCGAGGAAGCCATCAAGGGACGCCTGGCTGAGGCGCTGGCACTGCTGGTGGCTGACGGGACGATCACCGAGGGTCAGCGGGACGCCGTCATCGAGGCACTGTGGACGGCCCGCACCTCGGCGGGCGCCGGACAGAGCCTCGGGAGGCACCGGGGACGCCCGCACGGCGGTCTGCAAGCGGGCGCCCCGGCCGGAGAGCTCGCCGGATTGCTGAACCTCACGCCGGCGGAGTTGGCTGCGAGGTTGCGGGCCGGCGACACGCTGGCCGACGTGGCGGCGGATACCGGGGTGGAGACCAGCGCGGTCGTGGAGCTGCTCGTGGAGGCGGCCACCGCTCGTCTCGATGCCGCTGTCGAATCCGGCCGCATCGACAGTGACGACCGGGATACGTGCCTCACGGCGATCACCGCGGCGATCGCTGCACGGGTCGATGGCGAGGCCGCCGACCGCGCGACCGTCGGCAACTCCTGCGGCCACAACGGCGACCGTGATAGCGACGGGGACAATCGACGGCACGGCCGCAGCGCCCTCGGACGCCTGCAGTTCCGGCGTTGAGCCGGTAGGCGTCTCGTCCCCGGGGGCCGCTCGGAGTTCTCCCCCGCTCCGGCGATCCCCGGTCGGATCCCGGGCCGCCACCGAAAGCAAGCACGGCCGCCGACTGCGTGTCGGTGGCCGCTGCTCGCTGCGGAGCGGGTGAGGGGAATCGAACCCCCGTACTCAGCTTGGGAAGCTGATGTTCTGCCATTGAACTACACCCGCGGAGCCTTTTGACACTACCCGATTACGAATGCTCCTCAGTCCCAGCGGACGCCGGGGGAGGCTCCGACGAGCGTGCCGCCCCAGCAGGTGATGGTGTCGTCGCCGCGCAACCCGCAGGAGTGTCGCCCGCCGGCGCTGACAGCCGTGAACTGCCCGTCGGGTGCGTTCGCCTGCCGGCTCCCGTTGTCGCCCCAGCAGGTGATGGTGCCGTCGGTGCGCAGCCCGCAGGTGTGTCGCCCGCCGGCGCTGACGGTGGCGAATCGTCCCTCGGGTGCGTTCGCCTGGCCGCCGTCGTTGCGGCCCCAGCAGGCGATGGTGCCGTCGCCGCGCAGCCCGCAGGTGTGTCGCCCGCCGGCGTCGATGGCGGTGAACTGCCCGTCGGGTGCATCCGTCTGCCCGTCCAACGGTGCTCCCCAGCAGGCGGCGGTGCCGTCGGTGCGCAGCCCGCAGGTGTGTCCCCAGCCGGCGGTGACGGTTCCGAATTTCCCGGCGGGCGCGTCGAGCTGCCTGTACTCGTTGTCGCCCCAGCAGGTGATGGTGTCGTCTCTGCGCAGCCCGCAGGCGTGCCACCAACCGGCCGAAATGGCGCTGAACCGTTGCTCCGGCACCTCGGCCTCCTGCCCCCAGCAGGTGACGGTGCCGGCAGGGGCCAGCGCACACGTGTGCAGGCCGCCGGCGCTGACGGCGTCGAACCGCCCGCCCGCGGCGCTGGCTCTGCCGTAGTCGTCATTGCCCCAGCACGTGGCGGTGCCGTCGGTGCGCAGCCCGCAAGTGTGAGCCCAACCGGCGCTGATGGCGCTGAACCGTTCCTCCGGCGCGTCGTGATGTTGCCCCCAGCAGGTGATGGTGCCGTCGCTGCGCAGCCCGCAGGTGTGCCGCTCGCCCGCGTCGACGGCGCTGAACAACCCGGCCGGGGCTGTGGCCTGCTCGGAATCGTTCCGCCCCCAGCAGGTGATGGTGCCGTCGCTGCGCAGTCCGCAACTGTGCCACCAGCCGGCGGTGACGGCCCGGAACTGCCCTGTCGGCGCGTCAGTCTGCCCCGAGGCGTTCCATCCCCAGCAGGTGATGGTGCCGTCGCTGCGCAGCCCGCAGGTGTGCCGCTCGCCGGCGCCGATTGCCGTGAACTGCCCTGTCGGCGCGTCGGTCTGCCCGGCGGCGTTCCATCCCCAGCAGGTGATGGTGTCGTCGCTGCGCAGCCCGCAGGTGTGTGCCCAGCCGGCGGTGACGGCCCGGAACTGCCCGGTGGGCGCGTCGGTCTGCCCCGAGACGTTCCATCCCCAGCAGGTGATGGTGTCGTCGCTGCGCAGCCCGCACATGTGACCCCCGCCGGCGATGACGATCTCGAACCGTCCCGCCGGGGCTTCTGCCTGACCGTGGGCGTTGTTCCCCCAGCAGGTGACCGCGCCGTCGCTGCGCAACCCGCACGTGGATGCACCGCCGGCGGCGATGGCGCTGAAGGGACCGGCAGGCGCCTCGGATTGCCCGCCGGTGTTGTCGCCCCAGCAGGCGACGGAGTCGTCGGCGCGGATCCCGCACGAGTGCGACCAACCGGCGGAAACCGTACGGAACTGCTCGTCGTCGGCCGAGCGGGTCGGGGCCGGGGATGGCGGCGGTTCGGTTCGGGCGACCGCCGGACCCTCCGAGGGCGGCGTCCCGCCACTCGCCGAGCCGACCTCTTCGCCAGGCGTGCTGCAGCCCGAGGCGCCGGCGATCAGCAGAATCACGCCGCCAAGGGCCGCCACCTGTTTGAACATGCCCTCACATCCTCGCGGAATCGGTCGGCACCGTAGCAGCCGAATTCTCGGCGGTATCCGCTTGGATGACCTGCCGCCCGCACGCTCGACCGTCCCGGGCGGGACCGAGCATCGTGTCCACCGGTGGCGCCCGGCGCGCCCGGCCCGCGGCGATGTTCGACATAGGGTGGGTCGATTCCGCACGGCGGCGGTGGCCGTGGCGCGGTCCGCTGCGGGCGGCGCCGGCGTGGGGTCATGCACGGCCGGGTTCGCCGGGAATCCGGCTGAGCCGTGCTCGGGCCGCAGAGGAATCGGAGAGACGTGAGATGGCTGCGACAGTGGGTTTCATCGGGTTGGGCAACGTGGGGGCGAAGCTTGCCGGGTCGTTGCTGCGCAACGGGGTTGCGCTCACCGTGCGCGATCTGGACCGATCCGTTGCCGGACCTTTCCTCGGGGCCGGAGCCAATTGGGGGGAGAACCCGCAGGCCATGGCCGCCGAGTGCGATGTCGTGATCACCTGCCTGCCGAGCCCGGCGGCGAGCGCGGCGGTCCTGGAAGCCGCGGACGGCCTGCTCGCGGGACTCGGCCCCGGCAAGGTCTGGGCGGAGATGAGCACCACCGACGAGGGCGAGGTGCGGCGCCTCGGGGCCCTGGTGGCCGCCACAGGCGCCGAGGCAGTGGACTGCCCCGTCTCGGGTGGCTGCCACCGGGCCGCCACCGGGAATATCGCCATCTTCGCCGGATGCGGGCGCGCCACCTTCGAGCGCATCCTGCCACTGCTGACCACCATGGGCCGTCGCATCCTGCACACCGGGCCGCTGGGCTCCGCAACCGTTCTCAAGGTCGTCACCAACTACCTGGCCAGCGCAAACCTGCTGTCGCTCTGCGGAGCGCTGGTCACCGCCAAGGCCGCCGGCATGGACCTCAACACGACGTACGAGGCCGTCCGCATCTCCTCGGGCAACTCCTTCGTCCACGAGACCGAGAGCCAGGTCATCCTCAACGGGAGCCGCAACATCAACTTCACCATGGACCTCGTCGTCAAGGACATGGGCCTGTTCCAGTCCATCGCCAACAGGGCGGGCGTACCCCTGGAGCTCTCGCCGCTGATCGGTGACATCTTTTGCGAGGCGCAGGAACGCTACGGCCCGCGCGAGTGGTCACCGAACGTGATCCGCCGACTCGAGGAGCGCACCGGCCTGGACATAACCGCCCCCGGCTTCCCCGCGGAGCTACTCGACGACGAGCCGGAGCAACTCGGCTGCGAGGTCGCCGTGGACCGTCCCTAGTTGCAGCGTGGGCGATGTCCCCCCCAATCATCGCCCACCTTGTCGATATCTCTTTGGCCGTATGCTGAGCGCGAGCCAACGAAGCGGTGGATGCCCGTGGAAACCAAAAAACCTCAGATCCCATCTTCGTATGTAGCCAACTACGAAAAGGGTCGTTCGTTGGACCGGCGCCTGGCTGAGGCGTACGTTGCGAACACTCGTGTTGGCGATCCGCTTGCGGACGCGGCCATGCTGTCCATGGCCGACTTCGAACCTGCCAAGTCCCATCGCCTGATCAACGCGGGTATGGAGCAGGACGACGACGGCATGCGAGAAGCGCCGGATTCGCTGCGGGAGTTCTTTGGAGAACTTGACCGCCCATCACCGTTCGAGTTCGATCCCGCGAGAGCTGCAGTTGGCGCCCGTGCGTTCTACAAGTACTCGGATCTGTTCTTTGTCGGACTGGTGCTGGATTCGCTCGTGACCGGCCTGAGCGAGGGATTGAGCAAGGGGTTCTACATCACGGGGCGAACAGCCGGCAATCTCCGCCGGGTTCGGCAGAACACCAGGCAGTTGATCGAGATAACACTGCCCGGCGGCTTGGAGCGGCACGGTGACGGCTGGAAGCTGACTGTTCGGATTCGGCTGATCCATGCGCAGGTTCGGCAGCTGCTGCTCCGCTCGGGCGAGTGGGACGTGCCGGTCGAGGGGGTACCGCTGCACATGGCCCACATGGCGCTGGCGGCCACCGGCTTCTCGGCCATCCAGTTGCAGTCAGCGCGGAAGCTGGGCGTGCCGCTGACCGAGGAGGAGAGCGACGGCTTCATGCATATCTGGCGGTACGCCACCTGGCTGCTCGGGGTGCCGGAGGAGTTGCTCTTCAGCAGCGAGGCAGAGGCCCTGCATCTCCGAGAGGTTGCCAAGGCGTGCGAGTTGCCACCTGGTCCGATGGCGGTTGAAGTGGCGCACGGCTACATCAACACGGTCCCCGAACTGCTCGGCATCACGGGGCCGTCCAAACAGAAGAGGCTGCTTAGCGCCCTGTTTCGCACCTCCCGGGCGCTGATGGGACACGAACTGGCGAACGCCCTGGAGTTCCCGAAGCAGTCGACTCTCGGGGCGCTGGCTTTCGTTCGCATGCAACGGCGACTGAAGATTCTCTACGCGAAGGCCGTTCCCGGAGCGACCTCGCACGACTTCAACAATTTCTCCGGGATGCTGCAACGATCGGTTTACGACGACACCGGCATCAGCTACCGCATGCCGGACGCGGTGAAGGACACAGAGGCGACCCCGTGGTAGGCCGCTAGACCTCGCTACCCCCACCGGGCCGTGCCAGACCGCCGGCCAATGCTCCGCGGTCAGCGGTGGGACGTGGTGCTCATGTCGCCGTCGCCGGCAGGCCGTCGCGGCCGGTCTCGTGTCCGCGCCAGCGGTGATAGCGCGACCATAGGACCAGTAGCGGTGGAAGCACCGCGAATGTGGCGACGAGCGTCAGCAGGATTGTTGCCGACGTGAGCGCGCCCAGTTCCTGAATCGGCCGGAGCGGGGAGAAGAGCAGGACGAGGAGTCCGAGCGCTGTGGTGAGAGCGCTCGCCACGAGCGCTCCACCGGTCGTGGTCATGGCTTGCCGAAGCGCACGGGCAGGGTCCCGGGATTCCTTCTCGGCCTCGATGAAGCGGTGCGTCAGATGAATGGTGTAGTCGACTCCGATACCGATGGTGAGAGCCACCACCAAGGCGGTCGCCACGTTGTAGGAGATCCTGAGGATCCACATGGCTGCGAGTAGCCAGGCCACGACCATGGCAATGGGAAGAACGCTGATCAGCCCGAGAGTCGGGCGGCGCTCGCTGAAACCGAAATAGAGCATCAGAATCACCATTGCCGCGGCAATGGTGAGGGGTATTGTCACGGTCTGACTGCGCCCCAACTCCGAGTTGATCAGGGCCGCCAGAGTGTCGCCGCCCGTTGCTGTGGTCTGCGAGGCGTCGCCGCCCCAGAGATCATCGAGTTCGTCGAGCAGTTGCGGGAGGAGCGTGGCGCTGTCCGCGGCGACCGGGATCTGGAGAATGGTGCGATCAGGGCCGCCGGAGCGCTGGTCCACGACCGCCGCGAAGCCCACCGGATCGATTTCCGATAGGAGCGTCCACGCGCGGCGGACCTGCTCGTCGCTCGCAGCGGAGAGCGGGCTCAGATCGGCGAAGGCAGCAGAGACGGTCGGGTCGAACTTGTCACCCGGCTGCTCGCTCTCGGTGGCCCAGTCGCCGAGCAGCGTCACCGCGGAGGCGGTAGGTGGTCCGGCGACCCCTTCCGGGCGCGTCCCGGGGGCAGCGAGGGTCGCAGAGAAGTCGAACAGGTGGCGAACGGAGGCGGCTGTGTCGAGGTCGGCCTCGACGAGGACGGTGATCGTGGAAGCACCTGCGCCGAAGTTGTCCTCGATGAATGTGATGCTCTCGAGCGCGTCGGAGCCGCGAGGAAGAAAATCAGTCGGAGTGGTGGTCGTGTCGACGCTTGTGGCGGCGATGACTGCGACGATTGTCACCGCGATGGCACCACCCAGGACCGCCAGTGGCCGGCGCACGATCGCCGCTGCGGTACGCGAGAGGATTGCTCCGGTTCCGGGGACGGTATCGGCAACGGGCTTGGTTGCCAGCTCCCGGCCCTTCGCCGCTCGCTTGCGGTCCAACAACAGCCGGGCAGCCGGCACGAAGCTGGTCATCACTATCCATCCCGAGACCACTCCGATGGCAGCCAGAATGCCGAAGTCGGCCACCGGCTCGAACCTGCTCGTAAGGTTCATGAGGAGGCTGACGGCGGTCGTGACCGCGGCGAGCACGACCGGTACGCCCGCCGCCCTGACGGCGTGGCCGATGGACCGGGCGGGCGCGCCCTCGGCCGGTTCGGGACCCTCGAGCACCAGCGCTTCCCGGTAGCGACTCGTGATCTGCAGCGCATAGTCCACGCTCAGGCTGATGAGAAGGACGAGCACGATCGGGACGAAGATGTTGTCGGGGTCGAGGATGCCGGCGCCGCCGGGCGACAACCATGCCTGAGCACCGAGGGTCCAGGCGAGTGTGACACCGAGGCCGAGCATCGTGATGTGGACATCGGACTGTGTGCGGTAGAAGACGGTGAGCAGGAGGGCGATCACTGCCAGCGCAATGAACGTCAGCAGGGGCGTGCTGACAGTGTTGACGTCCGCTATCTCCTCGTCGTTCCCCGCCTGGCTGACAGCCGTCACCGCCAAGTGGGCCAGGTTCGCGGAATTCGCGATGGCGTGGATCCGCAACTGCGCGTCCCGGAGGCCGACGGCGTCGCCGGTGTCCTTGAGGGTTACCAGGGATAGGCCGGCGAGCGGCACTCCGGCGGCGTCCCGGGGGACGAAGCGGTTGAGAAGCTCGTTCGCGGTGGCGAGTTCCGGCAAGCGAGCCACCTGATCCGCGGCGGCCCCGATGTCAGTGTCGGAAACGGTGGCCGGATCCAAACTCTGCGCAAGTAGCAGCGGCTCGATGATCTGGACGTACCCGGCGAGAGGTTGATCTGCCAGGAAAGGTGCCACCTCGGGGTCGTCGACGATCCCGGCTTGGAGCCCTCTCATTTCCTGGAAGGCCTCGGCGCCGAGGACGTCTCCCTTGGCGAGAAGCTGGACGATCCTGATGTTCGCAGAGCCCGGGAAGCTCTCCCGGACAGCGTCGATGGCTTCGGCCAATTCGCTGCCGGCAGGCAGGAAGGCGCCGAGAGGGTCGGGCACCTCGGGCGTACGCTGGACGAGGAAGCCGGCGATCAGAACGAGCGTTGTGACGCCGATGCCTGCGAGCACCAGTTTCGGGGATTTCTGGATCGTCTGGGCTTGCCACTTGAACATGATCGAACCCTAGTGGTCTGTCGTCGAAATAGCGGGCGTGGTCGGTAGCCGAGATTCCCCTGGTCGCCGAATCGCACGCGGCGTACAGGCCGCTTCACCAAATCCGCGACGGACCACTAGAACATCCGGAGATTCTTCAGCGTGAGCAGGTGTCGGCCGTGGGGGCCTGTCGACTGACCCGGGCTCAGCTGAAGGCCGGCTGTCCAGTGATCGCCTGCCCGAGGATGAGGGTGTGGATCTCGTGGGTGCCCTCGTAGGTGTACACCGATTCGAGGTTGTTCATGTGCCTGATCACCGGGTACTCGAGGGTGATGCCGTTGGCGCCGAGGACGCCGCGTGCGGTGCGGGCCACCTCCAGGGCCATGCGCACGTTGTCGAGCTTGCCGACGCTGATCTGGGTGGCGCTGAGCCGCCCGGCGTCGCGCAGGCGGCCGAGGTGCAGCGCCAGCAAGGTGCCCCGCTGGACGGCGATCATCATCTCGACGAGCTTCTGCTGCGTGAGTTGGAAGCGGCTGATGGGTCCGCCGAAGGCGTTGCGCTCAGTGGCGTAGGCCAGAGCGGCTTCATAGCAGGCGCGGGCTGCGCCGACGGCGCCGAAGAGGATGCCGAAGCGAGCCTCGTTGAGACACGAGAGCGGCCCCCGCATCCCGACGACGCCGGGCAGGACGGCATCGGCGGGAAGCCGCACGTCCTCCAGTGTCAACTCGGAGGTGACCGAGGCGCGCAGCGAGAGCTTGCGCGGAATGTCGCGAGCGGCGAAGCCCGGCGTGTCGGTCGGCACGACGAAGCCGCGCACGCCGTCGTCGGTCTGGGCCCACACCACCGCAACCTGGGCGATAGAGCCGTTGGTGATCCACATCTTCGTGCCCGCGAGGATCCAGTCGGTGCCGTCGCGGCGTGCCCGGCTGCGCATGCTGGCCGGGTCGCTGCCGGCGTCGGGCTCGGTCAGGCCGAAGCAGCCGACCGCTTCGCCGGCGGCCATGTCGGGTAGCCAGCGCCGGCGCTGCTCCTCGCTGCCGTAGGCGCGGATGGGGAACATCGCCAGTGAGCCCTGCACGCTCATGAAGCTGCGCAGACCCGAATCCCCGGCCTCCAGCTCCATGCAGGCCAACCCGTAGTCGGTGGCGCCGGCCCCGGCGCAGCCGTAACCCTCGAGGTGCATGCCCAGCAGACCCAGAGCGCCCAGCTCCGGCCCTACCGTCTCGGCGGGGAAGGTCCCGCGCTCGAACCAGTCGCCGATGTGCGGCAGGATCCGCTCATCGACCCAGCGGCGCACGGTGTCCCTCAGCAGCAACTGCTCGTCGCTGAGCAACGAGTCGATTGCCAGGAAATCGGTTGCCGAGGTCGGCGCGGGCCCAACGCCGTGACGCCCCCCGGATTCGTCAGCGCCCATCGTTCCCTCCTCTGCGCGACCTGGCTGAGCCGTCCGGCGCGCACGTCGCCGTCACCGCCAAAACGGCCGCCCGGAAGCGGATCCGGACCGGCCAGCCGCAGGGTACCGGCCAAGTGTCAGCGGGAATCAACCCGGTGCATTCCCGGCGGCAACCCGGCGAGCCGTTCCTGCTGCTGGGCGCGGAGGCCGGAGCCGGAACTCCAACCTCGATGGCGCTGTCGCTACCAATCGTTGGAGAGCTCGGCGTAGACGTGGTCGGGCATCCGGTAGGTGATGCCCTCGTCGTCGTACCTCGAGCCCGACAGCAGGGTCGTGAAGCTCGTGAAGTTGTTCCGGCGTTCGAGCTTCGGGAAGCAGCACTTCAGCAGCCGCTCGAAGCGGGCTTGGAAGCGGAACCAACCGAGCACGCCGAAGCTGGACTGCTTCGGGTAACGCAGCTTGTCGGCCAGGCTGTCGCCGATCATGGCGCGCGAGACCTTGTACACGTACCTGGCCAGGTTCCGCCGCTCGGTCGGATCGTCGATGCCGACCACCAGGGGGGCGGAGTTCACCAGGGCGTTGGCCAGGGCGATGGACGCGTCGTCGGGCTCCGGTTCGCACATGCCGCCGACTGCGAAGAGTCGCAGAGCCTCGGCTTCGTCGCGGTAGAGGATGGAGTCCGGAATGCCCATCAGATGTCCGGAGTAGCGCCACGTGGCCATGAAGCTGGCCGCCTCCTCGGCGCTGAATCTGGCTCCGACGCTTCGTATGTGTTGGAGGAGTCTCGCCGAGAACGCCGTGACGGCGAAGCCGACGTGCGCGGCGCTCAGCGGGACCCCCCATGCCGCGGCATTCCAGTCCTCGGAGTTGCTGAGCAGGCGCCTGACGTGCGCGTGCACGAGCCGGATCCTCACCGACAGCTTCCAGCCGTCGCCATAGCTCTCCAACCCCCCCGGGAAGAAGATCTCCACCATGTGCCGGTTGTTCTGCTGCAGCCGGCGAACCCCCTGATCGCGCAGGCGTCCCGTGATGAAGAACGACTGGCTGATGTTCGAGGCGAAGCCCTCCACCAGGACGGCCGCCACCATCGACGCCAGCACCATCTTGGCGTTCCGGTGGAACATGCGCACAGCGGGGGCGAGGGCCGGCAGGTCCAACCAATCGGGCGGCGTCGTGGCGTCCACGAAGAGTTGCCGCACCGCAGGTGGGGCGTCGGGCCAGGCGTCGGGGCCGGCGCTGTTGGCGAACGCGGTGATCAACCGACTCGGTTGCCCGCGGTCCAGCGCGGCGAGCGCCTCGACCGCGGCGTCGGCCACCGGGTCCCCGACCAGAGTGTGCGCCAGGTAGTTTTCGGTCATCTCCGGCTCGAGAGCGCGCGCCTGCGACAGGCCTGAATGCTCGTAGTCGCTGGGCACCTTCATCCGCCGCTGATTCCACACGCTGGACTGTTCTAATTTCCTGGACCATATCAGGATTTAGTCGGTTCGTTCTGACCCGTGGTGGCTTCTCTACCAGTTTCCCGCCACGTACTTGCGCTCGAGGCACTCCTCGATCCCCTCGAAGCCGCCCTCCCGACCGATGCTACACTCCTTGACGCCGCCGAACGGGGCCGAGGCATCCGAGATGATCCCCCTGTTCAAAGCGACCAGGCCCGCTTCGAGCTGCTGGCCGACGGCGAGGCCGTGTCCGAAGTCGCCGCTGATGCGGCAGGATCCGCGTGTCAGCGGGAATCAACCCGGAGTTTTCCCGGCGGCAACCCGGCGAGGCGGTCCCGCTGCTAGTCGTGAAGGCCGGAGCCGGAACTCCAACCGCTCCGGCGCGCCCGCCTCACGCTGTGATCGACTTCCCGGAGAGAATCCATGAGCGACGAGAACCCGTCCAACACACCGGACACCGCCGGCGAACCCGCCGAACGCGAGCTGGGAGTGGAACTCACGCTCGAGCAGCGGCTGCTCGTCCGCCAAGCGGCGCAACGCCTGCAGAAGCAGTTCGAGGGAACGTTCAACGCCGCGACCATCGAGCGCTACATCACCGATTCGCAGACCAAGCTCTCGGCCCGCGCCCGGTTCGCCGCGTGGCTGCCGATTCTCATCGAGCGCTTCACCCATGACCGCCTGCGGGCCCTGGCACGCCTCGAGGCGGGCGCCCTCGACAAGCCGGCCGTGCTGTTCGGATGCGTGCACAACGCGGGTCGGTCGCAGATGGCGGCGGGCCTGATGCGCCACCTGGCCGGCGATCGGGTGGACGTGTTCTCCGGCGGCTCGCACCCCGGTCTGGAGACGAACGCCGCGGTGATCGCGTCGATGGCCGAACTGGGCATAGACATCGCCAACGAGTACCCGAAGCCCTGGACCGACGAGATCGCCCGCGCCGCCGACGTGATCGTGACGATGGGCTGCGGCGACGCCTGCCCCATCTACCCCGGCAAGCGCTACGAGGACTGGGAACTGGACGATCCCGCCGATCAGCCGCTCGACGTGGTGCGGGGCATCCGTGACGACCTGGTCCGACGCGTCGGCGCGCTGCTGGCGGGCCTCGAGCCGGCCGCAGTGGATGGGCAGGCCGTGGAGTGAGCGCTCCGAGCGCCCCCCGCGAGTCGGCACATCGGACAGCCTGGCGGCCGGACCGCCCGGTACCATCGGTGATCCTGCCGCGCTCCGCCCTCGCCAAGCTGCTCGCCGAGTTCGTCGGCACCGCCTTCCTGCTGGCGGCGGTCGTGGGTTCGGGGATCATGGCGGAGAACCTCACCGACGACGTGGGGCTGCAGCTCCTGCAGAACGCCTTCGCCACCGGCCTGGTGCTGGCGGCCCTGATCCTGGCGTTCGGCGGTGTCTCCGGGGCCCACTTCAATCCGGCCGTCACCCTCACCGAGCGGGCTCTCGGCGGCATCGACACCCGCACCGCGGCCGGCTACCTGGTGGCGCAGTTCTCCGGAGCCATCGCCGGGGCGGTCATGGCGAATGTCATGTTCGACCTTCCGGCGGTGGCCTGGTCGCTCAAGGATCGCTCCGCCGGGCACATCATCTTCGCCGAGGGCGTCGCCACTCTGGGCCTGCTGCTGATCATCTTCGGAACCGTGCGCAGCGGCAAGCCGTCGACGGTGGCATTCGCCGTGGGCGGCTACATCGGCGGCGCCTACTACTTCACGAGCTCCACCAGCTTCGCCAATCCCGCAGTGACCGTGGCACGGATGTTCTCCGACACCTTCGCAGGCATCGCCCCGGCGTCGGCGCCGGCGTTCCTCGGCGTGGAGGCGGGCGCCGTGGTGGTCGCCGTCGTCTTGATCAGGCTCTGCTTCCCGGTCGAGCGAACTCCCGAGGACAACTGACGGGGGCAGGTTCCGGCTGGCCCGGCCGGCCCCGCCGCGTCGCCGCCCCGGCGCGGGCGCTACCAGCTGTTGGATCGTTCGGCGCACGCGTGGTCGGGCATGCGGTACGTGCCGCCTGCCTCACCAGTTTCCCGCCACGTACTTGCGCTCGAGGTACTCCTCGATCCCCTCGAAGCCGCCCTCCCGACCGATGCCACTCTCCTTGACGCCGCCGAACGGCGCCGAGGCATCCGAGATGATCCCCCTGTTCAAAGCGACCAGGCCTGCCTCGAGTTGCTGGCCGACGGCGAGGCCGTGTCCGAAGTCGCCGCTGATGACGTAGGCGATCAGGCCGGCATCGGTGTCGTTGGCCATCTCGATGACGCTGGACTCGTCCGAGAAGCGCACCAGCGGGGCCACCGGTCCGAAGATCTCCCGGGCCAGGATGGGAGCGTCCGGCTCCACGTCGGCCAGCACGGTCGGCTCGTAGAAGTAGCCGCTGCACTCCGGCGCCCGACCCCCGGTCACCACCTTGGCACCCCCGGAGACGGCCGTCTCCACGAGACCGGACACCTTCTGGCGCTCGCGGGTACTGATCAGGGGACCCACCTGTGCGTCGGGGCGCCGGTCGTAGCCGATGGTGAGGCCAGCCATCCGGGCGCTGAGCGCCTCGGTGAAGTCGTCGGCCACCCGCTCGTGCACGTAGAGCCGGTTGGGGGCCACGCAGGTGGCGCCGGTGTTGCGCATCTTGGCGGCGATGGCCGCTTCGGTGGCCACCTCCACGTCGGCGTCGGCCAGTACCAGGAACGGGGCATTGCCGCCGAGTTCCATGCTGGTGCGCAGCACCCTGCCGGCGGCGAGGTGCAGCAGGTGCTTGCCGACCGCGATGGAGCCGGTGAACGACACCTTGCGGACGGCCCGGTGCGCCAGCATGGCCTCCGTGGCGTCGTTCGGCGGTTCGGGGAGCACCAGGTTGACGACACCCGGCGGGGTGCCGCAACGCCTCATGAGGTCGGCGATGTAGTAGGCGGTCAGCGGCGTCGCCGGTGCGGGCTTCACGATGGTCGTGCAGCCGGCGGCGAGAGCCGGGGCGATCTTGCGCACCGGCATGGCGGCGGGGAAGTTCCACGGCGTGATCTGAACCGACACGCCCACAGGTTCGGGCAGCACCATGATGTGCTTGTCGCCCATCGGCGCGCGCCTGATCTCCCCGGCGACGCGCACCGCCTCCTCACCGAACCAGCGGAAGAAATCGGCGGCGTAGGCCACCTCGCCGAGGGCCTCGGCCATGGGCTTGCCGTTCTCGAGTTGCAGCAGCGCGGCGATCTCGGGCTGCTCGGCCATCATCGTCTCGTAGCAGCGCCGCAGGATCTCGGATCGCTCACGCGGCGGCGTTGCCGCCCAGCCGGCCGCCGCCTCTGCCGCCGCCTCGACCGCGGCCACGCAGTCGGAGGGTGTGGATGTGGCGATGCCGGCAATCACACTCCCCGTGGTGGGGTCGAACACGTCCAGCTTGCCGTTGGCATGCGGGGCGCCGTCGTCGATGAGCAGTTCTCCGAGCCGGTCGAGTGCCTCGATCATGGTTGGTTCCTTCCTGAGGTTCGTTTCGCTGATCCTGCCAGACCTCGGCGGGTATGGCTCGTCCTCATTGGTGGGTTCGCCCCGTCGTGTCGGCGGGGGCCTAGACGAACTCGACTATGGACGGTCGCTGCAACTCGTACCACCCGGAGCCGAAGATCAGCCCGTCGTGACGGACCACCCAGGAGTGTTTCAGCTCGCGGAACCCGGTGTTCGGGTTGAGGTACACGTAGTCGACCCACCTGCCGTCGGCGGACGCCTCGAGCATCGCCAGGCCGAAGTGGTAGCCGTCGGCGTCAACGCCGAGGCTCTCGCGCACGTTGCCGCCCACGACGTCCGGGTTGATGTGGGTGAGCACGGTGCCGTCGCCGTCGATGATGAAGAGGTAATACTCCCCGTCGACACTGCCCGGCGAGTTGTAGTGCCTGATGGCGGCCTCCTGGCCCTCGGCGTCGTAGAGGGCCAGCGCCTGCCGGACGTAGCCGATCGTCTCGGCCGGCTGGCGCGGCACGGCGACCGACGCCGATTCGGGGGCACTGCCGTCCGATGTCGAGCTGCGCGAGGGCGAGAACAGGGCGACGAGGGCGATGATCAGCGCCGCCAGAGCAATCGCCGTCGCCGTCGCTCCGTGCTGCAAGATCCTGAACATCGCTGCCTCTCCGCCGTGGTGGAGCTGATGGGACTCGAACCCACGACCCCTTGCTTGCAAAGCAAGTGCTCTAGCCAACTGAGCTACAGCCCCGTCGACGACCCCCGCGGAACGCGGCGGCCGCGGTGGATCAGGCTAGCAACGGCCGCTCGAAGCGCTCCCGCTCATGGTCCCTCAGCTGGCGAGAACGTGGATGAGGCCCACGGCTGCTCCGGCGACGACCGCGGACCGGGCGATCGTGACGCGGCGAGCCTTGAGGGCTACGATGCGTCAACCGCGCAGCCGGCAAGGAGGCAGCGGGGAGGCCAAGTAGACTTTGTCGTTGATCGCAGGCTGATGTAGCCCGGGACTTCAGTACGGTGCATGGATGGCGGGACTGATGGGAGGGCAGGACTGATGGCTCACTCGACCAACACTGCAGGGACCCGGACGCTGAGCTTGGTCGACGAGTTCGTCATGACACTCCTCAACGAGGAGAGCGGCTATTTTCGCCAGGTTCCCGGCTGGGATCTGCACTGCGCCGTGATCGGCGCCGCCTTGGCCGAGTTGTCGCTCCAATCCCGTATCGACACGGACATGGATTCTCTGATCCTCCTCGACGACACGGAGACGGGCGACCCGGCGCTGGATCCCGTGCTCGAGGAGATCGCAGGCGAGCCGACTCAACGGAATGCCCAGTACTGGATCGAGCGGCTCGCCTCCAATGCGGAGCCGATCATCGATATGAGTCTGGAGCGGCTGGTCCAACTGAAGATCCTGCAACATCACGACGGCAACTTCTGGTCGCTGGCTCGGACCGCCTGGCAGGCGGATTTCTATGGCACTTCCGACGAGGGCACCGCCATCGAGTTCGTCAAGACCCGCATCAGCAGGGTGCTCTTCAATAATGAGATTCCGGAACCACGAGACGTCATCATCATCTGCCTCATCGACATCTGTGACGTCCTGCGCTTCATCTTCGAACTGGACGAGGAGTCGGAAGAGCGCGTCAAGTTCATCTGCAAGATGGATTTGATCGGCCGCTCGATAGCAACTGCGGTCGGCCAGAATATCGCCGGCCGACTGGTCAGGCGTTCCGGCTTGGCGAAGTCGATCCCGGTTGTCCCGTTGCGCCGATTGCTGCGAAGCAAACATGTTCGCGACGGGAATATTCCCGCGCTCTTCGCGGAGCTCGGAGAAGCGTTTGGCCCTGTATTCGAGATCCGCCCACCATTCAAGGATCGCATGATCTTCCTGGCGGGACCCAAGACGAACCACTGGATGCATCGAAACGGGCGTATGTATCTGAGAGCCAGGGATTATCTGGAGGACTTCGAGAAGGTCTACGGGGGGTCGGGGCTCTTGCCATCGCTCGACGGCGCTGATCATTTCCGCTATCGCAAGTCCATGCAGCCGGCGTACTCCCGCTCGAGGCTGGAAGATCAGTTGGACGAGCTCTACTCGCTTGCGCGGAATCATATGGCGACATGGGAGGTCGGCGAGTCGCTCCCTGCAGTGAGCATGTGCCGGAAGTTGGTGAACTCTCAGATGTCGCCGCTGGCAGTCAGTATCGACTCGCAGGATGTCGTCGATGATCTGCACAAGTTCAAGGAACGAGCGCTCAAGACCCATGTCGGCAGGACCCTTCCTAAATTCATGCTCTATACCCCGGCCATGAAACGCCGGGCGAAGTTGGTCGAAGAGGTGGTGGATCGGGTCTATCGTGTGCACACGCCCGCCCAGCGGGCCGGCTGCCCCCGGGATCTTGCGGACGATCTGCTGAGTATGCACACGAGTGATCGGCAGTTCCTGCCGGAATCGAATCTGCGTTTCGTGCTGTCGGCACCGCTTATTGCCAGTATCTATGTCGGTGATCAACTCGGCTTCATCGTCTACGCCATGTTGTCGCAGCCGGAGTTCCACGAGAAGATCCGTAACGAGGCCGACGCCCTGTTCGCTGAAGGCGATCCGGATCGCGACATGATCACCGGGCCGGCTATCGATGTGACGCGGCGTTTCATAATGGAGTGCATGCGGCTCTACCCGACCGTCCCAATGTCCATTCGGAACGTGATGAACGCGTGCGAGGTTGAGGGCTACGAACTACCGGAGGGGGCTAAGGTTCATATCGCTCAGACGGCCACGCACTATATGAGCGACGTCTTTCCCGAACCCCTCTCCTTCGATATCGACCGCTATGTGGCTCCGCGCAACGAACACCTCGGCCCCGGATACGCTCCGTACGGGCTGGGCACGCACACCTGCCTCGGCTGGCGGTGGACGGAACTGAAACTGGCGACAAATCTGCTCATGATGGCGCACTACTTCACGATGGAGATTGGCCCCAAGGGTGCCAAGTTCAGGATCAGCCCGTTCCCGACGCTGTCCCTGCACAAGAAGCTGAAGTTCAAGATCACCGGGCGGCGCCACGAGTTCCCCGTCTGGCGCGCCCCTGCCGGCGAGGCTCTCGACCTGTCATACCGGCGGATGCCGGAAACCACTGCTTAGGGCCGCCGCGCACTAGGGCAGGCTGCGCGGCACGGACTTACGGAGTGCCCTCTTCGCGGTGGCGGCCTTGGATGTCCTCGGCAGCCACGTCGAGATCGTCCCACAGCCGTTGCACGGTCGCTCGCAGGCGTGCGTTCTCATAGGCGCCCCACACGGTCATGGCCGGCGGTACGACCAGGATGGAGACGAGCAGCGAATAGGCGATCGTGATCGCCGCCACGATGCCGAACTGCTGCGTCCCCTCCACCGCCGAGAACACCAGCACACCGAACCCGAACGCCGTCGTCAGCGCGGAGCCCAGCAACGCTGAGCCGGTCGTGGCGAGTGTCCGGATCGCCGCCCTTTCCGGATTGCGCGAGCGGGAGAACTCCTCCCGGTAGCGATGGATCACGTGGATTGTGTAGTCCACCCCGATGCCGATCGAGAGCGCCGTGATGATCGAGGTGATCAGCGTGTAGGGGATGCCCAGCAGGGCCATCGTCCCCAGCACCCAGATCAGGACGAGCACGATCGGCCCGACCGCGATGATCCCCAGCGTGGGCCGACGCAGCGTCACCCAGAAGAAGATTGCGAGGATGCCGAGGGCCACGGCGACGGTCGTGGCGATCGCCTCGGTCTGCCTGGACGTGATCTGGTCGGTGACCTCGACAGCGAGGATGCTCTCCGAGGTCGCCGTGATGGCGTCGTCGTCGCCGAACCAGAGCTCTTCGATGTCCTCCTGGACCGTCGCCGTTGCGTTGGGATCGTCCACGTAGGCCGGGAACTGGAGCAGCACGGCGTCGACGCCATCGGGGTCGTTGACCAGAGCGCGCGCGAGGGCGGGCTCTTGCTCCCCGAGACTGTCGAGGAACTCCTGCATCAGCACCGGATCCAGCTGCACGTCCGCGGCGGCTTCTCCGAAGAGCGCTTCGAGCCCTGGGTCGTACTTGTCTCCGGGCTCCCCGCTGTCGTCGGTCCAATCGGCCAGGAGGGACTCGAACGACGATTCCAGCGGTCCCACCGCCGCCGCCGGTCGGCGCTGCTCGTCCTCGAAGGCAGCCTCCAGATCCTGCAGGTTGAGTAGTGTGCGGGTCTCGGTGGCCTCGGCCCTCACGAGCACGCTGGCCACCTCCGTCGAGCCGCCGACGGCCGCTTCGAGGGTCTCCATGTCGTTCAACACGGTCCCCCCGCGAGGCAGGATGTCGCGGACGCTGAACTTCGACTCGAGCTCCGTGGCGGCGAACCCCAGCCAGATGGTTACGCCGACGACGGCGATGAGGTAGGGGGCCGGCCGGCGCGCCACCCCCGCCCCGATCACCTCGGCCGCCCGTCCGATGCCGGGCAGCGCCGCGGAGACCGGGCGGGGCTCCTTCAACTTGCCCCGTGCCTCACGCCGCCGGTCGATGATCGTCCGTCCGGCCGGGATCAACGTCAGCATCACGATCAGGCTCAGCCCCACGCCGAGACCCGCAACAACGCCGAAGTCGGCGATCGTCGATATCGGGGAGAACAAGCTTGCCAGGAAGCTGGCGATCGTCGTGACGGCGGCAAGCGCCAGCGGGACGGCGACGTTCCGCAGTCCCGTCCGGACCGCCTCCAGCACCGGCAGGCCCTCGGCGCGCTGCTCTCGGTAGTGCGAGACGGCCTGGATGGCGTAGTCGACCGTGAGGCTGATCAGGATGATCGGCACCATCACCGAGAGCGAGCTCGGGGGCCCGATCAACCCCAGCGCGTTCGGCCCGAGCCAGCCCTCCGCCCCGATGATCCAGATCAGCGAGAAGAGAAGCCCCGCTAGTGTGAGCAGCAGATCCGAGAGCGTGCGCAGGAAGAGCAGGATCAGCGCCGCGATCAGCAGCAACGCAATCCCGATCAGCGGCACGATCCCCGACTCGGTGGCCTCCTTGTACTCGTCCTCGACGACCGCGGGCGAGACGGTGCTCACCTGCAGCGGACCCTCGTCGGCCAACGCCAACTCGCTGATCCTCCGTTCGATGTCGGCGACTCTCTCGTCGTCCGTGTCGAGCAGGCGGATGTTGGCGATCGCGACCGGCGTGCCGTCCGTGTCGTTGCCGGTCATGGCGTCGAGTGCCGCCCCGATCTCCGGGACGCTGTGCACCGAGTCGATCTCCGCCTGTGTGAGCGCCCCGAGGTCGTCGGTTCCCAGAACCGCCCCGACCAGCGAGCTCGGCGCCACGATGGGATCGGCCGGCGCCAGCAGCGCCGGCACTCCCGGCTCGGCGAGGATGCCGTCGAGGAGGGCGTCCATCTGGGAGAGCCCGCCGGGCGTGAGTGCCTCGCCGCGGAAGATCAGCGTCACGAGGCTGACGTCGCCATGGTCCCCGAAGGACTCGTCGATGTCCGACAAGGCCTCGGCGACGGCGTTGCCGGGGGGAAGCAATGCCACCGAGGCCCCCTCCGTCAGCGGCGCACGCCGCGTCACCCCCATGGCCAGCACGACGGTGACGAGCACGAGGACACCGACGGTGATCCACGGCCGGGCCGTGACCAGCCGGCTGAACCTATCGAGGATCCGGCCCATGGTGTGCAATCCTAACGTCCGGGGCGCGGGCGGGAGTGCCCGCGGGGGCGCCTTCGAGAGGCCGCCGGGTTCAGGGCTTCGCCTTTCTGAACCGCCGGCCGTACATGATTCTCCCGTAGTAGTTGAATGAACGTCTCGCTGCGGGATCGTCGAAGAGGTAGTCCGCACCCAGTTGCCGTGCGGTGGCGAGCCCGGTGACGAGGCAGGTCTCCTGGCTGTTGATCAGCGTGTGGGCACCGCAGTGCCACGTTCGCCGCTTCCCTTGAATGAAGCGGAACAGGTTTACGAGCAGTGCAACGTGACGCACGTCGTGCACGACGTGCTGGAACCACCACCTCTTGACGATCTTTGCTTCATCGATGGGGCTTATTGGGTTGTAAGTCACGAGGCATGGTTTGTCAGATCGATTGGCCCATGGTTGCTGGTTGTGCATGATGTAGGTAATTTCATAGTTGTCCGGTCTCGCGCCATACTGTTCGATATGGTTGCTCCGCGTCGTCAGGGGCTTCACTTCGTTGTCCGGCAGGATCGAGGAGTCGGAGTGGACGATCGCATGGTTGTGGAGTTCACTCTCGTACCGGATTGACGAGAGGATCGAGCGTTCAAGGATTGTGGGCTTGTCCAGGATCATCAGCGTCTGATTCGCGTTGCAGGCGAAGACCGCCTCGTCGAACGTCTCCTGTACACCGTTTCCGTCCTCGACGACCACGGAGGTCCCTTCTCTGTAGACCTTCTGGACAGGCCGGTTGAGGTGAATCTTGTCTTGGAAGTCGGCCGATAGGTTCTCGTAGATGCGCCGCGTGCCCTGGTCCCACGTCTGCATGGGTGTCGCGCGCTCGATGTCGAAGAATTCGAGGTACCTTGTGAACAGCGCAGCAGGCATATCGAAGATGTTCGTTGCCATCACGAAGTTGACGAACATGGGCTTCAGGATCTTGTATCTGAAGTCCCCGGAGAATCCCCCGAGGTTCAGCACCGTCGCCATGCTGATGTAGTTGAACGGGTTCAGGGCGTTGATGAACTTCGACCGAGACCGGGTCAAACGACCGAACCGGTGCAGGCGCCTCAAGACTCGTTGGAACCTCGCAATCTCGGCTTGCAACTGCTCCCTGATCTCGGAGTCGAAGTCGTGGGCGTAGAGTCGGCCGCCGTACTTCACGCTGTAGCTGAACCTGGTGTCGACCAACTCGATGCCGAACTTCTCCATGAGCAGCACGATGTGGTCGTAGACAGCCGGGATGCAAGCGGTGACCGAGATGTCGAAAGGGATCGAATCGCCGTCGGCCTGCGTCATGTCGGCTGTGATCGCATTCCCGCCGATCTGGTCGTTGGCCTCGAACAGTCGGAAATCGAAGCGATCCGGGTGATGGTGCAGTGCCCAGGCAGCGCCGAGGCCTGCAACGCCTCCACCGACGATGGCGATTCGCCGCGGTGCCTTGCCGCTCCTGCCGGTCGCCACGGCCTGCCGTCCTACGTCCGTCGTCGATTGCCGGCTAGCTGGCGATCGACTCCTCGCCGGCTGCAGCGAGCGGGGGAGCCGAATAGAACTGGGCGCAATAGGACCGGTATTGCATGATCTCGCCGTCGGACCGGCAGAGACGGGGTCGGGGTCGGTACTTCTTGCGGCTCCAGATGGTCACGTCCTGCAGCACGTCCCGCCGTTGCATGAGCGCGAGGATCTTGTTCATCACCGGGGTGCGAAGCCTCGGCGGGAGGAGCCCCAGACCAGGGATCAGCCGCCCCGGGCTGCGAATCCCCCCGATCTGAGACACCACGGAAAGGTCGATGAGCGAGCCGTCCACGGGCGTCGCCAGAATCCACACGCGTAAGTCCATGCCGATCGAGTGCTCACGCGTCTCCACGAACGAGTACCCGAGCCCGTGGACATGGGTGGTGGCGGTCAGGTCGAGGGCCAGGAACGTGATCCCGCCGAAGCTCCGGTCGGTCTTGAAGTTGAAGCGGCTCAGGAGGTAGTGCCCCTCCACCGACACCGGTTCGATGCGTGCCACGCTGTGGTAGCCGTGGACGGTGCGGAAGTGGCCCAGGTCTACCGAGTTCTCCGTGGTTTCCTGGGGATGACCGGGGAAGCGGTGGGTCCAGACCGCGAGTTGACTCCAGCCGGCCTGGTCCGGCTCATCGGTGGGCAGGTGCCATTGCGGCTCTCGCCCCCCGATCCCCCACCAGGCGAAGATCAGGCCGGCGATCTCCCGCGTCTCGAAGACCTGCAGCCTGGCAGCCCTCGGTGCGGGGGCGAAGGGGGTGGCGACGCACTGCCCGCTCGTGTCGAATTCGAAGAGGTGGAACGGGCACACGAGCCGGCCGTCACAGACGCGCCCACCTGCGTCGGGCCCGAGGTGGGCCCCCAGGTGCGGGCAATAGGCCTCGGCCACGCAGACCCGTCCGTCCTCGTCGCACCAGACGACGATGTTCTCGCCCATCCAGGTCTTCTGGATGAGCTTGGCCTTCAGCAGCGCGTGACGGCTCGTGAGGAAGTACCAGCCCTCGGGAAAGGGGGCGGGCGGCGGGGCGCTCGCGGGCTCTCTAGGTCGGACTGGCATCGATTGACATTCCTCGCCCGGATTCCCGGCCCTTCGGAGGTCACCGCGCACTGGGTCCGCGGAGACGGGGCTGAGGCCTCCGGCTCCTGGCTTGACGCGTCTGGCTGCAAGAGGCCAGAACGGGGGAAATCCTAGACGCGTCCTTGACGCGACCGTGTGAGCCTGGCGGACCCCGGTGGCCGCCCGGAGTCCGTGGCAGTCGATCACCGATCACCCGATTGCCAGGAGTCTGCCTGCCTTCGACGGCTACGTCGACTACGAGGAGCGGCTGTTCACACTGGTGGAGCCGGGTTGGCAGCCGTTCTTCGAGGATCGTGACGCCAACATCGACTGGCGACTCGCCGCGGGCGGGGTGCGCGCCACCGACGCCGCTGGCAACGAGATCGAAGGCCACCAGGCGTTCTGGTTCGCCTGGAGCCAGTTCATGCCCGAGTTCAGTCTCCGCGATACTTCGAGGAGGAACCGGCAGCCTGAGCCTTGCCGGTCGGGACGGAAGTGGATCAGGCGGCGAGGGGGCGGCCGAAGGGCAACTCGTCGCGCCAGTTGCGCAGGAAGCTCTCGGCGTGATGGCAGGCGCCCAGGAATGCGCCCTCGGGGTGAGCGGCGGTCTCCCGCACCAGGTTCGTGATGGCTTCGGTGGCGGCGCGCTCGATCGCTTCGGGCGCCACGGCATCTCCTTCGAGGCCGGCCAGCTCGCCCGGCCAGGCGGCGAACAGTGGCCCGGCCAGGCACACGAAGTCCGCCAGAACCACCGCCCCGGCCGCCTGCAGGGTCACCAGCGCCCGCGTCGTGAACGGGATCGGATGCAGGCAGGCAACCGCGGAGGTGTCCAGACCCGCGGCGATGTTGTGGTTGAGAGCGCCCATCTTCGAGCCCACCAGCAGGACGTCGGCCTCGGCAGCCCAGACGTCGGCGGTCTCGGTGCAGTTGCCGTCCAGGTGCTGCACGAACGCCGGGCCGTGGGAATGCCACGCCTCCCGCAGCGCCACCGGGTCGACTCCGCCGCTGCCCGCGGTGCAGTAACCCTTCTCGGTGGCCGCTCCCACCAGAGTGGCGCCGCGCTCGGTGGCTGCCGCGGCCGCCGCCACACCGGCCGGTCCGCAGCCCTCGATCACGACGCGCCGCCCTTCGAGCCCGTTGAGTGCGGCGGCCGCGGCGGCCACGGCCCCGCTGCCGGCCAGGCGCTCGCTGAGGCTGATCCCGTCGCTGGAGCTGAGGCGGATCGGATGGCGCGGATCGTGGGTCTGGAGCGGGGCTAGGTCGGCGGCTGTCAGGCCCTTGCCCGGGTCGGGGAGGAACTCGCCGGAGCGGACCCAGGGCTCGCTCTCCGCCAGGAAGGCCTCCACGGCGCCGTCGCGAGCATCGGGGCGGGCGTTGATGCCCCCCGATGCGCCCGACCGCTGCATGCCGACGCTGGCGAAGGAGTACGTGGCCGAGCGGGCTATCTCCCGGGCGCCGCTCGGGAGGATCTTCGGCGCCAGCCGCATGAGGCCGGCGGAGCAGGGGGCATCGTCGAGGTCGACGAAGACGAAGCCGTCGGTGCCCGAGAGCTTGCGCATTCCCATCAGCCGGACTGTCCGCCCTACGCGTCGGGGCCGGGGGCGCCGGAGGCCGCTTCGGGCGCATCGGGGTCGACGGTGAGGTCCTCCAGGCCGGCGACGATCTCGGTCACCTGCGTTTCGGCGGCCACGAGCCGTTCCCGGCAGAAGCGGAGCAACTCCGCCGCGCGGTCCACGTGGGCCGCCAGGGCGTCCACATCCACGTCGGGGGCCTCGAGGGCCTCGAGGATCTTCTGCAACTCGGCGGTGGCGGCGGCGTAGCCGTCGGCGGGAGCCTGCTCCGGCGTGGTCTCAGTCATGGTCGCTCCCGGCTCGTCTCGGCGGGTGTGACCGCGGTGGCGGTGCTGGTGACGGTCCCGTCGCTCATCCGGGTTTGCAGGGTAGCGCCGGGCATGATGCCGGCGACCGACCGCAACAGCCGCCCGGTGCCATCGGTCGTGATGCTCCAACCCCGCTCCAGAGCCCGCTGCGGGTCGTAGGCGCGTGCCTGGGCCTCCAGCCCGTCGAGTCGCAGGCGGGTGCGTTCGGCGCCGTGGTGCGCGGCGCGGCCGATGGCAAGCGTCAGCCGGCGGATCTCGCTGCGGGCGCCACCGCAGGATGTGCGCGCCGCTGCAGCGGTCCGCCGGGCGGTGCCGTCCAGCCGGTCCCGTTCGCTCGCCAGCCTGCCGGCGACGCTGCTCTGTATGCGCCGCCAGAGATCCAACGTGGCCCGGTCGAAGCGGCCGGCGTGGGTCACGAGGGCCGCTGCGCAGGCAGTGGGTGTGTTGCAGGCCGTGTGCGCCACGATGTCGGCCACCGAGCGGTCGATCTCGTGGCCGATGCCGGTCAGCACCGGCACCGCACGAGCGGCCACCGCATGGGCCACCGCAGCGCTGTCGAACGGGGCCAATTCGGTGCGTGCCCCGCCGCCGCGCACCAGGGCGATCACCTCGGCGCCGTGCTGTTCGGCCAGTTCCAGCGCCTCGGCAATCCGTTGCTCGCTGCCGAAGCCCTGCACGGGAGTATCGGCCACCAGGATCTCCCAGCCGATGCCACTGGCCGCCAGCATGTCGCGAAAGTCGGCCTCGGCGGCGCTGCCGGCGCTGGTAACCAGGCCCACCCGCAGTGGCAGGGCCGGTAGCGGGAGCGACTTGTTGCGCTCGAGCAGGCCGGCGGTGGCCAACTCGCCCAGCAGCCGGTCCCGCTGGTCGGCCAGTCTGCTGCGCGTGTAGGCGGGGTCGATGGCCTTCATCTGGAGTTGCAGCCGCCCCCGTGCCTTGTACACGGAGAGCCCTCCGCGGATACGAACCTCCACCCCGTCGACCATCTGTCCCTTGGCGCCAGACCCCAGGATCCGGTTGACGATCTTGCGATACCAATCGAACAGGACGACCGGCAGCGCGGCCTCCGGGGTCTTCTCGGCCGGCGCAGGCGCCACCAGGTCGAAGTAGACATGACCAGCGCGGGTACGGGATCTGAGGTTTCGGACTTGGCCTCTGATCCAGATGTCGTCGGGAAAGGCATCCTCGACGAGGTCTGCCAGCAGGCCGACCAGTTCGGCAACGTCGTAGGTGGGCGCGTCGCCGTCGACCGCCGCCACCTCGCCGCCGGTCGGGGCGCCGATGCTCGAATCGTCGCTCACGGCTCTACCCCGTCCGCCCTCCCGCCGCCGGCGGCGCGACTCCCGCCGCCGGCATGCCAGGTCGCGACTGCGTGCGAGACCGGGGTCACCGGTTCGCCTCGGCGCGGAGCAGCGTGCGGTAGAGCTTGGCGTAGAGCCCGTCGGCGGCGAGAAGATCCTCGTGGCGCCCTTGCTCGGTCAGCCGGCCCTCGTCCAGCACCACGATCCGGTCGGCGGCTGTGATCGTGGACAGGCGGTGGGCGATCACGAAGGACGTGCGGCCGGCCAGCGCCGCCGACAGCGCCACCTGCACGGCGGCCTCGTTCTCGCTGTCGAGATGGCTGGTGGCCTCGTCCAGGATCACGATCGCCGGATCCTTCAGCAGCATCCGGGCGATGGCCAGGCGCTGCTTCTCGCCGCCGGAGAGGCGGTAGCCCCGCTCGCCCACGAGGGTGTTGAACCCCTGCGGCAGCCCCTCGATCACCTCCAGGATGCCGGCCGCCCGGCAGGCCTCGGCGATCTCGGCCTCGTCGGCGTCGGGCCGGGCGTAGCGCAGGTTCGCCCCCACCGTGTCGTGGAACAGGTGCGGGTCCTGCGGCACCACGCCGATCGCGGCCCGCACCGACTCGCCGGTGACGTCACGCAGGTCGTGGCCGTCGACGGCGATGGTGCCCTCGTCGGGGTCGTATAGCCGCAGCAGCAGCGCGGTGAGAGTCGTCTTGCCGGCGCCCGACGGTCCGACCAGCGCCACCAACTCCCCGGGTGAGACGTCCAGGCTCACACCGTCCAGCGCCGGGCCCACGGGCTTGTCGCCGTCGGTCGACGGCTCCGGAGCCGCAGGGGCGAGCGATGCCAGAGCGGCCCCCTCGGTGGGCGGGTACGTGAATCGCACGTCCCGCAACTCCACCCGGCCCACGGGGCGCCGCAGGGGGCGCGCTCCGGGCCGGTCCGGCACGGCGTTCGGCGTGTCCAGCACCTCGAAGACCCGCTCGAATGACACGATCGCCGTCATGATGTCGACGCGGGCGTTGGTGAGGCTCGTGAGAGGCATGTAGATGCGGATCACGAGCAAGCCCATGGCGGCCAGAGTTCCGATTGTGACCGAACCGGAGATGGCCAGGTGGCCGCCGACCCAGTAGACCGCGGCCGTGCCGACGGCACCGAGCAATGTCAGGGCGATGAAGAAGACCCGGGCGTACATGGCGGTTCGCACTCCCAAGTCCCTCACGTTGCCGGCCTTGTCCGCGAACTGTTCCCGCTCGGCGTCGTGGCGTCCGAACAGCTTCACCAGCAGCGCTCCGGCGACTCCCAGCCGCTCGGTCATGAGCGTGTTCATGTCGGCGTTGTGCTCCATCTGCCGCCGTGTGAGGGTTTGCAGGCGCCGACCGACGCGCTTGGCGGGGAGCACGAAGACCGGCAGCAACGCCAGGGCCAGCAGTGTGAGCCGCCAATCCAAGATGACGAACATCGTCAGCAGCGTGATCAGCAGGATGCAGAAATTGGACACCAACTGACCGAGGGTGCCGGTCATGGCCCGCTGGGCGCCGATCACGTCGTTGTTGAGGCGGCTGATGAGCGCGCCGGTCTGCACGCTGGTGAAGAACGACACCCCCATGCGCTGCACGTGGTCGTACAGGGCCACGCGCAGGTCGAAGATGAGCCCCTCGCCGATGCGCGCCGACCACCAGCGCTCGCCGAACGCCAGCAGCGCCTCGACGAACGCGGCGCCCAGGATGAGGCCCGCCAGCAGGTTCACGTAGCCCCGGTCGGAGTTGACGATGGCGTCGTCGATGATCTCCCGGAACAGCAGCGCCGGCACCTGGCTCAACAGCGCGCCCAGCAGGATGGCCACCACGAACAGCGTGATCATGCGCTTGTACGGGACGGCGAAGGTCAGCACCCGGCGCGCCACGGCGCGGTCCACGGTGCGTCCCTTCACCGCCTCGGCGTCACGCCCCAGCGCTGCGTGCAGACCCCAGTCCACACCGTCAGGTTAGGGAGACGCCGACACCACGAGAGTGGCGAGAACCGGTCCGAAGCGCCGGCCGACCTGCTGGAGCCCGGATTCCGGCCCCGGATCAAGTCCGGGGCAGGCTCTTCAGCGGAATGACGGGTGGCGCGGCCTGTGCTGCGACTCGGTGGTGTTCCCGCGGCGGCGCCCGCCGCTCCGCGTTCAGTCGGCGGCTGCCCGCTCCTCGGCGACGCCGGCGATGGCGGCGATCACCCGGCCGTAGCCGGTGCAGCGGCACAGGTTGCCGGAGATGGCCTCGCGGATCTCCAAGTCGCTGGGCGCCGGGTTGACGGCCAGCAGGTGGTCGGCGGCCACGATCAGTCCGGGTGTGCAGAAGCCGCACTGCACGGCGCCGTGGTCCACGAACGCCTGCTGGATGTCGGTCAGGTCGCCGTCGGCGCCGAGACCCTCCACGGTGACGATGCGGCGCCCCACCGCGGCGGCGGCCAGCATCATGCACGAGCACACCGGCACTCCGTCGGCCAGCACGGTGCACGAACCGCATTCGCCCTGGTCGCAGGCGTTCTTGGTGCCCGGCAGGCCGAGGCGCTCGCGGAGGACGTACAGCAGGCTCTCGCCCAGCCAGGCGTCGGCCACGTCGCGGTCGGCGCCGTTGACGTGGAGTGTGTAGTACAGCGTCGTCTCACCGCCGAGGCTGGGGTCGCGGCTCACGAGAGGACCCGGGCCAGCGCCCGCCGGGCCATCACGGCCACGGCGTGGCGCCGGTAGTCGGCGGTGCTGCGATGATCGTCGATGGGGCTGGCGGCGGCCGCCACCAGCTCGCCGAAGCGTCCCTGGACATCGTCGGCGGGCACCTCCGGGGAGTCCCAGTGCACGATGCCGGTGATCCATTCCTCGGCCTCGGTTGCCCGGACCGGCACGGGGGCAACCGAGCCCAGCGCGACGCGCACGTTGCGCTGCGCCCGGTCCAGGACCAGCGCCACCGTGGCCACCGAGATGACCATGGCGTTGCGGGTGCCGACCTTCAGGAACTCCTGCGGACCGTCGACGACGGGCACCGTCACGCTGCGGATCACCTCGTCGGGTGCCAGCGTGTTCTGCTTGGGGCCGACGATCAAGTCGTCGAGGCTCGACTGGCGGGTGCCCCGCACCGAGCAGACGGTGATGCGGGCGTCCAGGGCGGCAAGCGGCGGCAGCGTGTCGCCTGCGGGCGACGCGGTGGCCAGATTGCCGCCGAGCGTTCCGGCGTTGCGGATCTGCGGTGAGCCGACGGTCCGTGCCGCCTGTGCCAGCGCCGGTACGTAGGCGGCGAAGAGCGGGTGTTCCATCTCGGCGTAGGTCATGGCCGCGCCCATCTCCACGTGCCCGTTGCGTCGCCGCCAGCCGGTCAGTTCCGGGACGCGGTCGATGGCGATGACCGATGTGGGGCGCCGTCGGCTGTAGTTGACCTCCACCATGAAGTCGGTGCCGCCGGCCAGCAGGCTGGCGGACGGGTTGGCCGCCAGCAGGTTGCACACCTCCTCGAGGGATTCTGCAACGCGCACACTCATTGCACCATGATGCCCCTCGCGAGGGTCAAACGCACGTCCGCAGGCGTCTTTGTTGCGGGTTCGGACGTTGCCGGGCGCTGCGGATTGGGCGGAATCACCGGGTGGTATCATCGCCCCTTCCCCTGCCGGAGCCGGCAGCGGGTCGCATACGCACGGTCCCGCGCCCGGCATCGGCGGCGGGTGGTAGATCGGAGACGCGATGGAGAACGTCGTACGTGCTGCTCTCGTGCAGCAGTCCTGGACCGGCGACGCCGATTCGATGGTCGAGGCTCACCTGGCCTGGGCGCGTGCCGCGGCTGCGCAGGGGGCGCAGGTCATCTGCTTCCAGGAGCTGTTCAACGGCCCCTACTTCTGCCAGGTTCAGGACGACTCCTTCTACGCCACGGCAGAGGCGGTGCCCGACGGCCCCACCACGCAGCTGGCCTGCGAGATGGCCGCCGAACTGGGCATGGTCATGGTCCTGCCGCTCTACGAGGAGGAGCAGCCCGGGGTGCTCTACAACACCGCGGCGGTGATCGACGCCGACGGCACGTATCTGGGCAAGTACCGCAAGACCCACATCCCCCAGGTCAAAGGGTTCTGGGAGAAGTACTACTTCCGGCCGGGCAACCTGGGCTACCCGGTCTTCGAGACGGCCGTCGGCAAGGTCGGTGTCTACATCTGCTACGACCGCCACTTCCCGGAGGGCTGGCGGGCCCTGGGTCTCGGTGGAGCGCAGATCGTCTTCAACCCGTCCGCCACCAGCCGCGGGCTGTCGGCCTATCTCTGGCGGCTGGAACAGACCGCTTCGGCGGCGGCGAACATGTACTACGTCGGCGCCATCAACCGGGTCGGCGTCGAGCCGCTGGGCGAGAACGACTTCTACGGCACGTCCTACTTCGCCAACCCGCGCGGCCAGTTCGTGGGGGAGGTGGCATCGGACACCGAGCCCGAGGTCATCGTCCGTGACCTCGACCTTGATCTCATCGGCGAGGTCCGCAACCAGTGGGCGTTCTACCGGGACCGCCGGCCCGACGCCTACGACCCGCTGGTAGCCGGCTAGCGCGCCGGCCCACCGAGGAGGAGAGGTCCGTGGCTGAAGAACTGCTTGCCCGCCATCGCAGCGTGATGCCGGACTGGCTCGCCCTGTACTACGAGGAGCCGATCGAGTTGAGGAGCGGTGAGGGCTGCCGGGTCTGGGACAGCGAGGGTCGCTGCCACCTGGACTTCTTCGGCGGGATTCTCACCACGATGACCGGCTACAACGTGCCGGAGGTGATCGAGGCCATCCGGACACAGGCCGGCAAGATGCTGCACACGTCGACTCTGTATCTGATCGAGCCGATGGTGGCTCTGGCGGAGAAGATCGCCGGCCTCAGCGGCATCGACGACGCCAAGGTGTTTTTCACGACATCGGGCACCGAGGCCAACGACGCCGCCCTGCTACTGGCCACCAACTACCGCGCCAGCCACCAGATCCTGGCGTTGCGCAACAGCTACCACGGCCGCTCGTTCAGCACGCAGGCCGTGACCGGCAACCGCTACTGGTCGGCGTCGCGCCTCTCGGGCCTGTCGGTCAACTTCGTGCACGGCGGCTACCGGATGCGCAGCCCCTGGCCCGACCACGACGACGACTCCTACACGGCCGCCTGCGTGCAGGACTTGCGCGAGGTCATCGACATGTGCACAACGGGGCACGTGGCCGCCATGATCGCCGAGCCGATCCAGGGGGTCGGCGGCTTCGCCATGCCTCCCGACGGCTTCTTCGGCGCGGTGAAGGAGGTGCTGGACGAAAGTGGCATCCTCTTCATCAGCGACGAGGTGCAGACGGGTTGGGGGCGCACCGGCGAGCACTTCTGGGGCTACCAGGCCCACGGCATCTCGCCCGACTTCCTGACCTTCGCCAAGGGCGTCGGGAACGGCCTGGCGCTGGGCGGCGTGGTGGCACGCGCCGAACTCATGGACAGCCTGGGCGCCAACTCCATCTCCACCTTCGGCGGCAACCCGCTGGTCTGCGCGGGGGCGCTGGCAAACCTGGAGTACCTCTTGGACCACGATCTGCAGACCAATGCCGCCAAGATGGGCAACCGCCTGCGACTCGGCCTCGAGCCGGTGGTCGAGGCGACGCCGGAGATCGCCGAGCTGCGTGGCCGCGGCCTGATGCTGGCGATGGAGTTCAACCAGCCACCTAGTCGCGAACCGCACCCGGCGGCGGCAGCAGCGATGCACGAGGGGGCGCACCGGCGCGGGCTGCTGATCGGCAAGGGCGGGCTCTACGGCAACGTCCTGCGCATCGCCCCGCCGCTTTGCGTTTCCGACGCCGAGATCGACGAGGCGGTCGAGATCCTGGCGGCCGCCGCGGCGGACCTGCGCTAGAGCACGAGGCCCTTCGGCGGCTGCCGCGACCGAACTGAACACGGGGCGTTGCCCCGCCAACCACTGAACAGGAGGACGCGATGCGCACGCTCATCGCCGACGGGACCGTCGTCAGCGCCACGGGGCGCGTCCAGGCCGACGTGGTGGTGTCGGGAGAGGTGATTGAGGCGGTCGTGGCTCCCGGCAGCGAGATCGCCGAGAGCCTGCGGCGCAGCGGGGACGTGCATGTCATCGACGCCACCGACCGCTACGTGGTGCCCGGGGGGGTCGACGTCCACACCCACATGGAGCTGCCGTTCGGAGGCACCTACGCCTCGGACACCTTCGAGACCGGCACCCGCGCCGCGGCTCACGGCGGCACCACCACCATCGTGGACTTCGCCGTGCAGCGCGAGGGCGAGGACGTGCGGGAATGCCTCGACGCCTGGTTCGCCAAGGCCGAGGGCCAGTGCGCCATCGACTACGGCTTCCACATGATCCTCGGCGGCATCGACGAGCGCTCGCTGAAGGAGATGGACACGCTCGTGAACGACGGCATCACCAGCTTCAAGCTGTTCATGGCCTACCCGGGCGTGCTCTACAGCGACGACGGCAAGATCCTGCAGGCCATGCAGCAGGCGCATCACAACGGCGGGCTCATCATGATGCACGCCGAGAACGGCATCGCCATCGATGTGATTGCCGCGCAGGCCGCCGCCCGCGGCCAGACCGACCCGGTGTACCACGGCATCACCCGGCCACCCCGGCTGGAGGGCGAGGCCACCCACCGGGCCATCCAGCTGGCGCTCGTGGCCGGCACCCCGGTGTACTTCGTCCACCTGTCGGCCTCCGACGCTCTGGCACACGTGGCCGCCGCCCGCAACGAGGGCTACAACGTCTTCGCCGAGACCTGCCCGCAGTACCTGTACCTCAACCTGGAGGAGCACCTCGGTGCCCCCGGATTCGCCGGCGCCGGCTACGTGTGCTCGCCGCCGCTGCGCAGCCGCCACGAGACCCATCACGCCGACCTGTGGCGGGGCCTGCGCACCAACGACCTTTGCGTGGTCTCCACCGACCACTGCCCGTTCTGCATGAAGGAGCAGAAGGAGTTGGGCCGCGACGACTTCCGCCTCATCCCCAACGGGCTCGGCGTGGTGGAGCACCGCATGGACCTCATCTACCAGGGCGTGGTGCAGGGCGAGCTGTCGCTGGAGCGCTGGGTCGAGACGTGCGCCACCACCCCGGCGCGCATGTTCGGGCTGTACCCCCGCAAGGGCAGCATCACGCCCGGCGCCGATGCCGACGTGGTCGTCTACAACCCCACCGCGGTCACGCGCATCAGCGCCGACACGCATCACATGAACATGGACTACTCGTGCTTCGAGGGGTTCGAGATCGCCGGGGCCGTCGAGACGGTGCTGTCACGGGGGCGGGTGGTCGTCGACGGCGGGAACTATTTCGGCAGCCGCGGCGACGGGGTCTACCTGCGGCGGGGCCTGTCGCAGTACCTCCTGTGAGCCGGGCGGCCGTGGCGGACGACCGGGGTCAACGACCGACGAGCGGGGAGGCGACATGAAGCGCATACATCACTGGATCGACGGACGGCTCACACCGGGCTCAGGGGAGCGCCGCGGCGCCGTGTACAACCCGGCCACCGGCATCCAGACCGGTGAGGTGGACTTCGCCACCGTCGCCGAGGTGGATGCCGCCGTGGCCTCGGCGCGCGAGGCCTTCGGGTTCTGGCGCGAGGTGCCGGTGAGCCGCCGCAGCGAGATCCTCTTCCGCTACCGGGAACTCGTCCACCGGCACCGCAACGACATCGCCCGGCTGCTGACCGCCGAGCACGGCAAAGTGCTGGCGGACGCCGCGGGCGAGGTGAGCCGCGGCCTCGAGAACATCGAGTTCGCCTGCGGGGTGGGACAACTGCTGAAGGGAGAGCACACCGAGCAGGCCAGCAGCGGAGTGGACGTCTACTCGATCCGCCAGCCGCTGGGTGTGGTGGCCGGCATCACGCCGTTCAACTTCCCGGCGATGGTGCCCATGTGGATGTACCCCAACGCCATCGCCTGCGGCAACACGTTCGTGCTGAAGCCCTCGGAGAAGGACCCCTCCGCGCCGCTGTTCACGATGGAATTGCTGGCCACCGCCGGCCTGCCGCCGGGCGTGGTGAACCTCGTCCAGGGCGACAAGGTGGCGGTGGATCGGCTACTGGCCCACCCCGACGTCGCCGCGGTGAGCTTCGTGGGGTCGACGCCGGTGGCTCGGGCCATCTACGAGGCCGGCACGCGCAACGGCAAGCGGGTGCAGGCGCTCGGCGGCGCCAAGAACCACATGGTGGTCCTGCCCGATGCCGACGTGGAGCTCGCCGCCGACGCTGCGGTGAGTGCTGCCTACGGCTCCTCCGGCGAGCGCTGCATGGCCATCTCCGCGGTCGTGGCCGTGGGCAACGTGGCCGAGCCGCTCGTGGCCGCCATCGATGCCCGCCTGGACAAGATCCGCATCGGCGACGGCCTCGAGGATCCCGACGCCGAGATGGGTCCGCTGATCACCGCCGAGCACCGCGACCGCGTGGCGTCATACATCGACAGCGGCCGGGCCTCCGGTGCGGTGGTCGTGCGCGACGGGCGCCCCGATGCGGCCAACCTGGACGGCTGGTTCCTGGGCGTGTCACTCCTGGACCACGTCACGCCGGACATGGCCTGCTATCGCGACGAGATCTTCGGCCCGGTGCTCAGCGTGCTGCGAGTCGACGGCTACGAGGAGGCGGTCCGCCTCGTCAACGACAATCCGTGGGGCAACGGCGCCGCCATCTTCACTCGTGACGGCGGCGCCGCCCGGCGCTTCGGTTTCGAGGCGGGGGCCGGCATGGTGGGCATCAACGTGCCGATTCCCGTGCCGGTGTCCTACTTCTCGTTCGGGGGTTGGAAGGGGTCGCTGTTCGGCGACACGCACATGTACGGGCCCGAGGGCATCCACTTCTACACCCGCGCCAAGGTCGTGACCAGCCGCTGGCCCGACCCGGCCACCAGCAGCGTCGACCTGGGGTTCCCGCGGAATCGCTGAGCGGGATCGCCGGGCACGGATCGGAGGAAGGAGCCGGCATGGATTTCGGTTTGGTCCTGCAGAGCGACCCACCCGCGCGGCGCGTGGTCGAACTCACCGCGCGAGCCGAGGAACTCGGCTTCAGCCACGCCTACACGTTCGACTCCCACGTTCTGTGGCAGGAGCCGTTCGTGATCTACGCGCAGATGTTGGCGGCAACCGAGCGCATGATGGTCGGGCCGATGGTCACCAACCCCGGCACCCGCGACTGGACGGTCATCGCCTCGCTGTTCGCCACGCTCAACGACACGTTCGGGGAGCGGACCGTGTGCGGCATCGGGCGGGGCGACTCGGCGATGCGGGTCATCGGTCACCGCCCCTGCAACCTCGCCACGCTGGCCGACGCGATGGAGGTCATCAAGGGGCTCGCCGAGGGGCGCGAGGTGATCTACAACGGCCGGCCGCTGCGGATCCCGTGGCGCGGCGAGGGCAGCCTGCCCATCTGGATGGCGGCCTACGGGCCGCGGGCCCTGGCTCTCTGCGGGGCGCAGGCCGACGGGTTCGTGCTGCAACTGGCCGACGTGGACATCGCCGCCTGGACCATCGGCGCGGTGCGGGCCGCCGCCGCCGACGCCGGCCGCGACCCTGACGAGCTGACGATCTGCGTGGCGGCGCCCGCCTACGTGGGCGATGACCTGGCGCATCAGCGGGATCAGGTGCGCTGGTTCGGTGGCATGGTCGGCAACCACGTGGCCGACCTGGTGGGGCGCTACGGCGGCGACGGCTCGGATGTGCCGCGGGCGCTCACCGACTACATCGCCGGGCGGGAGGGCTACGACTACAGCGAGCACGGCCGCTCGGACAATACCCACACCGACTTCGTGCCCGACGAGATCGTGGACAGGTTCTGCCTGCTGGGCCCCCCCGAGGCTCACGTGGAGCGGCTCGACGCCCTGGCGGAGTTGGGGGTCGACCAGTTCGCCGTGTACCTCATGCACGATCAGCCCGACGAGACGTTGGAGGCGTACGGCGAGATCATCGCGGCGACCGCGGGAACGGACTGAGAAGATCGTGCCCACCGTGCCGATGTCCCGCCGGGAGAAGGCCCGCCGCAGCCTCGTCTTCGGCGCCTTCATGGTGGTGCTGGCGCTGCTGTACACCGCCTACAAGGCGTTCGGTCAGGCGATCGATGACACTCAGCGGGACTGGTGGCTGGTGGGCTCGTTCCTGCCGCGCAGCGACGACAAGAACATGCCTCGCGTGCTGGACATCCTGGCCGAGTTCGGCGAAGCACCGCGCGCCGGCGGCACGACCATCGGCAGGCTCACGCTCGACGGCGCGTTGTTCACGCTGCGGGAGGCCGCCGTGGGGTTCGCCGCGGGGACCGTCATCGGGCTCGCGATCGCCGTCGTGCTGCTGCAATCGCGACGCGCCGAGCGAGGCGTGCTGCCGTACGTGATCGCCAGCCAGACCGTCCCCCTCATCGCCATCGCCCCGATCGTGGTGGTGTGGGGGCGCACCAACTTCGGCTTCCTGCCGTGGGAGTGGGAGGACTGGATGTCGGTCTCGCTCATCGCCACCTACCTCACGTTCTTCCCGGTGGCGGTGAACGGGTTGCGAGGGCTGCAGTCACCGTCGCCGGAGGCCACCGAGCTGATGCAGTCCTATGCCGCCGGTCGCCGCCAGGTGCTGCGGCGGTTGCAGCTGCCCGCCTCGCTGCCGTTCCTGTTCCCGGCGCTGCGCATCGCCGCCACCGCCAGCGTGGTGGGTGCCATCGTGGGGGAGATCTCCGCCGGCGTGCGGGGTGGGCTGGGCCGGCTGATCCTGGACTTCGCCGGCAAGTACATCACCGGGCCCGAGCGGCTCTACGTCGCGATCATCGGTGCCTGCATCACCGGGCTCGTGGCCGTGGGCATCGTGGCACTCGCCGAGCGGCTGGTGCTGACCCGCCGAGGGCAACTGGCGCGGTGAGCGTGCTGGAGCCGGAGGGAGGATCCGCAGATATGGCGCAGGACCTGGTGCTGGAAATCGCCGGCCTGGAGAAGACCTTCAATCCCGGCCGGCCCAACGCCGTCACGGCCATCGCCGGGCTCGACCTGGCGGTGCAACCCCGGGAATTCGTGTCGATCATCGGCCCCTCGGGCTGCGGGAAGAGCACGCTGCTGCGCCTCGTGGGCGGGTTGATCGGCCCCACTGCGGGCGATCTGTCCGTCAACGGCCGCAGCGCTCAGGAGGCCCGGCTGGCCCGCGACTACGGCATGGTGTTCCAGGCGGCGGGGCTGCTGGATTGGCGCTCGGCGGTCCGCAACGTGGAACTTCCGCTGGAGCTGATGGGCTGGTCGAAGTCCCGCCGGCGGGCCCGCGCCAACGAGATGTTGGAACTGGTGGACCTCGGCGGGTTCGCCGCCCACTATCCCAGCGAACTCTCCGGCGGCATGCAGCAACGCGTGTCGATCGCCCGGGCGCTCAGCTTCGAGCCGGCGCTGCTGCTGATGGACGAGCCGTTCGGCGCTCTCGACGAGATGACGCGCGAGTACATGCAGGCCGAGTTGTTGAAGATCTGGCGGGAAACGGCCACGACGGTGATCTTCGTCACGCACTCCATCCCCGAGGCGGTGTTCCTGTCCAGCCGGGTTGCGGTCATGTCGCCGCGACCCGCCCGGATCGCCGAGGAGATCACCATCGACCTGCCCGAACGTTCCCCGCCGGTCCGCGACACCGAGGAGTTCTTCCGCGCCGTGTCGCTCGTGCGGCGCACGCTGCGATCGGTGGAGGGCACGTGAAGGCTCTGCGCGGGGGCGCCTGGCTCCCGCCCACGGTCTTCGGGGCGGGAGGGCTCGGGCTCTGGGAGCTGGTGCTGTGGCTGACCGACCCCGACGGGTTCGTGCTGCCGCGTCCCAGCGAGATCGCCGTGGCGCTGGGCGAGAACATCTCCGAGGTTTGGATGGCATCGCGGGTGACCGGCTTCATCATCCTCACCGGGCTGGCGGGAGGTGTGGTGCTCGGCGTCGCCGCCGCGCTCGTGGTCACCCGCTTCCGGACCGCCAACGAGACGCTCACCCCGCTGGCGGTGGCCATCAACGCCATCCCGATCATCGCCCTGGCTCCGCTGTTCAACAACTGGCTGGGGATCACCTCGCCGCGCTCCAACCAGGCGGTGGTGGTGCTGCTGGTCTTCTTCCCGGTGTTCATCAATACGGCCCGCGGGCTCACCGAGGTGGACGAGGAGCAGATCGAACTCATGCAGTCCTACGCGGCCGGCGATTGGCGCATCATGCGCACCGTCCGCATTCCCAACGCCTTGCCGTTCTTCTTCACGGCGCTGCGTCTGGTGGCTTCGCTGGCGGTGATCGCCGCCATCGTGGTGGAGTACTTCGGCGGCCGGCAGGACACGCTTGGCAACATCATCACGCAGAACGCGCAGTTCACCAGGTACGACGTGGCCTGGGCGGCCGTCGTGGCGGGGAGCATCGTCGGCATCGCCCTCTACTTCGTTGGCCTGCTCCTCGAACGGCTCGTGACGGGCCGGTATGCCCGGGCGAGCACGGCTGCCTGAGGAGCCGCGCCAGAGTCTCCGGGCGGGAGCCTCGCAGCCCGCCCGCCGAGAAATGGGAAATTCACCAAGTATGAAAGGGGAGACAATGACGACTCCAAGAATGGGAACTATCTGGCGATTGTCGGCGGTCCTGCTGGCGGTGGGACTGGTTGCGGCTGCGTGCGCGGCCGACGACGGTGCATCCGACACGGCCGCCTCTGCCATGAGTCAGGCGCAGGTCGCCGAGGGCGATGCCGGTCGGGCGCAGACGGAGGCGCAGGCCGCCGCCGCTCAGGCGGCCCAGGCGCAGGCCGCGGCCGACGCCGCGCAGGCCGCGGCCGCGTTGGCGCAGGCCACCGCTGAGGGCAACCAAGCGGCCGTCGCCCAGGCCGAGGCCGACCTGGCGGCCGCCCAGGCAGCCGCGGACGCCGCACGCGCCGATGCTGCGGCCGCGCAGCAGGAGGCCGACGACGCCCGGACCGCGGCGGAGGCAGCCGCTGACGCCGCCGCCGAGGCCGCCATGCCGATGGCGGGATGCGACGGGCTCACCGAGGTCGTCGTGCAGTTGCAGTGGTTCACGCAGTCGCAGTTCGCCGGCTACTACGCCGCCCACGACCAGGGCCTCTATGAGGACCTGTGCCTCGACGTGACCATCCTGGAGGGCGGCGTGGAGATCGTTCCGATCCCCGTGCTGGACTCCGGCGGTGCCGACTTCGCCGTGTCATGGGTGCCGCGTGCGCTGGTGCCGCGCGAGGAGGGTGCCGACGTCGTGAACATTGCCCAGATCTTCGAGCGCAGCGCCACGCTGCAGGTGTCCTGGGCCGATTCGGGCATCACCTCGGTCGAGGACTTGGCCGGCAAGACCGTCGGCAACTGGGGCTTCGGCAACGAGTTCGAGCTGCTGGCCGGGTTGCGCCGCAACGGCATCGACCCCGACAGCGACGTGACCCTGGTGCAGCAGAACTTCGACATGTCGGCGCTGCTGAACCGGGAGATCGACGCCGCCCAGGCGATGATCTACAACGAGTACGCCCAGGTGCTGGAGGCCATCAACCCCGACACCGGCGAGTTGTACCAGCCCTCCGACCTCGTGGTCATCGACTGGAACGACGTGGGCACGGCCATGCTGCAGGACGCCATCTGGGCCGACGCCGACCGCCTCGACAGCGACGCCGCCTACCGCGACACCGCCGTGCGGTTCGTGCAGGGCACCCTCGCCGGGTGGATCTGGTGCCGCGACAACCCGGACGCCTGCGTGGACGTGGTCCTCGACAACGCCCCGACGCTGGGACGCTCGCACCAGACGTGGCAGCTGAATGAGATCAGCGCGCTGATCTGGCCGTCCAGCGGTGGCATCGGCGTCATGGACGAAGACCTGTGGAACCAGACCGTCGACGTGGCTGTGGCTGAGGGCATCCTCTCCGCAGAGCCGGTGGGCGAGGCGTACCGGACCGACATCGTCTCCGAGGCCATCGCCAACCTGCAGGCCGGGGGTCTCGACACAGACGGCCGCGGCTGGAGCCGTGTCACCGTCGTCCTGAACGAGGGCGGCGAGTAACAGCACCGCTCAGGGAGTCGCCGGCGGCCCACTCACGGCCGCCGGCGACATCCCGCCGGTCAGGCGCGGCCCATCGTGTAGAACTCGTCGTTGGGACGCATTGCCGTGAGGTGGGCCATTCGGTTGGACATGGCGAAGAGCGCGCTGATGGCGCCGATGTCCCAGATGTCCTCCTCGCTGAAACCGTGTGCTCGCAGTGCGTCGTGGTCGCCGGGGCCGACGGTCGCCGGCTCGCGGCAGATCTTGAGGGCGAAGTCGACCATGGCGCGCTGGCGGTCGGTGATGTCGGCCTGGGCCGGGTCGACCGCCAGTTGATCGGCCAGCAGCGGGTCCTTGGAGCGGATGCGCAGCACGGCCCCGTGTGCGACGGTGCAGTAGAGGCAGGCGTTGGCCGCACTGGTGGCCACGACGATCATCTCCCGCTCGGCGAGCGTCAGGCCGCCGTCGCCGGCCATGAGGGCGTCGTGGTAGGCGAGGAAGGCGCGCAGCTCCGCGGGTCGGTGGGCCATCGCCAGGAACACGTTGGGCACGAACCCGGTCTTCGCCGCCACCTCCTCGATCCGCTCCCGCAGGTCCTCGGGGATATCGGCCGGATCAGGAACGGGGAACGATGAGATCGGGTGCTCGCTCATGCTGCGAGCCTACCCATCGCCTCTCCGCGGGCTCCCCGGCGATCGGCGGGTTATCATCCTGCGTTCACGGAGAGGTGGCCGAGTCCGGTTGAAGGCGCTCCCCTGCTAAGGGAGTAAGGGTCACAAGCCCTTCGTGGGTTCAAATCCCACCCTCTCCGCCACAAGTCGCCTTTGAGTTGCCGCATTCTGGTTTTCCGAGCCGTTGGCGCACCTTGCGCCCAGCGGGTTTCGGGGCGACGACGCTTAGGCTCGCCCGCGATCATGTCCGAGGGCCTCTTCTTTGCGGGACGCCGCCGCGTGTCTTTGACCGCCCAGGGCTCAACACTCGAGCCCTTCGGGTTGGTGGAATGGGCACTGCTGTGCGGGGTGGCCCTCATCTGGGGATCCTCGTTCCTGTTCATCGAGATTGGTCTGGAGTCGCTGGCGCCGACGGTCGTTACCTGGGTCAGGGTCACGCTCGGCTTCTTGACCTTGATCGTCGTCCCGGCCACCCGAGTGCCGCTGGACCGAGCCGACTACCCGCGTGTCGTCCTGCTCGGACTCATCTGGGTGGCCGTCCCGTCTCTTCTGTTCCCGATAGCCCAACAACACATCGACTCGGCTCTGGCCGGCATGCTGAACGCGGCGGTGCCGATCTTCAGCACGTTGGTCGCCATCGCGCTGCTCCGGGCACTCCCACGCTTCCGCCAAGCCGCCGGTGTGGTGCTCGGGTTCGCTGGAACGGTCGGCATCGGCCTGCCCGCGGCGCTGGGATCCTCTGCCGCCGCCCGGGGGGTTCTGCTCGTGGTGGTCGCCACCGGATGCTACGGGATCGCCCTGAACCTGGCGGTCCCCCTCCAGCAGCGTTACGGAGCGCCGGCGGTGATGATGAGAGCGCTCGGCGTCGCCGCCATCGCTACCACGCCCTTCGGCCTGGCCGGCCTGGCCGGCTCGCGGTGGAGTGCCGGACCGGTCCTGGCGGTCGCAACGTTGGGAGTCATCAACACCGGCGCCGCCTTCGTGATCATGGCGGCGCTGGTGGGCAGAGTGGGCGCAACCCGCGGCGGCGTGGCCGTCTACTTCATCCCCATCGTCGCCATGGTGCTGGGCATCGTGTTCCGCTCCGAGGTCATCCTTCCACTGCAGTGGGCCGGAATCGCCGTTGTGCTGCTCGGCGCCTGGCTCACCAGCCGCCGCGAATCCAGAGTCGTCCACCGCCCACCCCTGGACTGACCCCCCGCATCGTCGGCTGGCACTGAACCTGCGAGATCGGGGCTGGTTGCCGGAGCATCCGGAGCCCTGACGACGCACAGATATTGCGTGTGACCTGTGGCTCTCAAGGACAGACGGTGAGAGCAGCACGAACTGAGCGTTCGAGTTGCTCGACACCCCCTCCGCCGCCCTCATCGCCCCGGCCGCCGCGACTGCGTAGGCTGCGGCTCCGTGCACTCGCCACGGCGACGACCTTCGACCGATCGTCGACATTCGTTCCTGCAACGACTTTCGCCCCGTCGACGGGAGTCGCAGCGGGGTCGTGTGAGACGGTCCGTGGCAGCGGGCGTGGTGGTGCTGATGGTCGCCACGGTCGTGGGGTCGGTGCAGGCGACGGCGCAGGAGGATACGTCGACAGATGTGGTCGAGGTGTGCGTGGCGGCGCGACGGCTCCCGGACGGACGGATCGAGACCGGGTTGCAGCGCCGCTCGGAGGGCGGTGACTGCGGCGAGCGTGTGCTACCGCGGCGCCGGTTCATGCCCGTCGTCGCCGAGGCGAGACGGTGGCTGGTGACCTCCTCCGTGACGCTGGGCGGCAACGAGCTGCGCGTCGCGGCACGTCGTCTCGCGGGCGGGAGCGTCGAGTTCGCGGTCCAGCGGCGCCTGGACGAGGACGACTCCTGGAGCGCGCGCCTGCGGCCGCAGCGCCGCTTCCTGCCCGCCGGCAGCGCGGCCGGTCGCTGGCTCTCGTCCTCGCCCGTGGATGCTCTGGCGGCACCACCGGGATCTGTCCTCGAGAGCGCCCAGGTCGTCTCGTTCTACGGCCATCCCGGCGTGCCGGCGATGGGGGTGCTGGGCGGCGGGTCCCCGTCGGAGGTCGCCGACGAGATCACCACCTGGGCGGCGTACTACGACCGGCTCAACGGCCCTCGCGACGTGATCGCCGCCTTCCACCTGATCACCGGCGTGGCACAGCAATACGCCACGTCCGATGGCACCTGGCTCGGTCGGCTGTCCGCTGAGCGCATCGCCGAGTACGTCGAGGTCGCCCGTGAGCGAGGGATGCTCGTCTTCCTGGACAACCAGATCGGCTGGAGCGACCCTCTCACCGAGGTGAAGCTGCTGGAGCCGTTCCTGCGCGAGCCGTTCGTGCACATGGCCCTGGACCCGGAGTTCGCCACGAAGCGCCAGGGTGAGCGGCCCGGGCTGGTGATCGGTTCGGTCACCGCCGCGGAGGTGAACGAGGTGCAACGCTACCTTGCAGAACTGGTGCAGGAGGAGGGGATCCCTCCCAAGATCCTGATGGTGCACCAGTTCAGCGCCCACATGCTGCGGGACCGCGACGCCGTGGAGGACGTGGACGGCGTCGACCTGTCGATCGACATGGACGGCTTCGGCGGCGTCGCCATCAAGGTGGCGGGATACGAGGCGTACGCCGTGCGCCAGCCCTCGGAGTATCCGGGATTCAAGCTGTTCTTCAAGTACGACACGCCGGTCATGACGCCCGAGCAGGTCCAGGGGCTCGACCGGGCGCCGGATCTCATCATCTACCAGTAGCCCGCCGCCTGTGGCGCGGGGTTGACCTCCGCCGGTGGGCGGCTGGCGCTGGGGTGTGTCCTCGACTGTCCGCGCCGCGGGCGACGGCCGTCGGGGCGGACTCAGCGGGCCGCGGCAGAGGCGACCGGCCCGAGTTCGACGGGTTCGATTCCCAACGACTCGTACGTGGCCATGGGGAAGTAGTCGATCCCGCGAGCCTCGAATTGCGGGCGTGCGAGTTCGCCTCTGTCGATCAACGTCACCGCGGCGACGGTCTCGGCGCCCGTCTGCGCGACGACGTCGAGAGCCTTGAGAATCGACCCACCCGTCGTCACGACATCGTCGACCAGCAGGATCCTCTCCCCGGGACCGATCTGCGCGCCCTCCACCCAGCGTCTCGTGCCGCGCTGCTTCGGCTCTTTCCGCACGAAGAACCAGCGGGTGTCACTCACCGCGGCGATCCCCACAGCGAGCGCGTCGGCGCCCATCGTCAGGCCGCCGACCGCATCGAAGTGATGGCCGGCGCCTCGCACGGTCTCGGTGATCTCCTCGCAGGCGATGCGCAGATCGCACCACGCGGCCAGGGCCTCCTTGCCGTCGACGAAGTCCGAGGACCACGCACCCGATGCAAGCCTCACGGGCTCGTCGAGCCTGCGATGGCCCTGAGTCCGGAGGATCTCTACAAGCTGTTCGCGACGTGACAGCAGGGCGTGCCCCCTTGTGCGGTGATGGCGGCACGACCCGAGGGCCGCGCCGACGTCTGGTTGATGCCGGCCGACTGGATGAGGTAGGAGCCGCTTGTCGCTCCGCGAAGAGGTGGCGTCATCATACGGTCCCGGCGCGCGGCGCGCCGTGGACCCCGGAGACTCTCCACGACCGACCCGGCAACGGAACGCGAGCCCGGCCGGGGTGACTTGCTCAGATGCCGGCCAGCAGGCGCTCGTAGTCCTCGGCGGTTGCGAAGGAGAGTTGCGTGCCGGGGCGGGTGACGCTGTCGGCGGCGACGGTGGTGGCGATCCGGATGGCGTCGATCTCGCCGCGCCCGCCGGCGAGTGCCCAGATGAAGCCGCCCACGAAGGCGTCGCCGGCGCCGGTGGTGTCGACGGCGTCGACCGCGGGGGCGGGGAGGCGCAGCACCTCGCCGCCAGTGGTCACCAGCGCCGAGCCGGCCTCGCCGAGCGTCACCAGCAAGCGGCAATCCACACGGTCGGCCACCGACCGGAGGACGTCGTCGCCGGGGAGATCCTCACCGGCGTCGGTGCCGCCGAGGGCGGCGAGTTCCACCTCGTTGGGGATCAGCCAGTCCGAGGCGGCGGCCAATACGGGGTCCAGCGCCGCCGCCGGGGCCGGGTTCAGGACCGTGATGGCGCCCCGGCGCCGGGCGGCGCCGAACGCCGCCGCCGTCACGCCCTGGGGGATCTCGAACTGTCCGGCCACCACACCGGGAGCCGGCCCCTCGCTCACCGCGGCGACCGCCACGTCGGGATCCATCGCCAGGTTTGCGCCCGGCAGGATGATGATGCGGTTCTGGCCGCCGCTCTCGACCCAGATGGGCGCCACCCCGCTGGCGCCGGGCACGCGGCGCGCCCAGGTGGTGTCGATGCCCCGGTCAGCGAAGTTCGCCAGGGTCTCCGTCCCGTAGCCGTCGGTGCCGACGCAGCAGACCATCGACACCTCGGCGCCCAGCAGCCGGGCCATGACCGCCTGGTTGGCGCCCTTGCCGCCGAAGCCCGTCTGGAACGACGACCCCACGACCGTCTCGCCGGCCTCGGGCAGCCGGTCGGCGTAGGCCACCAGGTCCATCATGGTGCTGCCCACGATCATTATCCGCGGCGCCGCGGCGCCTCGCTGCGGCGTCACGGCGCTACCCGAACATCTCGGGGTTCAGGGCGATGATCGTGAAGGTCGCACCGGTCGGGTCGTTCACGACGGCGAACCGTCCGGGTGGGATGTCCGTCGGCGGCACGCAGACCTCGCCGCCCAACTGGGTCACCCGCGCCGCCGCCGTGTCGCAGTCCTCGACGGCGAAATACACCATCCAGTGCGGGGGCACCCCGGCCGGCCAGTGCTCGTCCATCGTGATGATGCCCCCGACGGGAGTGTCGCCCGACTGCAGCATGAGGTAGTCGAAGCCGGGCCCGCCCTCTTCGACCGGGCCGCCGACCTGGTGGGCCTCCCACCCGAACAGCGCCTTGAAGAACGTCACGGCGACATCGGGCTGGCGGGTGTTCAGTTCGACCCAGCACAGGGCGTTCGGCTCCATCCGCACCTCGGCGCCGATGTGGCTGTTGGGCTGCCACAGCGACAGCGCGGCACCACTCGGATCGGCGATGACGGCCATGCGGCCGGCGTCGAGCACGTCCATGGCACCCATCAGCACGCTTCCCCCGGCGGCGGCTGCCGCTTCGAGGGCAGCGTCGGCGTCGGCGACGGTCACGTACGCGCTCCAGACGGACGGCATCTCCCCGAACGTCGGGGCCAGACCTGCCGCGGCGGCATCACCCCGCATCATGACGGTGTAGCCACGCGCCTCGGGTTCGACGGCCGGCTCGCCCGTCCATCCGAACAGCGCGCCGTAGAAGGCGCGGGCGGCGTCGGGATCGGAGCTGGTCACGTCGGCCCACGAGGGCGTTCCGGGCTCGTATGCGGTGTGTCGGACCATGGGGATGTGCCTCCTTCGTCGGTCGGCGTGCCACAGGGCGCCGTTCGGCGGAGCGGCTCGTGCGTCAGGACCTCAGTCTGCCCGCATTGCGTTCCAACCCCCCGGCGCGCCTCTCCGCTCCGGGGACGTGTGCTCGATGTGCGGTTCGTGTCCTCCAACCCCCCCCCCCCGGCGCGCCGGCCCGTCGCCCGCGCATCGAGGGAGGCGCCGGGCTAGGCGGACACCTCGTCGAGCGCCATGACCGAGAAGGCGGCTCCGTGCGGGTCGGCGAGGACGGAGAACTGCCCGACCCCGGGGATGTCGGTGGGTGGTACGTGGAGCGCGCCGCCCAGTTCGGCCACCCGGGCCGCCGCGGCGGCGCAGTCGGTCACGGCGAAGTACACCATCCAGTGCGGGGGCACCTCGGCGGGCCAGTTCTCGTCCATGGTGATCATCCCGGCGACCCCGGTCTCGCCCAGCCGCAACTCGGTGTAGTCCATGCCCGGCGCGCCGACCGGGCGGGCCTCCCAGCCGAAGAGCGTTGCGAAGAACGCCGCGGCTGGCTCGGGGTCGCGGGTGTTCAACTCGTGCCAGCACAGGGTGTTCGGCTCCATCCGGACCTCGGCGCCGATGTGGTCGCGGGATTGCCACAGCGACAGGGCCGCGCCCGTGGGGTCGGCGATCACCGCCATGCGGCCGGCGGTGAACACGTCGAACGGCTCCGCCATCACCTGCCCGCCGGCTGCCGCCGCCGTGGCGACGGCCGCGTCCACGTCGGCGACGGTCACGTACGTGTTCCAGTGCGGCGGCGCATCCCCGAAGGTCGGTCCGAGGCCGGCCACGGCGGCGTCTCCCAGCATGAAGACCGTGTAGCCCATCGCCTCGGGCTCGGTTGCCGGCTCGGCGGTCCAGCCGAACAGGGCGCCGTAGAAGTCCCGCGAGGCGTCGAGGTCGGGACTGGCCAGGTCGGCGTACGACGGCGTCCCCGGTTCGTATGGCGTGTGTCGGACCATGGGGTGTGCCTCCCTCGTCATGGGCCGCACGCTCGGCGGCGCGTGTCATAGCCTGCCCGCAAAACGGCTCGGCGCGGCGGCGGGCCAGGCGGCCGGCGGCCGCGCCATCGAGCGACGGGAGCAGCACGTGCACGATTCGGAGGTGTGGTCCTCACCCGTCCTGCAGTCCGTCGTCGGCGTGGTCGAGCGCTCCCGCCACGTCACGACGCACATCGAGGCGGTTGAGCAGGTGGCGTCCTGGATGGCCTACGAGGAGTTCACCTTCCCGTCGGGCTCGATGGACGCCGCCTTCAGCGACCGGTCCGACCCGGCGGAGATCATCGACGTGTCGTTCTTCTATGCAGTCTTGAATTTCGCCTTCAGCGACTTCGACACCGGTGTGAAGTTCGCCACCACCTACCGGGGGCGCGAGTGGTCCGACAGCGAGGCCATGTTCGCCTGCGTGAACCGGGCACTGGCGAGCGGTGTGCCGTTGCTGGATGGTGACTTCCTGGCCGGCATCGACCGCAGCGACCTGGCCGGCGTGTTCAGCGGCAACATCGAGATTCCCATGCTCGATGAGCGCGTGGAGATCCTCAACGCCGCGGGTCGCACGCTGACCGAGCGTTACGGCGGCGCCGCGCACCGTTTCGTGACCGACTGCGCTCCCGCCATGTACGCCGGCGGCGACGGGCTCATGGAGCGGCTGGTGGTGGAGTTTCCCCGCTTCAACGATGTCAGCACTCACGACGGCCACGAGGTGCAACTCCACAAGCTGGCGCAACTCTGGCTCTGGCAGTTGCACATGTCGCTGGCGGCAAGCGGTGCGTTCGCCGTGGCCGACCTGGACCGCATGACGGCCTTCGCCGACTACATCGTGCCGGTGGCGATGCGGCTCATGGGCATCACCTCCTACGCCCCGGCATTGGAGGCGGCCATCAACCGGGGCGACCACATCCCCCGGGACAGCGCCGAGGAGGTGGAGATCCGCGCCCACACGCTCTACGCCACCGCGCTACTGACCGACACCATCAACCGCATCCGACCCGTCTCGCTGGCCCTGGTGGTCCCGCAGCTGGACTTCCGCCTCTGGAAGAGCTACCACGCCACCTTCTGGCCCCACCACCTCACCCGCACGATCATGTACTGAGCCCGTCGGGCGTTGTCCGGCAGCCTGGCGGAGGGTGTGGGATTCGAACCCACGGTGACCCGGAGGCCACAACGGCTTTCGAGGCCGCCCCATTCGTCCGCTCTGGCAACCCTCCGCCGGACAAGCTAGCGGCGCCGTGGCGCGAAGAACTCCTGCAGCAGCCGGGCGGCCTCATCGGCGAGCAGACCCCCGGCGAGGTCCATCTGGTGGTTCAGGCGGGGGTCGGCGGCCAGGTTGTAGAGCGATCCGCAGGCGCCGGCCTTGGGATCGGCGGCGCCGAAGACGATGCGGTCCACGCGTGCCAGCAGCGCCGCCCCGGCGCACATGGGGCAGGGCTCCAGGGTAACCACCAGTGTGGCAGCGTCGAGACGCCAGGTGCCCGCGGCCGCCGCTGCGTCGCGCAGCGCCAGCACCTCGGCGTGCGCCGAGGGGTCGCCCTGCAACTGGCGCTCGTTGTGCCTCCGGGCGATCACCTCGCCGCCGAGCAGTACCACCGCGCCCACCGGCACGTCGTCGTGGCCCGCGGCCGCGGCGGCTTCGAGCAGGGCCAGGCGCATGGCCGCGATTTCGGGGTCAGAGTCCATGTGCCGTCCGTTCCCGGCGGTCGCCCAGCCGAATCCTGACGGCGACGCCGGCTGTTCTCCGCAGCCGCAACCACGTGCGGTAGCGGCCTCACTGTAGGGCTCTTCACGATCCGGCGAACTCCCTCGGTGGTCACGGCGCTCTGGTACTTTGGCCGCCCATATGAACCGGGCCTCTGCCGCACTGGCGCCCATGGCCGAGCGACTCAGGAGACCCGACTGGGTGCGACGCATCAACCTGATGGCCGGCTCCGTCGGGGGCGCGCCCCGGGACCTGGTGCCAATCGACGCCGGCGACCTGATGGAACGAGCCGCGGCCTCTCTCGGCGGCATGCCCACCGGCGACCTGGGCGACCCGGACTGGCAGGAACGCTTCGAGGCCCTCGCCGCCGCCGTCGACGCCTCCAGCATGCACGTGGTCGGCCGGCTGATGACCCGCCAGGAGTTGCTGCGCTCGCTGCGCACCCGCCTGCTGCTAACCGCGGCGGTCGACGCCGCCCCCGAGATCGGGGCCGAGGCGGTGGCCGCTCCGGTGTTCATCACCGGTCCGGCCCGCTCGGGCACCTCGATCCTGTTCGAGTTGCTCGCCCTGCACCCCGACCTGCGCGCCCCGACCGCCGCCGAGGGCCTCCACCCTGTCCCGCCGCCCACCGGCGGCGCCGCCGATCCGGAGACGCTGGGGGAGTGCGAGCAGGAGCTGTGGGCCGATGTCCAGCCGGAGTTCCAGTCCATGCACGAACTGCGCAGCGACCTGCCCGTCGAGTGCATCACCTTGACCCAGGGCAGCTTCTGCGGCTTCCACTGGAGCATGCTCGCCCCCCTGGAGGGGTGGTTTCCCGACCCGGTGGTGAACTACGACTACGAGCGGCGCTTCCTACAGGTGCTCCAGGGTGGCGCCGGACCGGCCAGGTGGGTGCTCAAGACGCCCGCCCACATCATGCTGCTGCCCGCGTTGTTCGAGGCCTTCGGCGACGCCTGGGTGGTGCAGACCCATCGTGACCCTGCCCGCACGATGCCTTCCACCGTGAGCATGACCACCATGATCCAGTGGCTGCGCAGCGACGACGTCGACGTGGACCTCGCCGCGCAGCTCGTGTGCGAGTTCTTCACCGCCGCCCTCAACGGCTCGGTGGACCTGCGTCAATCGGGGGCCGTGCCCGCCGAACGCTTCGTGGACGTCCACTACACGCAGCTCCTCGGGGACCCGGCGGCGACCCTGGGCGCCGCCTGCGAGCAGATGGGCCTTCGGTTCACCGACGGCTACGCCTCCGCGGTGGTGGACTACCTGGCGCAGAAGCCCAAGGGCAAGTTCGGCGTGCACCGCTACCAGCCCGAGGACTGGGGCTTCACCGCCGAAGGGCTGCGCACGGCCATGGCCCCCTACGTCGACCACTTCGGCGTGGCCCGCGAAGGCTGAGCCGGAGCCCTCCATGGACACCGACTCGCGCCGGGCCCTGGCTGAGCTGATCGACGTGCTGCGCGAGGCGGACGAGCGCTGGGTGTCGCCCGAGTGGAACCTGCACACCGCAGACGACGCCGTCGACGCCCATCGCGCACTCATGCACTACCTGCAGTGGGGGCTGGTCGGGCTGTTCGAGCGCGACCCGTCCGCCCCCCGCTTCCGGCGCATGGTCGACCCCGACCGCAAACTGCTCGGCGACAACCCCGACGCCATCTACTTCGACGCCCCCGTCTCGGCCGATCACACCTACCGGGTGCGAGGCGAGACCAAGGGCGCCGTCTACGTGTCGATCAGCATCGAGTCCGGCGCCGCCTGGGGGTCGATGGACAACCAGGTGGTGGGAGTGATCAACGACACGTCCTTCGACATCGACGCCGACGGCCGCTTCGAGATCCACCTCGGCGGCGAGCCCCGGGAGCGCAACTGGCTGGCCCTGCCATCCGGGGCGGGATCGATCAGCACCCGGCACTACTTCGAGGACTCGAGGTACGCGGCGGCCGACCCGGCCCGCGTGCCGGCCATGACGATCGAAGTGATCGGCGGCGCGGCGCCGTCCCGGCCTTCCGACGCCACCGTCAGCGCCGGCATCCGGCGGGTCGCCGCCCTGGTGCGCGAGCTCACCGTGGATCGCCCGCCGATGGCCCAGGGCGAGCCCCGCTCGTGGATCTCGCTGGTGCCCAACGAGTTCCCCACCCCCGGTCGGCCCGAGGAGGTGGGCCTGTCCGCCCTCGACGCCGCCTACGCCATGGCTCCCTTCGTGGTCGGCCCCGACGAGGCTCTGGTGATCCGCGCCCGCTGGCCCCGGTGCCGCTACGCCCACGTGAGCCTGTGGAACCGCCACCTGCAGACGTTCGACTACACGGCCCGGTCGATCTCGCTCAACAGGGCTCAGACCGTCGCCGACGCCGACGGCCGCTTCACGGCCGTCATCTCCCACACCGACCCCGGCACCGGCAACTGGCTCGACACCGAGGGGCGCCCGTTCGGCATCGTCTTCTGGCGCTTCATGCTCCCCGAGGGCGACATCGACACCCCCGAAGCCGAACTGGTGCCCCTGGGTGATCTCCCCGCCCGCATCTGATCCCGCTCCGGGTGCGGCGCGCCGGCTGCCGCGATGTCAGGGAGGTACCGGATGGAGGTGTGCGAACGGGCGCCGCGGCCTCCAGACTCGCTCCGACTCCAGGTTCTTGCGGCACCAAGACCGGCACCAGGACACGGACCCGCAGGTCAGCGCCAATCTCGAGCGGAGGGAGTGGGATTCGAACCCACGGTGGCCGAAAGACCACTCACGCTCTCCAGGCGTGCCGATTCGTCCGCTCTCGCATCCCTCCCGGTACTCCCGCGCACGAGCGCAGAAGGTGGCGCAAGGGTACCCTGTGACGGCCGGTGCCCGCCCTGGGACGTGGCGGCCGGGTCCTGTGCGACCGGGCCCCGTGAACCGGGTCAGGGCCGGGAGGCAGCAGCTCTCAGCGGAAACCCCGGAGCGCCGCAGGCAGCCTGGCCGTCACATCCGAGGACGGGCACCCGCCGCAGCGGCTCGCCCGATGGCTGTCGCAGGGGGTCACTAGGCTCGGCGCCGATGGTGCACCAGTCGCTCTACCGGCGCTACCGCCCAGCGCGCTTCGACGAGATCGTCGGCCAGGACCACGTCGTGGCGGCGCTGCGCAACGCCGTCGCCACCGACCGGGTGGGCCACGCCTACCTCTTCAGCGGCCCGCGCGGCACGGGCAAGACATCCACCGCTCGCATCCTGGCCAAGGCCCTCAACTGCGCGAGCCTCCGCGACGGGGAACCCTGCGGGACGTGCGAATCGTGTGCCTCCATCACCGCGGGCACGTCCTACGAGCTGCACGAACTCGACGCCGCCTCCAACAACAAGGTGGACGACATCCGCGAGCTCATCAGCAGGGTCGCCATCGGGTCACCGGGGCGGGCCAAGGTGTACGTGCTGGACGAGGTGCACATGCTCACGCCGGGCGCCGAGAACGCCCTGCTCAAGACCCTCGAAGAGCCACCCTCCCACGTGGTGTTCGTGCTCTGCACCACCGAGCCGCACAAGGTGACGCAGACCATCCGCAGCCGGACGCAGCATCTCCTCTTCGAGTTGCTCGACGCCGACCTGCTCGAGCGGCACGTGCGGTCCGTGGCGGCCGACGCGCGCCTCGGCGTGTCCGAGGAGGACATCGCCTACGTGGTCGCCACCGGTGGCGGGTCGGCACGTGACGCCCTGTCGGCGCTCGATGCGGTGGCGGCCGCAGGACGCGCGCCCGGCGGCGGCGACGCGGTCACCGCCGTGCTCGAGGCCGTGGCGACGGGCGACACCGCGGCGGCGCTCGCCGCCGCCGACGCTGCCGCCCGTGCCGGCCAGGAGCCGCGCATTCTCGGCGAGGCGCTGCTCGGGCGGCTTCGCCACGCCTTCCTGGCCTCGGTCGATGCGCCGCTGGATCACCTGGCGGCCGCCGACCGTGCCGCGGCGGTCGGACTGGCGCAGCGGTTGCGCCCGCGCGCCTTCACGTCCGCTCTGGAGTTGCTGGGCGAGGCGCTCGTCGGTATGCGCGAGGCGCCCGACCCACGGGTGGACCTGGACCTGGCATTGGTACGGCTCACCAACCCGCGCATGGGCCTCACGCTGCAAACCCTGGCCGATCGGGTCGAACGCCTCGAGGGCGCCGGCGGGAGTCCGGCGCCCCGCCCCCCGGCCGACCCGCCTTCGACCGAGACCGGCCGCCCGGCCGAACGCCGCGCAAGCCGTCAGGAGCACAGGTCCGCGCAGGTCGCGGCCGTGCGGGAGACGCTCGCCAAGGCGTCCGCCACTCAGCACGGCGGTGGCACAGGGTCCCCTGAAGGCGCCCGCGACGCCTCTCAGCCGGGATTGGCCGAGCCCCCGGAGGGGGCACCGGCGGAGGACCCCGGAGGGCCATCGGGCACAGCCCCCCGGCGGCGTCCCACGACCGAACCGCACCCGCCGGAGACCGCGCACGTCGCTGCCCCGGGTCCGGCTGCACAGCCCGCCACCGAAGACCTCGCGCAATCCACGGCCCCGGCAGCCGGCGGCGCAGTTGCCGGGCCCGCGCCGCCGCCCGACCGTGACGAGGCCGTGCTGGCCTGGGCGCACGAGGTCCTGCCCACCCTTCCCAAACCGACCCGCGCGCTGCTGGCCGGCGGGCGCTTCCTGCCGAACGCTCCCGACGCTTTGCGGTTGGGACTGCCCACGCCCGGCTTCCTGGCGCGCTGCGAAACGCACCGCCCCGCGGTCGAGGCCGCTTTCGGGCGCTGCTTCGATCGGCCGGTGGCGGTGGAGTTCGTGCGGGACGACGGCAGCGCGCCGGGTCCCCCGTCGGCGGCCGCCGACGGCACTGCCGTGGACTCGCCGCTCCTGGGAGAGGTGTTGGCCTCGCCGGGACGGCAGCCGCTGCGTGCGGCCGAGGAGGATCGCAGCGGTGTCGTGCAAGTGCAGCAGGCCTTCCCCGGCGCGCGGCTCATCGAACTCGAAGACTCCCAGCAGGGCGCGCCATGACGGGGGGTGCCTACGCGACCCCCATCCTGGAGTTGATCGATCAGCTCGGCCGCCTGCCCGGCATCGGCCCCAAGTCGGCGCAGCGCATCGCGTTCTGGTTGCTCAAGGCGTCGGGTGAGGACGTCGAGCAGCTTGCGGCGGCCATCACCGAGGCCAAGCGCACCGTCCGGTTCTGCCGGCGCTGCTGCAACCTGGCCACTGCCGAGTTGTGCGACATCTGCAGCGACCCCCGCCGCGACGACTCGCTGCTGTGCGTCGTGGAGGACCCCCGCGACGTGGTCGCCTTCGAGCGCACGGGCGAGTTCTCGGGGCGCTACCACGTGCTGCACGGGGCGATCAACCCCATGGAGGGCGTGGGACCCGATCAGCTCCGCATGGCGGAGTTACTGCGGCGTTTCGGCGACGAGCCGATCACCGAGGTGATCGTGGGCACGAACCCGAACCTGGAGGGCGAGGCGACCGCCATGTACGTCGCCAGCGTGCTGGCGCCGCTGGGGGTGAGCGTCACCCGCCTGGCGAGCGGCCTCCCGGTGGGAGGCGACCTGGAGTACGCCGACGAGTTGACCCTGGGCCGTGCGCTCGCCGGCCGCCGGGACATCCTGCGCGACTGACACCGCCGACGAGGGGTGGAATACGGTCGGGGCGCTCCTCGTGGGCTGCTGGGCGCGGGCTACGTTGCAACCCGCCGAGGCAGCGCCCCGACCGTCGCACCGGGGGAGGGGAAGATCGTGCAAACCCCGATGAGAACCACGACGGTTATGTTACAGACTTCACGTACCGGTGTCAACTGCACCGACAGAGAACCTGTTTCTCCTGTTCAGAGGGGGTTGTGAGATTGTGACACCTGTAACGTGCTCATTGCGGAGCCGGTAGGACCCTCACCAGGGCGGCATCGCCCTGACCGCCGCCACCACAGAGGGCGGCCGCGCCGAGCCCCCCGCCCCGGCGCCGGAGCTCGTGGAGCAGCGTGAGGAGGACACGGTTGCCCGAGGCGCCGATGGGGTGGCCGAGGGCCACCGCCCCGCCGTTCACATTGACGACGTCGTGCGGCACGCCCAGCTCGGCCATGCTCGCCAGCACCACGGCGGCGAACGCCTCGTTGATCTCGAACAGCTCGACGTCACCGAGGTCGGCTCCGGCGCGTGCCAGGGCCTTGCCGATGGCCGCTGCGGGCTGGGTCAGCAGCGACGTGTCCGGCCCGGCCACCTGGCCGTAGGCCACGATCTCACCGAGGGGTGTCGCGCCGAGCCGTTCGGCGGCCTCGGCGGACGCCAGGACCATGGCCGAGGCGCCGTCGGAGATCTGCGAGGCGTTCCCGGGGGTCACCGTGCCCTGCGCATCGAAGGCCGGCCGCAGGCGGCCCAGTGACTCGGCGTCGGCGTCGGGCCGGATGCCCTCGTCCTGCGTCACCACCATGGGCTCGCCGCGCCGCTGGGGAACCTCGACGGCAACGATCTCGCTCTCGAGGAGACCGTCCTTGGTGGCGCGCGCCGCCCGCTCGTGGGAGGCCGCTGCGAAGGCGTCCTGACTCTCGCGGCTCATGCCTCCCCACTTCGCCAGGTGGTGCTCGGTGCTGAGGCCCATCGAACGGCCCTCGATGGCGCACGTCAGGCCGTCGTGCATCATCGAGTCCACGAGCGTGGCGTCGCCGGCCCGCAGGCCGGAGCGCGCTCCCGGCGCCAGGTAGGGCGCTCCGCTCATCGACTCCATCCCGCCGGCCACCACCACGTCGGCGTCGCCGGCGGCGATCATCCGCCCTGCGAGATAGACCGCGTTCAGCCCCGAGAGGCAGACCTTGTTCACCGTGGCCGCGGGTGCGGTCAGGGGGACGCCCGCCTTGGTTGCGGCGGCGCGTGCCGGCGCCTGCCCCTCGCCGGCCAGCAGAACCTGACCCATGAAGACGTAGTCGACCGCCTCGGCCGGCACGCCCGTCTCTGCGAGGGCGGCGCTGATGGCGAACCCTCCGAGATCGGTGGCAGCGAAGGACGAGAGCGCGCCCGAGAACCTGCCGATCGGCGTGCGGGCGCCTCCCAGGATCAACGCTGGACTCATCTCGACCTCCCGGGCGGGTGGCTGGTGCTGTGCCGGCCCACGCTAGCGGTGTGCCATCGGGCCCAGCAGCCCGGAGCCACGCGTTTGGGCGACCCGACCGCAGCGGGCATCATGGAGTCGTGCTGCTCACGGAGATCGACCACGTGGCCATCGCCGTGCGCGACCTCGACGCCGCCGTGGACTATCACCGGCGGGCGTTCGGCGCCACCGTGGCCCACCGGGAGGTGGTCGAGAGCGACGGTGTGGAGGAGGCCCTGCTGGCGGTGGCCGACTCCTATATCCAGCTCATCGCACCGACCCGACCCGACTCACCGGTCGCTCGGTTCGTCGAACGCCGGGGCGAGGGGTTGCACCACGTCGGCTACCGGGTGGCCGACTGCGCAGCCGCGCTGGCCGCCATGGTCGCCGCTGGCGCCAGGCCGGTGGATCACGAGCCGCGCCCCGGCTCGCGCGGCACCACCGTCGCCTTCGTGCACCCGAGGGGTTCGTTCGGCACGCTCATCGAGTTGGTCGAGGAGTAGGCGGCCGGGCGGCGGCGCCGGGGTCACGGTGCAGGTACACCTCGTCGACGGGACGTATGAGCTGTTCAGGCAGTTCTTCGCCCGCCCGTCGCATCGCACCGCAGCCGGGCAGGAGGTGGCGGCCACCCGGGCGGTCGTGAACGGCCTGCTGCGGCTCGTGGCCGACGGCGCGACCCACGTCGGCGTCGCCACTGATCACACCATCCCGTCGTTCCGCAATGAGATGTACCCCGGCTACAAGACCGGCGAGGGTGTGGATCCGAACCTCCTGGCGCAGTTCCCCCTGCTGGAGGAGGTCGCCGCCGCGGCCGGATTCACCGTCTGGGCGATGATCGAGTACGAGGCCGACGACGCCATGGCCACGGCCGCCGCCCGGGCCGCCACCGATCCCGCGGTGGACCGGATCATGATCTGCACGCCCGACAAGGACCTCGCCCAGTGCGTCAGCGACGATGGCCGCGTCGTGCAGTTCGACCGCCGGGCTGGCCGGATCACCGACAGGGCCGGCGTCGTGGAGCGCTTCGGCGTGGCACCCGAGTCGATCCCCGACTACCTGGCCCTGGTGGGCGACAGCGCCGACGGGTTCCCGGGACTGGCGGGGTGGGGGGCGAAGTCGACGGCCGCGGTGCTGGCCCGCTACCGGCACATCGAAGACATCCCCGATGCCTCCGGCCAGTGGGACGTGGCGGTGCGGGGAGCGGTGTCACTGGCGGCGACGCTGGCGGCCGGCCGCGACGAGGCCTACCTGTACCGGCGGCTGGCGACCCTTGTGACAGATGTGCCCGGGGTCCTCGACAGCCGGGATCCCGGAGCCGCCGGCGCCGTGGACACCCTGGCATGGCGGGCGCCGCGCCCGGGCTTCGCCGAGTTGTGTGCCCGCATCGATGCCGAGCCCACGGCGGCGCGGCGCGCCGCCGCGCTCGCGGCGGCGCGCC
>LXNJ01000057.1_pt1 | contig 73487 bp, 75 predicted proteins | sample 809081 | NCBI WGS metagenome assembly LXNJ01 (sample SAMN04870510, study PRJNA318959) | sponge metagenome | biome: sponge; feature: marine sponge reef; material: water | host: Petrosia ficiformis | place: Greece: Milos, Mediterranean Sea | collected 2013-05-29 | depth 5-7 m
AATGGAACCATGTTCGGTTGGTCTAATGTCCGCAGGGATTTATGTGACTATTTTGAAGATAGATTTTTAACCAATGACACACTTTAGTGAACACTCCCTTATTCTTTAATAGGCTTATTCCAAATCTTAATATCGTCCTCCTGATTAATTCCGTCTATCACTTCAACGACAATACCATCAGATAAACCTGTGGTGATATCTCTACGTTCCCACAACTGCTCTCCAACACTAACTTCCACATAAGAGCTGTCTCCACTGAACTGAATAAGGCTTTCATTTATGCTTAGCACGCTGTCAGCGCGGGCCAAAACAATATCAGCATTGGCACTATAACCGGCTCGAACGAAGAATTCCTCCTTAAGCTCGACCGCTGCCTTAATCTCAAATTGAATGGCACCATTCTCTTCAACTCCTTTGGGTGAAATGTACTCCAAAGTGGCATCAAATTCTTCGCCCTGTATAGCACCAATACTAATGATTAGACTCATGCCAGCACTGATTTTACCTACTTCACTCTCATCAACCTGACCTTCAAAGATCATCTCACCTAAATCTGCAATACTGGCAATGGTGGTTCCTTCATTAAAGGTATTCGCCTCAATAACACTGTTACCTTCTTCTACGGGTATATCCAACACCATTCCTGTACTCGTCGCTCTAATTAGGGTATTGGCAGATTCACCAGATTTTCTAGCTGCACCTTCTTTGATAATCTCCAAGTTTGCCTCGGCTGCTTCCAATTCTTGAAGCGCATTTTTGTAAGCAATATCAATGATTTGAAACTCGGCAGCACTGATCACTCCCTTGTCAAACAGCTGCTTGCTTCGGTCGTAATCTAATTTTGCCGATTCCACGGCGATCTTAGCTCGATTCACTCGGTTTTCAGCTGCGTTTAGCTGAGCCATGTCAGGAATAATTTTCACTTTGGCGATCAAATCTCCCTCTTTCACATCATCTCCGGGCTCAACATAAAGTGTTTCAATAATGCCAGATACCTGGGGCTTGATTTCGATTTCTTTTCTTGGCAGAATACTACCCGTAGCAACCGTCTTCTTAATAATGGTGCTGATTTCCGCTTTTTGCGTATCGTATCGAGCAGGTGGCTCAACCGACTTCTGATAAAGGAAATAGAAGGTCCATGCTACAAGAGCTACAACAAGAATGAGCAAAAGGATTCTCAAAAACTTCTTCATAAAACGATGGGCTATTCGGTTCTAATGGCATCAACGGGACATATGCTTACGGCTTTCCGTGCGGGGATAATCCCGGCAAGCACTCCACTGATAATTAATATAATTAAGCTTAAAAATATGATTGGGAAATGAACTTCTGGATTTCTGAATGATCCGGATTCCATTTGCATTTGTTCAAGTCCAAGGTTGAGTCCCTCAATGAGCCATACACCAGCTATCATCCCGACCAATCCAGCAATGGTAGTCAACATAACCGCTTCGAGAATGATCATACCCATTACATTTAAGGGGGTAGCACCGAGTGCACGTCGAATTCCTATTTCTTGAGTTCTCTCTTTCACTACAACAAGCATAATGTTGCTGATTCCGATGACTCCGGCCATGAGGGTTAATACCCCAACAAATAGTGAAAGGAAACGTATACCAGTGAAGAGATTATTCATCCGTTCAAATTCTTCTTGAACATTGTAGGATCCAAAGGCCCTATTGTCTTCTGGATGCACATCGTGGCGCTCTCTGAGTAAGGTTTTGATGTTCTCCTCCATTTCAGCCACACTGGATTCAGCTTTCGCGGTTAAAGCCAGCCAACCTACGATGTCGCCGTAATTGAAGGCCTGCTGAAAGCTCGTAAACGGTATGTTGATGGTCTGCATATCGCTTTCGGCCTCATCACCCTTTTTATTGCTCGTCCAAACGCCTACAACTTTGAAATAGACTCCATTGATCCGAATGTATTCTCCGATGGCTTCTTCTCCAGGTTCAAACAAATAGTCGTAAACCATTTCACCAATACTACAGACTTTCCGTTTCTCGTCGATGTCTTGTTGATTGATAAATCGACCAGAAATGAGTTTGACTGGCTCGATTAAATTGTATTCAGGATAGTCTCCGTAAATACTGAAAGCACCGGTTTTTAATCCTCGAATAACATTGTTGGCTCCCCGGAATCCCCCCAATTGGTTTCGCGGACTGATGAGATCTAATTCTGGTACTTGCTGTTTGATAACTTCAACATCGGCATTTCTAAGATTAAACCAGCGTCCTCGCTGATATCCGTGATAGGGCATGCTTGTTCTCTGTGTCCAAAGAAACATACTGTTTGTTGCCCAGTCACCTGCATCGGCTTGTACGCCATTTCGTAGGCCGTTCCCAGCACCCAGCATAATGACCATCATAAAGATGCCCCAAAACACGCCCAATCCAGTGAGCACGCTGCGAAGTAGATTACCCGTTAAGGCTTGCCATATTTCTGACCACCGATCCTTATCAAACATATCTATTCATCTCTAAGTGCATCAATAGGTTTAATAGCGGCGGCGCGACGAGCAGGAATAAATCCGGCAATGACTCCAGCTATGACAAGCAGCAGGGTAGCGCGAATGGCCGTCCCGAAGTTTACATTGGGATCACTAAACATAGGTGTTTCCGGAGGTAGGTTGGAACTTACTAATTCCAAAAGCCCAATTCCAGCAATCATTCCCAAGTATCCACTTATCGCGGTGATAAAAACAGACTCCAAAAGAATAAGTCCAATGACCGAACCTGGAGTAGCTCCAATGGCTTTACGGATACCAATTTCCTTGGTACGTTCGCGTACAACAATCATCATAATATTACTCACGCCTACAATTCCTGCAGCCAGAGTAAAGATTCCAATGAACCATACAAACAATCGAATCCCCGACAGAATGTTGGCTATTTCTTGAAACATTTCATTCGAATTTCGAACACGAAGAGCTCTGGGGTCCTCGGGGCTTACTTGCAATCTGCTCGAAAGCAGTTGACGAATGTCCTCTGTCATAGCCATGGTCTCTTCGAGGGGTAAATCCCCTGTAGTCACCATTATTTGATCAATTCGATCACTACCTCCAAAAACGCGTTGAGCGGTTGTGATAGGAGCATAAATCACACGTTGTTCCCACTGGCTACCGTCATCATAAAAGACTCCAACCACCTTGAACGGGATGCCCCATATATTCACATACTGTCCAACAGGGTCTTCATCCTTAAATAAATCAGAGGCAACGAGATCTCCTATACACACCACCTTCCTAAATTCATCTAGGTCGGACTCATTGATATACCGTCCTTTTTGAATTTCTGTGTTTTCTAAGTACACATGACCCGGATGGACCGCTCGCATATGATAGGTACCGCTCTCTGCTTTATAATTTACTTGCAAGGACCATTGATTAAATCGGGCCGTATAGTATTCTATTCCCTCAACATCCCGCAAAACACTTTCAAAATCTTCGGTGTCCATTTCCACACGTCGACCAACTTTGAATCCCTTGTATTCTATACTCGTTACACCTGTGGAAGTCCAAATGGAATTGATGGCATCGTCTTTAAATTCACCTTTTACACCATTTTGAAGACCTTGCCCTGTTCCCAATAGAATAATGAGCATAAAAATTCCCCAACCGACTGAAAAACCGGTCAGAACCGTTCGCAACTTATTCTTGCGAATGGTATTAAAAATTTCTTGCCATTTATCTACATCAAACATCTTAGGCGGCTTCTATAATTCCATCTTTCAAACGAATGATTCTATCGGTCATTGCCGATATATCGTTTTCATGAGTAACGATAACAATGGTAATCCCTTCGGTATTGATCTCTTTAAACAACTTCATTACCTCGGACGAAGTAACTGAGTCTAGTGCTCCTGTAGGCTCATCGGCCAGAATGAGTTTTGGTTTTGAAATCATGGCCCGGGCGATGGCAATGCGTTGCTTTTGACCACCTGATAATTCGTTGGGCATATGTTCGGCCCAGTCGGCTAATCCAACTTTTTCCAAGTATTCCAGAGCTAAGGCGTTTCGCTTTTTTCTAGGTACTTTTTGATAGTACAATGGAAGGGCAACATTTTCTAATGCGTTCTTGAAAGAAATCAGATTAAAACTTTGAAATACAAATCCAATAAATTGATTTCTCAATTGGGCCGCCTTCTTCTCACTCATGTTCTGAATCTGAAGCCCGTCCAAATGGAAGCTACCTTTATCATGAATGTCCAATAACCCTAAAATATTAAGTAGGGTGGACTTGCCTGAACCTGAACTTCCCATAATGGAAACAAATTCTCCCTCATTAATATGCATATCAATGCCTTTCAAAACCTGAAGTTTGTTGGCTCCAACTTCATAGCTTTTCTCGAGATCTTTTATCGAAATTATTTCCTTCATTCTATCAACTATTCATATCTGAGTGAACGTATCGGATCTTCCAAGGCTGCCCGAACAGCTTGCAAACTTTCAGTTCCTAATGCTATCAATGACGCTACGAAGGAAGCAATAATAAAATGCACACTTGTTAAATCTATCCTAAAAGCATAGCTATCGAGCCAGTAGTAGTCCATTATGAACCATGCTAATGGCCAGCTTAGTACAATCGAAATCAATATTAATCGTCCAAATTCTTTACTTAAATCAAGCACCAAACTACGACCTGATGCACCCATAACCTTTCTAATACCAATTTCTTTGGTTTTTTGTTCTGCCGTAAATGAAGACAATCCAAATAGTCCCAAACATGCAATTAAGAGTGTTAAAACGGCAAAGCTTAAAAAGACCATTCCAAAACGCTGATCGGCCTCATATAGTTCGGCATAATCTTGTTCTAAGAAAGTATAACGGAAAGGATGGGAGGGTTCATATACTTCCCATTTCTTTTCCAGTGTATTGAGTGTGGCAGAGAAATTTCTTTTGCTAACCCGCATCAGAATGAACCAGATTTCAGGATTGTATTGGATAACCACTGGTTTGATAGGTTCTGTAAATCCTTGGAAGTGAAAATCCTTCACAACACCAATTATCCGATACTTGATCGATTCGGCCTTATATCCATTTACCTGATATAGAAACTTATTCACCGGATCCTTAAAACCAAGGAATTCAGCGGCTGATTCATTAATCAAAACAGAACGCATAGCATCATAGTAATGGTCGGGGTCAAAACTTCTACCCTCCAACAAATCCAGCTCCATAGCGTCTACAAAATCGTAGTCTACCATAATCTGCTAAAGTGGTGTGGCAGGTCCATTATCCTCCACATGAAATAGTCGCTGATCAAATTCCATACGAGCGAGATGCGATCCCGTTCTTGTAACCGATTCAACCCCTTCTAATTGAAGTAAATCCTCGTGAATACTGTAATAGTTCTTAATAAAATCATCGGTCTGAATTGGAATAGACAGCACCATTTCTTCGTTGATACCCAGGTCTTTATCCCGCATGAATTCGATTTGCTCATGGATAATAAGGAGTCCAATAGCCAAAATAATACTGATGCTAAACCGAACGATCACCAAGCCTTTACGAAGGCCGAGGTTGAAGTTCACATTCCCAATAATTCCTTTTAGTACGGGAGCCACTTTTAATGAGCTTAAAAAGAAAGCAGGATAAGAGCCGCTCAAAACCCCTGCAAATAAGGCAATCAGAATATAAATAGGGAAGAGCCAACTTGAATACTGGCTCCATAATCGTAGATCGGTATCAAGTATGCCGTTAAAGAATGGAAGGGCAAGCTCAATAAATAGGAGAGATAGAAGAAGTGCCAGAAAACTTTGAACGATAGACTCGGAAAGGAATTGCATGATAAGATGCTTCCTATGAGCACCAACAGTCTTTCGAATCCCAACTTCTTTTGCCCTCTTACCCGATCGAGCCGTGCTCAAGTTCATAAAGTTTATAGCAGCAATGAGTAAGACGGTTATCCCCACCAAAGTCAAGATGATCAGGCTATTCATGTCCCCGTTAGGAAACAACTCCCAATCCAAATTCGACTTTAAGTGAATGTCTTTAAGTTTTTGAAATCCAAGATCATATGAATTTCCAGAGGTAAAGTATTCCTGTGCCTATAACTTGAATATCTCTCTTAATTCAGGTTCAACGAGATTGGGAATTTCAGCATTAATTTCATCGTGCAGCTTTTGTGTGTTTGATCCAGGATGAAGTTTAAAGTAGGTGTAAAAATTATTATTTAGCCAGCTGTTTCCCCATTGGTTGCTGGACAAATAAACATCATACTCAAAATGAGATCGTCCGGGCAGCTCGTCCATCACACCAACAATCTTGTAATCCCAGCGATTGTCATAATTGATGTATTTCCCTACTGGATTTTCAGTTCCAAAAAAACTCAAAGCTACCTTGGAAGAAATAACACAGCTCATTTTCTCAGAGAGCAGGTGTTCTCAATCGCCATGTAAGATGGGAATAGAAAAGACGTCAAAGAAATTCGAGTCGGCATGGGTTACATTGGGCACGTAAATCTGTATGCCTTCTCGCTGAAACATGATTTCTTGGCGAATGGGTTGTAACCGGCTGGCAGAGAGGACTTCTGGGCACGATTCCATCATCCATTCGGCCATAGGAGCTGGAGATACTGGCGCATTGGTTTCTTGACCTTCAATCTCCGAGTACAGTTTTATACGGTAAATGTCTTCCCAATCGTTGTACCGGCGATCAACAGCAAGTTTCGATTGGATATACAACAGGATGAGAATAGAACAGGCCATTCCTATACCCAATCCAAGGATATTGATAATCGCATAGATCTTGTCTCTGCGGAGGTTTCGTATTGCCGTTTTAAAGTAGCTTCTCCACATATTAGTTCCGTCGTATTTGTCCGTCCAACATATGAAGCACACGATGACTGTAGGAAGCGTCGCGTTCTGAGTGAGTAACCATGAGAATGGTGTAGCCGCGTTCACTCAAGGTGCTCAGCACTTTCATTAATTCTTGTCCATTGGCCGAATCCAAGTTTCCTGTCGGTTCATCGGCTAAGATGATTTCCGGAGAGTTTACGATTGCTCTAGCCAGTGCCACACGCTGTTGCTGCCCACCAGAGAGCTGCTGTGGAAAATGATTTCTTCGATGCATTAAATGCAATTGATCTAAGGTTTTTTTCAACCATATCGCGGCGTTTGGAGCGAGCAACGCGTGCATAGATCAGAGGAAGCTCCACATTTTCAAAAACAGTGAGCTCATCAATTAAATTAAAGTTTTGGAAAACATATCCAATGTGGTCCCGACGAAAATCGGCTTGATCATTTTCACTGAGGGCACTGATTTGCCTGTCATTATAAAAGATATCCCCTTCAGAAGGAGAATCGATCAGTCCCAAGATGTTTAGTAGGGTGCTTTTTCCGCAACCAGAGGGTCCCATAATCGCAACAAACTCTCTATCTTCCAGCTTCAAATCGATGGCATGAACAGCTGTTGTCTCTATGTCTTCGGTCTTGTAGACCTTGGTATACCCCGGGTTTCAATCATTGTTCGATCAAGTGCGCCGGGAAGATAAAAAGAAAGCCGTTTCCATGATGAATTTATGGAAACGGCTCTAAATCTTTTATAGAAGATAGAAATTCAATTCGATCTCGAAGACTTTATTCTTCATTTGATCGCTCACTGCAATTGAACTATCGTTCAAGCAGTTGATTACGTAACGCTCCAATTCAGGATTGTCGGTTGAAATACTTTGGATGATAATGGTGTTTTCATCCGATACTTCGAAGCGAACAATGACACTTCCTTCTGTGTCGTACTTGCTCATGTCTACCTTCTCAAAGACTTGTTCTTTAAGACTTCTTCTTTCTTCCATGCCTTCAGGTCCAGAAGCAAATGAGCTAATAGAGATGAAGATCAGTGCGGCTAAAATTAAACTTACCTTTTTCATGTTCGTTTTTGTGTTTATGTCTGTGTGAACGTTTCTGTCGTTCGATGCACCTATGCCAATTGGCGTGCCAATGTTTTTAGTTAGCTGTAATACAATGTGTTATGGCTTGTTTTCTTTTGGTGGTTGATTGGTTTTGTTTCAAAATGAAACAGTTGTTCGTTTCAGAATGGGACACTACTTGAATTCGATGATAAATGGTTGCGTTTTCATAGGGAAGAAATAAAGCCGGAAATCGTTCTTTTAGGATCTTGATTTCCGGCTAACAACTTATCATAGTAAGTAGAAATTGAGTTCGATCTCGAATATGCGGCCTTTCATGAAGTCCTCGGTTTCAAGATGGCAATCTTCCATACACTTGCGCACATATGCTTCCAACTCGTCAGTATCAGCAATGATGTTGTGAAGAATGACTTCATCATTTTCAGTAATCTCAAAGAAAACAGATACTTCACCTTCAACATCATGTGTTGCGCTATCCAACTTGTGGAAGATTTGTTCTTTAAGATTGTTCTTTGCTGTAAGGGTGGCTTCTTCTTCTCCGCCTGAGGCGTAAGTCGCGATTGATGTGAAGAGCACGGCGACTAAAATTAAACTTAACCTTTTCATTTTGTGTGTTTTAATGTTTCTGTCCACCTAAGGCCAATTGGCGTGCCAAAGCATCTAACATCCTGATATACAGCACTTAAAAACCAAACTTTTAAAATTCTTTTAACGATTGTGTTCCAAAATGAAACATGATTTTGTTTCAAGCTGGAACAGTTCTTACCTTCATCGCATGAAAAAGCAGGAAAAAATTCTAATCATAGATGATGATCAAGACGTCCTCTTGTCTGCTCGCATGGTTTTGAAGAAGCATGTGGATATTATCAGAAGCTCAAATGATCCGAGGAATCTTGAAGAATATTTGGAAAGAGAAGAGTATGATGTTATCTTACTCGATATGAATTTCACCATTGGTGCTCTAAGCGGAAATGAGGAATTGCATTGGTTGAGACGTATAAAAGAACTGTCACCAAATACTCAAGTAATTCTTATGACGGCTTTTGGAGACGTAGATTTTGCCGTTAAAGCTATGAAGGATGGGGCGGCAGATTTCATTGTAAAACCCTGGGAGAATAAAAGATTGGTAACCACGGTTCGCAATACAATTGAGCTAGGAAAGACCAAGAAGAAAGTCAACGAACTAAAGGCAAGAGAAAAGGCCATTATTAAAACCATTCGACAACCGAGACCGGACATCATCGGCGAATCAGAGGGGATGATCAAGGTGTATAAAACCGTTGAAAAGGTTGCAGAAACTGATGTTAACATACTAATATTGGGAGAGAATGGTACGGGAAAGGAAGTGCTCGCACGTGCCATTCATGAGCGATCACAGCGGGCAGATAAGATTTTTGTGAATGTAGATCTTGGTGCTGTAACGGAGAGTTTATTTGAAAGCGAACTCTTTGGACACAAGAAAGGAAGTTTCACCGATGCAAAAGAAGATCGTTCCGGAAGATTTGAACTTGCCGATAAAGGAACCCTCTTCCTAGATGAAATTGGCAACTTAAGTCAACCCTTGCAAGCGAAGCTGCTAACGGTATTGCAAAGACGTGAAGTAGTACGCGTGGGTGAGAATTCACCAAGAAAAGTTGATATCCGCTTGATTTGTGCTACGAATATGCCTCTATACACTATGGTAAAGGAGCAGGAATTCAGAGAAGATTTGCTTTACCGCATAAATACAGTAGAAATTCAACTACCGCCATTACGAGAGCGTCAGGTCGATATTCCTATACTTACGCGACGTTTTTTGGACCAATACAGCAAAAAATATCAAAAGGTGATATTGAATATATCTGATCGAGCCATCGAAAAGCTCCAGAAGTATACCTGGCCTGGAAATATTCGTGAATTGCAGCATGTGATGGAGCGTGCTGTTATTATGAGTGATGTGGAAGTTCTTGAGGCCGAAGATATCATGTTGCAGCATCATTCGGCACCACCGCCTTCGACCATGGATGTTTTAAATCTTGAAGAATTGGAAAAGCAAGCTATTCAAAAAGCACTGGAGAAGCATGACGGAAATATGAGTATGGTCGCTAAGGAGCTTGGATTGGGAAGAACGACGCTGTACAGAAAACTATCGAAGTATGATCTTTAAGCGATTTCGAATACAAATCGTAGTAAGGGTCTTGCTAATGACCGCTACGATAGCCGCGGCCATGATAGCATTCCAGATAAGTGAATGGAAGATTGTGAGTGGGACCATGATCCTTTTACTTATTCTTCAGATCTATGGTATTATTAAACTTGTTGATCGAACGAATCAAGAGATGGCAAGTTTTCTATTGGCCATCAAATACAATGATTTTAGTACGGTCTTCTCACCAGGTAAATTAGGTGAATCGCAACGCGAACTAAGGAACGCGTTTAATTCAATAATTCGAGAGTTTCAGCAGATTAAAGCTCAAAAAAAAGCACAGTTTCATACCTCCAAACCCTTTTCGAGCATGTTGATGCTGCCTTGTTGAGCTTTGATCAAGATGGAGAGATTTATTTGATGAATTCGGCTGCCAATCGATTGCTGGAAAAGCCTTTCTTAAAAAAATATACATGGTCTCAGGGCGATAGACGAAAGCTTGGCGAAAATCGTCCAGAAGATTGGAAATCAAGAGCGATTGCTTTATAGGGTGCGGATTGGACGTAGCCTATATCATCTCTCTATCCAAGCAATGGAATTTCGGGTTCAGGATCGCGATTATAAGATTGTGAGCATGCAAAACATTAAATCGGAACTGGATCAAAGAGAAATTGACACTTGGCAGAAATTGATTCGGGTGCTAACCCATGAAATAATGAATTCTGTAACTCCGGTGATTAGTCTTTCCGAAGTGATGCAAGAAATCTTAGACGAAAGTCAAGCACAGAAGAAGATTGAAGGAGCGTCTTTTGATGATTTTGAACTCTCCGTAGGTGCTATTAGTAACAGGACCAAAGGATTGGTTGAATTTGTAAACAGATACCGTAAACTCTATAAAGTCCCTCCACCAAGCTTAGAAGAAACAGATTTGATTGAAATGCATAAACGCATTAAACATCTTCTTCAAGCCAATTTAAATGAAAGAGGGATTGCCTATTCTTTTAAGTGTAAGTACGAACATTGCATCACACGAGTAGATGTATCTCAAATTGAACAAGTATTGATCAATCTGCTCAAGAACTCCATGGATGCTGTTTCAGCCGTGGACGCTCCTAAGATTTTTGTTGAGTTGACTCTAGAAAAGGAACGCTGGTGTGTACATTCGAGATAATGGAATTGGTATTTCGGATGAGGATAGGGATAAAATCTTTATCCCATTTTTCACAACAAAGGATCACGGTTCTGGAATTGGCCTTTCTTTAAGCCGTCAGATTCTGCGCAATCACAATGGAAATATTAGTGTGGCGAGTAAAGAAGGAGCAGGGAGCACCTTCAAAATCGAGTTCTAGATTACTACTAAAGTTTCTTAAAATGGTAACTGCCCACTTCAAGGAAAGGATTTACTTTAAGTTCGAAATCTGTCACTCGATCTTCTTCAGTAGTAAATTTAACTACAGCCTTTCCAAAGGTTGGATCGCTGTAGGTAATCAAGAAACGCTCACCTCCCAGAGGCTGCAATCTGGCTCCCAATCCATAATGATGCTCAAATAACACATCAAACTCTGTCTCATTCGCCGACGATATCTTGATTGTGCCATAGACATCGTGCACATAAGTTCCCACGTATAAGGCCGGTTTTAAATCCAACTTCTTTATGCTGGCAATGGTATCAAGTCTATTTTGATAAACCTCCTCAGTTTTGGAATTTACCCTTTCCATATAGTTGAAATACAATTGGTCATAATCCCGAAAAGGAAGATCCAAATAGGCATCGACTAATTCTTCTCTCAGGCTTACAAATAGCAGGTTGTCTAAAGTATTGGTCAGAATTACAATCCCAAGTTCTTCTTCTGGGATTAGGGTCACGCTGCTTACAAATCCATCAACTCCCCCCGTATGACGTACAATCATTCTCCCTTCATAATCAATTACTTCCCATCCTAAGGCATAGCTTTCAAGAACGGTTTTGTTAAAAGGATGTGACATTAAACCCTGAAGACTAACAGGAGTATGGGTTGTTTCAATGACTTCCGCAGGAATAACTTGTGATCCCTTGTATTTACCCTTATCCAATTGCATCTGCATCCAATGCAGCATTTCCTCAGCCGAAGATCCAATGCTACCTGCGGCTTCAATACCACCTAATGAAGGGTAGGGCACTTCCACCAATTTTCCATTATTCATCACATAAGGGCGAGCAGAATTCTCAATACTTTACATCTCTAAACCACTGAGGCAACTACGCTCCATTTCAAGTGGATCAAAGATGTTGTTTTCAATATAGGCCTTCCATCCTTTAACATACATATGATCGATGCAGGCTGAGGCCAGAGCATATCCGGCATTGCAATAACCCCATTGAGTTCTGAAATCATAGGTGGGCTCCAGCTGACCGAATTTTTCGATGCACTGCTCCCGATTTAGGGTGCTCGACCAGTACATAAAGTCTCCTTGAAAGGTTTCCATACCTACTCTATGCGAAAGGATATCGGTCAGATTCATGTTTTCGGTCAGCCAAGGATCCCATAACTTCAAATTCGGATAGTATTTTTTCACTGGATCATCTAGACGACATGTCCCTTCGTTCGCCAACATGGCCATGGATAAGCCGATAAAAGCCTTGGAATTTGAACCAATCATGAATAAGGTGTTCTCGTCAACGGCTTCATTGCCATCCTTTGCCGTCGTTCCAAATCCTTTTACAAAATGTATCTGGCCGTCTTTGATTATTCCTACCGATACAGCCGGAATATCCCAATTTTCCATCCCTTCCTGGATATAGTCTTCTAATGAATCGGTAACAAAGCTTGGAATTTGAGCAAAGCCTTGAAGGCTTATGCAGGACAGAAAAAGAAATAAGAGTATGCGCATAAATCTCTATTAAATATCAATATGAAGTCGAGCACTTGCGGTAGCACTCAAATCAGCAAATTCTTTTGAAAGGTACTTTCTATATCCTACGATCCCAATCATGGCGGCATTATCCGTACAATACTGGAAATCTGGGATAAAGGAAGGCAGCCCCATTTGATCACCCATTTCTAGAAAAGCCGAACGCAATCCAGAGTTGGCCGATACGCCTCCTGCCAACGCAATTCCTTTTATATCAGGATTGAGCTCAATGGCCTTTCGAATTTTGTCCAGCAATATTTCAACTATAGTGGCTTGCACGGATGCGGCAATGCCATTTCGGTAGTCCTCGATAAAATTTGGATTCTCTTTTAATCCATCTCGAACCAAATAAAGGACCGCAGTCTTAAGTCCACTAAAACTGAAGTCCAATCCATCTATTTTAGGTTTTGTAAACCGAAATTTCTTTGAATTACCCAGTTTTGAGGCCTTATCTATAAGTGGTCCTCCTGGGTATGGGAACCCAATGGTTTTAGCAGTTTTATCAAAAGCTTCTCCAGCAGCATCATCCCTGGTCTTTCCCAGCAATTCAAAACTCAAGTAATCATTGACCTTTACTATTTGCGTGTGACCTCCTGAAACCGTTAAGCATAAAAACGGAAACTCCGGTTTAACTACATCTTCTCCGCCAATGAAATGCGCCAATATATGCGCCTGCATATGATTCACATCGATAAGTGGAATACCCAGTCCGATGGATAAGGATTTCGCAAAGGAAACACCAACGAGGAGAGAACCCATTAAGCCAGGTCCGCGAGTAAAAGCAATGGCGTCCAGATCCTCTTTTCCGACGCCCGCAACCTTCAATGCCTGGTCCACAACAGGTACGATTTGTTGTTGGTGCGCCCTGCTCGCCAGTTCGGGAACCACTCCGCCAAATTTTTCGTGGATCTCCTGATTGGCTACTAAATTACTGAGCACTACCTCATTACGCAGTACAGCGGCCGAAGTGTCATCGCAAGAAGACTCAATGGCTAATATGTAGATGTCCTTTTTAGGCATAGCACAAAGGTGTTGATTTCTGCTCGGTTTGGAAACTACCACGCCATACGTTTTCAGCTGTATTGTTTTCAAGAATTCTTCGTTAATACTAAAGGGATGCATCAAAATGAACACGAAGTCATTTATGTATCTTCGCTATGGATCAGAATTTGATTGAATCTGCTTGATGACCGCTCGGAAACGCTTCTTTAAAATACTCCGTTGGACCCTGATTTCATTGATCTCCCTTTTTATATTGGCGGGAGTTCTGGCAAATCTGGAAGTTGTCCAAACATGGATGGCGAAGAAGGTGACGCAATCACTCAGCGAAACCCTAGACGTTCCTGTCGAACTGGATAGAGTTTATCTGCGTTTTCTGAATAGTGCTGAACTCGACGGTCTTTACATTGAAGACCTTCACGGAGATACCCTGCTTTATGTGGAGGAGTTTCGCCTTACCATTGGCGATCTGAATTTTTCCGAGAATACCTACTCCCTTCGAAAAATTGCCTTTAATGGTCTCATTGTAAAGCTAAAGAGATATGCAGATGCTGATGAATTTGACTTCAAAACCATTGTAGGCCGTATTTCAACTTCTGAGAGCAGTGGTTCATCAGAGCTTAATCTGAATGTTTCTGGCGTTCAGTTGTCCAAGTCCTCCTTCTTTTTCTCTGATGAAACCAACAAGACTGTTCCTCCTAAGCAATTAACAAAAACCGAATCAACATTCGGTGAGATCCGCATAGGTCCAGAGGCTGTTGAGCTGACTTCATGGATTTTTAATTCAAATACCAAGAACGGCCAATGCCTTGTCGATGCTAGTGGTGTAGATTTTAGAGGAGAGCAATTGAATTTGAATAATACGGAGTTTAAATGGAATCGAAGCTTTCTGAATGCCAGTGGTGAAGTTCTATTGGATTCAACCCTTTCGTTTATGAGATTTCCATTGATTCACCTATTGGTGGATCCAAATGATCTTTCAGAATTTGTTGATGTTCCTGAGTGCTTGAGGAAAATTGAATTACGCGGGGAACTAAAAAAAGACTCCACTCAAATTGTAAGTAAGGGAATAGATATTAGATATGGACCGAGCAGTCGTTTGGTGATGGAAGGACTGCTTGATCTGCCTCGGAAAGATTCTGTTTACTATGACCTTGTTGTGTTTCCAAGTCGTATTCTGTCGAGAGACCTACAAGTATTGGAGTCCTACATTGAAACTCCTATTCCGGAACGCTTTATCAGCATGGGAGTCATTGGTCTTCAAGGGGATGTGAAAGGTGGCTATCAAAACTTGGACGGAACGCTTTCTCTCACAAGTCCAAAAGGTAATTTTTCGGCCAATATTGATGCTTTTTACGAAGACACCATCCTAGACCTTAATTATACTGGGGACGTCCATTTTGAAGACTTTGATTTTGGTTTCTTTACCGGCATTGATGATTTTCAGACGTTTTCAGCAGATCTTACGGTTGATGGTAAAGGGATAGATCCGATGAATTATTCAAGCGAAGCGGCAGGAGAGATACGAGAGATTTGTGTACGTGGAGTGAGTATCAATTCCATCATCTTGGATGGGCAGATTTCGTCCAATGAGTTTATCGGCACCTTTGACTTAACAGATGGGATGGCGGAGATTTCCTTTGAAGGGGCTTTCCGGCAAGAAGAAGGTCAACAGAGCTTTAGTTTCGAATCCGATGTTCGTATGATCGATCTGCATGCCTTTGGTCTTTATGAGAGAGATTCAATAGCATATTTAAGCACCTATTGTACTGCTGATTTTACAGGAGGAGACGTAGAGAGTTTTCGAGGTGAAGTCGATTTTACGACGAATACATTCGAAACGAGCATGGACTATCATTTCATTGATGACATTTACTTTAGTTCTTTCGATAGCGCCTCTCAACGATATTCTTATTTAGAATCTGACATCGTAGAAGGTAGCCTAATTGGGAGTTATACGTTCAAGGAGTTGTTCCCTTCCGTTTTACAGACTGCTGAGAGTTACCTCGGATATGAGAGTGAAGAGATGTACAACTCCAGTTTTGATTTGGAGCTTTCTGTGACCGATGCCGATCCCATTACACGGATCTTTGTGCCAGAATTGGAATTGGGAGTTGGAACGGAGATTGAGCTAAAGCATCGCTCACAATCCTCCATGCTTTGGGGTAGAATAATTGTTCCATTTGTTGGGTATAAAAACTATGCGATTACTGGCGGACAAGTAGGGGTAGCTCGTAGCGATCTTGGCTTGCAATTCACTCAGGAAATCGAACAATTCAGCGTTTCAGATCAGGACTTGCAGTCTTTTTATGCGAGGGAGTTAATCTTTGATGAGAGGGTCAATTACGAGATACAGTGGAATCCGGATAGTACCATTTCGTTTGAAACCTTTCTTAGCGGTGAGTTATTTCAGGATTCAGGAGTATGGAGGCATACCACCTCCGAAGGATGGTTCTTGTTCAAGGATAGTTTATGGATGATTGAAGAAGGATTGAGACAATCTTATGGACCAGGAAAACAGTTGACCATAGATTCCTTATTGCTTTTTACACCCACCCAAAGCCTTGGTTTATCTGGTCGGGCTGGAGAGGAAAAAGGTCAAGTACTCAATGTCTGGTTTAATAATACCGAGTTGGGTTTTATAAACCACTGGATTAAGGATAAAAACACCAAGCTAAGTGGGAAGATTAATGGGCAGGCAGAAATATTTGATTTATTCTCTATGCCTTATGCCATCTCTGACTTGGATATTGATAGTCTGTACTTCAATAAAGATTACTTGGGTTCGCTCTTGGTTGGAACCAATTGGAAAGAGTCGGACAGTTCCATCACATTGCAAGCTAAAATGGAAAGAGAAGGGATTAACTCTCTTGATTTGAATGGAAATATGTATCCTTTTGAAGATGAATTCAGGCTTAAGCTCGGTGTGACTTTTGAGAAGTTTAAGCTCTACGTATTGAGTAACTACACCAAGGCATTCCTTACAGATTTAAAGGGATTTGTAGATGGGAATGTCGACCTAGAAATCACGCCGAAACGTTCATCTCTCCTAGGTCGTTTAGAACTAAATAAGACTTCATTCCAAGAACCCTTAACCAACGTTCGCTATAATTTTGAAGGCTCGAGTGTCATCGATCTAAATGATGATGATGGAATTTTCTTTGATAATATTAAACTTAGAGATACACAGTATGGTACGCACGGTGCTGCTAGTGGAAGTTTCAAACATGATAATCTAAAAGACTGGAGCATGGATTTGGCCATTGATGTGGATGAAATGTATGTACTCAACACCAATTCCAGTCATAGCAGTTATTATTACGGAACCATTTGGGCAAGTGGAGGATTGCGAATTAGTGGCCCATTCAATGATCTTAAAATTGACATTGATGCCAAAAGTGAGGAAGGTTCAAAGTTTAGTCTACCGTTGGCCTCCAGTTCTGAAGTAGGAAATAATTCATTCGTCACTTTTGTCAGCAAGGACGAAAGAAGTGGATTGGCGATTGAAGAGGGTAGAAGAACCAAGGTGAATTCGGGATTTGAAATGGATTTAAGAGTCCAGGCTGATGAAGGAACGGATATAGAGTTGATCTATGACGAAACAGTAGGAGATATCCTTAGGGCGAGAGGAAAGGGTGATATACGAATGACCGTAAATAAGGAAGGAAGCATAGAGATGTTTGGTGAGTATATTGTTGATGAAGGAGATTACCTATTTACTCTTCAAAATTTACTGAATAAGCGTTTTATCATGCAACGGGGAGGAAAGATAGAATGGACCGGTGACCCCTACGATGCGAATTTAGATGTTACAGCAACCTATAAGTTAAGAACCAATCTCAAGCCATTAGCTGTTAGTGATTCCACGAGAAGGTACTGGGTTTATGTCGACTTAAAAATGGCCAATAAGCTAAGCCGACCAACCATAGAGTTTGATGTTCGTATTCCCGATGCAAATAGATCCCTTCAGCAAGAAATCGAGGATGTGATCAAAGCGACCAATGATGAAATCAACCGACAGGTGTTTTCCCTTCTTGTAATGAATTCATTCCTTACTCCCGAATATGCGACGGGGAATACGAATTCCTATTATTTATCAGATGGTGTAAGTGCGAATTCAGTAGAAATCCTTTCCAATCAACTGTCGCATTGGGTAAGTAAGCTGAGTGATGATTTTGATATAGGTGTGAACTATGAAAGTGGGGGTCAGGATGCACCGGACCAGGTTGAATTGGCCTTATCCACACAATTGTTTGATGATCGAATTAGCATCAATGGAAATGTAGGAGTCCCAGTAAATAGCCCAACAACATCTCAAGTAGTCGGCGATGTGGAAGTGGAAGCAAAGGTGAGTAGGGATGGGAACTTCCGTGTTAAAGTGTTTAACAGATCCACCCAATGGGAGCCACTCGATAATAGATATGGTTATATGCAAGGTGTTGGTGTTGTGTACCAGGCCAGCTTCAGTAATTTCGAAGAATTGAAGGAAATACTCTTCAAAAAGAATAAGGAAGAAAAACCAGTGGATGTGCCCTCTGAAACAGAAGATGATCTGACCAATCCAGAGGAAACCAATGCGCTAGAAGAAGTGGAGGAAGAGAATCCTTAAAACCCTACGTTTTCAACAATGTGGATTCCGTATCCATCCAAGCCCGCACGTTTCTTAGGGTTGTTCGTGAGAAGTCGGATATGATGCGCACCCATCTGACGTAATATTTGAGCACCTACACCGTAGTCCTTCGCATCTCTTTTGACCTTAAGACCATTGGGCTGATCGCCTAATTTTTTAATCCGATCGAGCAGATTTAAACTCTTTTGTTCGGCATTTAAGTAAACCACAAGCCCTCTGCCTTCTTCTTTAATTCTACCTAAGGATTTTCGAATCACAGGTGAAGTAGGAGAGGTAAGGTATTCAAACAAATCGTTTGCACCAGTTGACGAATGCATGCGAACGAGTACAGCATCTTCTTCGGTCCATTCGCCCAAAGAAACAGCCAAGTGCACCTGCTCATTACTTACCTGACTAAAGGCCGTTAATTTAAATGGTCCAAATTCCGTTTCTATTTCCACTTCAGCCTCCTTGCGGATAAGCGATTCCTTTTGCACTCGGTAAGCAATCAAATCTTGAATACTCACTAGTTTAAGGTCAAAACGATCGGCAATTTCCCGAAGCTGAGGCAATCGAGCCATGGTACCGTCCTCGTTCATAATCTCTACGATTACTCCCGCGGGCTTAAATCCCGCTAAACGAGCAAAGTCTATAGCTGCTTCGGTATGCCCAGCTCTTCTCAACACCCCACCACTTCTGGCTTTTAAAGGGAAGATGTGTCCTGGACGCCCCAGATAATCCGCCGTAGTCTCAGAATCGACTAAGGAAAGAATGGTCTTCGCACGATCTTGCGCTGAGATTCCTGTTGTGCATCCATGTCCAATTAAATCAACTGATACAGTAAAGGGGGTTTCATGCAGGGCAGTATTACTCCCAACCATGAGCTCTAGGTCCAATTCTTCACAACGCTCTCCTATGAGCGGAGCACAAATTAGTCCACGACCATGCATCGCCATGAAGTTGATCATTTCAGGAGTAACTACTTCAGCAGCACAAAGGAAATCGCCTTCATTTTCTCGATCCTCATCATCAACAACAATGATGATTTTTCCAGCTTTAATATCCTCTATTGCACTTTCTATGGAATCCAACATGTGTACTGCTTTAAATCGCCAGCAAATGTAACATTTTAGCTGTCCATTAGTTCTAGGCGCTGCATCAATTCATTAAAGCGCATGGCAGCTTTTGTACGGCTGTGTTTTTCTTTGACTAAAGCAATGGCCTCACGACTAATTCGGTCATGCCGCTCTTCGTTTTCCAAGAGTTCGTATAGACGATCATGAAACTCTATGGGACTATTAGCGATTACAAAGTGCAATTCGTCCTCGCCCTCAATTCCGTCAAAGGCCAAGGGTGTACCAATGACCACTATTCCATGGGCCATGGCTTCTAAGGTTTTGATCTTGAGTCCTGAGCCACTTCTCAATGGTGCCAACATAATTTTACAAGATTGGAGAAACTCGTCCGCACTTTTAACCATGCCCAAATCCGAGAAACGAATGTCTGGATCGCTCCAATCTTCTTCGCCTTCTCGTTTTCCGGCCAAGTGAAATTCCAGCTCGGGATTACGGCGGTTGGCTAGCGGCCAGATCTGTTCTTTAATTTCTTTAACAGCTTCTATATTGGGCTCCCAATCCATGCTGCCTAAAAAGCTAATACGGTGGCCATGTTCTCCTTTATCGGGGAATTTGGATACGGTGGGTAGTAGATCTAGTAGATAGGGGTTAAACGATTGAATATACTGACTGTCTTCTGAACTGATCGATAGAATACCATCGAAGGCCTTCCATATTTTCTGCTCCCTTTTTCTTATGCGACTGGCAAGGACTCGATAAAGTTGCTTTTTGGGAAAAGGTGCTTTATCAGATAAGTTCTCCCAAATATTGGCTTCAACATTATGCGAGCGAAGCACTTTGGTACAATCTGTCTTCACCTTGTCCAGTTCCATGGCTGCATATGGACTTTCAGATATGATTAGGTCAATTTCTTCTGAATCCAATAAGGATTGAATTTCATTCCGAAGCTTCTTAGACCGAAAGCGCTGAAGGTTCGGACTTCTTCCAACCAATAAATTGAACAGAAATGGCAATGCCTTGACTTCGGTATTCAGATATACTGGAATTATGCGCAGTAAAGGATGAGAAGGGAATTTTGTAGGGTCAAAGCGGTGCTTGTAGGTGTTGATGTAAATCAGGCGGACGGTATGCCCTTCATCGAGCAGCATCTCCATGAATTCCTTCATGGCATAGGCACCACCATCCATCGGTGGGTAGGGAGGTTTGGGTGTAATTAAAAGAATTCTCACTTTTTCTTTTTCCTAAAGAGTCGTGATATAAGTCGTCTAATAGGTTCAATATACTGATCAATATCGAATAAGCGCGAATCGGTGCTCGATTTATAGGTAAGCCATAAGCCCGCAGGGAAGAGAATCATGTTCGCAATCCACATTCCATAAAAAGGTGTAAGTGAAAGATCTATGGCAAGCTTTTCAGTGATGGTATTGCTGACATGATAAAACAGGAAGATAAGGACGGCAACGACCACAGGCATACCCATTCCTCCTTTTCGGATAATAGCCCCAAGAGGTGCCCCAACAAAAAACAGAATAAAGGTCAGAAAGGTCAGAGCGTATTTTTTTTGTACCTCTATTTCATGTCGGGCAATCCATTCCTTTTTGCGTTGATATTCATTGATGTGCGAGTCAACGTAAGAATTAATATTACGAGCGGCTTGCAGTGCCCGATTGAGGATAAGACGCTTGGACTTTAAATCGTAGAGTGCAAGAAAATCACCTTCCGGTAACTCCTTTATATACTCGATGGTATCCATGTGAAAACCCTCGGATATCCTTCTGCTAAATTCAGCTATGGTTGAATCGTAGTTTCTACTCAAGCTATCGATATCGGAATTGAGCGCCTGAATTTTTTTCATCCTATAGTTATCCTTAAACAGATCTTCATCCGTCCTTTTTAGCTGAAATTTTGAGATATCGAATCGTATGATTTCTTCTTTGAAATTGGTTCGCATAAAGGGGTAACGAACTTTTTGCTCTTTATCTCGTGGACGTAGATCTTCGTAGCTATGACCGTCATATAAATAGAGAATCATAAGGTTATCCTTTTCGTTGACCTCCATTTTCCCGATCTTCGCCTTTATAACTTTGGTGTTCCCTCTATTGTCGCTATGGTCATAAATCATCACATCCTGAAGAATTTCTTTCTCCTCTCCAGTCTTACCTCCAATTTTGATTGAATAGCCCTCTATGCCGGTGTAGAAAATTCCTTCCCGAAGCATAACGGAAGGTTTTTGATTTCGAATATCCCAAAGGAGTGATCCACTTTTAAGATTGGCAATTGGAATGACTTCATTAAAGAAGAAGAATCCTCCAATACCTAGGCATAGATTAACTACAATTAAAGGACGCATCAAACGAAAAAGGGAAATCCCTGCAGATTTGAAGGCTACGAGCTCGTACTCTTCTCCCATCTTTCCAAAGGTCATTATAGAACTGAGCAGTACAGCCAAGGGAAGGGCATGAGGAACCAAGCTCGCAGATGTATAGACCACCAATTCTACAATGATATACCAATCCAATCCTTTGCCCACCAAATCATCTACATACTTCCAGATGAATTGCATGAGCAAAATAAACAGTACAACGGCAAAGGTGACTAAGAATGGGCCTATGAACGCCCGTATGGTAAACTTGGATACAACGTTCACTCTGTGCAATTAAAAATCCAAATCAACCAAATCGTAATCGGGATAGTGCTCAGCTGAATAGCTGAATTCATTGCCTTTCAGACTAATATTCGAATTAAATTTGGTAATTAAATAGGTGGTTAGCGTCCCATTCTTTCCTTGTTCCACCAAACTGTGAATCTGGGATTCCTTCACATTAACGGCAAGATCTACGTGAGTATAGGGAACGGCATTTGGATTATCTGGAATTAGTCGAATCCATTGAATGCTCTTTCCTCCAATCTGTTCACTCTTCATCATTCGGAATTTGAAACCTTCTTCGTACATATTTAAAATCCGTGAAGGACTCAGTCCATCTTCCTCTTCCAAATCCACAGACATCACTTCCACCGTTTCGTCATCGTGCAGTACTCGATAAATTTTGGAACCATCTGAGAATTGCTCCATTCCTAACAAATCAATGAAGTAGTTCTCGCCCTGAAGGAGTAAGTATCCTTTTTCTTCACTCTTCGGAATATTTTGTTCCGTGTTTTCAAAGGTATAGGTGAAGTACAATTCGATGTTCTCGGCAGAGGCCGTCGCGGCACTTAAATCGTCAAGAATTTTCTTCGCTTCCGGATCGGATTGGCCGAATACAAGTCCCAAAGAACATAGACTAAATAGTAGGATAAAAATGTTTTTCATTTTCTGTTAGTTAACATTCTTCTCGTCTTTCAACAACTGTTCCAAAGCCATTTCATCAGGTACGAGAACCTGGCGTGCTTTGCTTCCTTCGAAGGGACCAATAATGCCTGCAGCTTCCAATTGATCCACAATACGACCTGCTCGGTTATAACCTAGTTTAAGCTTCCGCTGAAGTAAGGAGGTAGAGCCTTGCTGATGGATTACAATTACGCGCGCAGCCTCTTCAAATAAACTGTCACGTTCGTCAATATTAATATCGGAAATACCTGATGATTCCTCACCAACATACTCAGGAAGTTGGAAGGCCTCTGGATACGCCCGTTGTGAACCAATGAATTCGCAAATCTCTTCTACTTCAGGTGTGTCAACAAAGGCACATTGAATACGAATAAGTTCGCTACCAAGATTAACGAGCATATCACCTTTCCCAATGAGTTGATCAGCACCTCCGGCATCTAAGATGGTGCGTGAGTCAATCTTTGACGTAACCCTAAACGCAATACGGGCAGGAAAATTAGCCTTGATAATACCGGTAATTACATTTACACTAGGACGTTGGGTTGCTACAATCAGATGGATACCGATGGCTCGGGCAAGCTGTGCCAATCGAGCAATTGGAGTCTCAACTTCCTTACCAGCGGTCATGATTAAATCGGCAAACTCATCAATTACGAGGACGATATAAGGAAGATAGCGATGCCCATTCTCGGGATTGAGCTTCCGATCAATAAATTTTTTGTTGTACTCAATAATGTTACGACACATGGCCTTCTTGAGGATGTCGTAGCGATCGTCCATTTCAATACAAAGCGAATTCAAGGTGTGCACAACCTTGGTGATATCCGTTATAATGGAATCCTCTTCATTGGATAGCTTGGCCAAAAAGTGACGCTCTATTTTGTTGTAGAGGGTTAATTCAACTTTTTTCGGATCGACCAATACAAACTTAACTTCAGCCGGGTGTTTCTTGTAAAGAAGTGAAGTGAGTATGGCGTTAATTCCAACCGACTTTCCTTGTCCTGTTGCCCCGGCCATGAGCATGTGTGGCATCTTTGCCAAATCGGCAACAAAGGTTTCGTTGCTGATGGTTTTTCCTAAGGCCAAAGGAAGTTCCATTTTTGAATTTTGAAACTTCTCCGATGCGATAACCGATCGCATGTTAACTATATTCTTCTTTGTATTCGGAACTTCAATTCCAATGGTTCCTTTACCAGGAATAGGAGCAATAATTCGGATTCCCAAAGCACTTAAGCTAAGCGCAATGTCATCTTCAAGGTTTTTAATCTTGGAAATCCGAATGCCCGCATCAGGAACAATTTCATACAGCGTGATGGTCGGGCCAATGGTTGCTTTAATTTGAGCGATACCAATGTTGTAGTTCTTGAGCGTACTTACAATTCGATTTTTATTCTCTTCAAGCTCTTCCTGATCGATGGAGATATTGCTTTTGCCGTAATCATTGAGTAAATCGATTTTAGGGAAAGTATAGCTACCTAGATCAAGTCGAGGATCGTATTGCCCAAACTTGGTCACCAAAGAATCGGGCTTCTTTTCGGAGGTCGTCTTTTCTTCAACGATTTCTTCGATGGACATCTCTACATCTTCTTCATCTTCTGAAGATGTGACTACTGGTTTCTCCTCTTTCTTTTCTACAGGACTATCCACGATGGGCTCTGGATCCACGGATGGCTGAAGATCAAGCGGAGGGCTGGGAATCTCAGTTTCAACAGATTCAAGATGAGATTCCATTTCCATTTCGATAGGCTCGACAGATTGCTCATCATCCACTTCGGTTTCAGACGATGGTATTCTACTTTCTTTTCTTGCCTTACGCTCAGCGAGCCAAAGTTGAATGCGTTCTGGACTTAGCTTCAATTTGTAAATGATCACCAATAGAAGAACAGCAAAAAGAATGAGAGGGACTCCCACAACCCCAACAATGTTGGTAAACCATTCATTTAAACTATAACCAACCCGTCCGCCGAGAAGAGGCCATTTTGAACCAAGAACATAGTTCAAGGCCATACTTAACCAAAACATTCCTAGAAAACTGAACCATAGTTTTCCGACAATTTTAAATCCTTCGGGACGAAGTAAAACTTTAATCCCGATTATTCCTGTCATATAACTCAGAATGAAGGCCGCAACTCCAAAGCCATTATAAATGAATAAATGCCCAAGATATGCTCCGATCTTTCCGAGGATATTTCTGACTGCTTCATCCTTGTTCCAGATAATATTCCAGAATTCTGATTGTACCAAACTTTGATCGGCCTTCCAATGCATTAGGAAAGAAGAAAAGGAAAGGAACAGCACCACAGAGGTCAATAGGATCAATGATCCGCTTACCGTAGGAAATTGTGGGTTCCGCCAGAAAGCCATTCCCGAAGGGATCTTGGGTGACTTCTTGTTTGCGTTCGTTTTCTTGGTGCTCTTCTTCTTCGCCATAGATATGCGATCAAAAATACAAATAACGGCTATTGAGGACGATTATTTGGACTAAGGATATTCACAGTCAATTGAGGAAAAAGCTTGGAGATGAATTTCTATTTTTGCAGCCCAAGATTATTCCATGGAAAACAAGATTAAGATTATTACGGTAATGTCCGAATTAGGAGCTGGTACCAGGGGAGCTTCACTAGGTTTCGGGGCACTGGTTGGCGCTGGTCATGCGAAGAACAATCCTTTGTTATCTAAATACCCTGTATTACGTGTACCTACTTTGAACAGATATTTATATGAGGGCCCTGAAACAAAGTCGGCCCGAAGGATTGAAGGCATCGTAAAAATGTTCGGACGCATAGAGGCGGCGGTATCAGAGGTCACCGATGAAGGGAGCTTTCCGATCTTGATCAGTGGGGACCATTCCAATGCCGGCGGAACCATAGCTGGTTTACGTGAATCTTATCCAAATCAAAGAATAGGTGTTGTATGGATTGATGCTCATGCTGATTTACATTCACCCTATACGTCACCAAGTGGTAACGTTCATGGAATGCCCTTGGCCACCGCACTTTCCGAGGATAACAAGGATTGCGCATTCGTTGAAGTTACGAAGGAGGGTAAAAAACGATGGAATAAACTCAAGGGTGCCAATGGCGCACGGATCCGTTGGGAAGATTTGGCCTTTGTTTCTGTTCGTGATACCGAAGACCCTGAAGATCACTTGATATCAAAAAATGCAGTAGTAAATCATACAACCGATGATGTCAGAAATAAAGGTGTAGAACAAATTGCCTCAGAAATTTTAAAACAACTAGAGCCATGCGATATAATCTACGTATCCTTTGATGTAGATTCCATGGACCCAAGTGTAAGCGTAGGTACAGGGACACCTGTTCCTCATGGTCTCTGGAAGGAAGAAGCCATGCAGCTCATTGAACATTTGGTTGCAAGTCCAAAGTGTGCTTGTTTTGAAATGGTTGAGATCAATCCGCTATTGGACGATAAAGGAAATGCGATGGCGGAAGCGGCCTTCGATATTTTGGAGAATACACTAGAGACCCTACAAAAGAGATTTAAATGAACATAATCGAACATATCGAGGGTGAACTCTCAAGTGCTTTTTCCAAAGTGTACTCAAAATCATTGGACACTTCTAGATTGAATGTTCAGCGAACCAGAAAGGAATTTGAGGGAGATTTCACGGTCGTTGTTTTTCCATTCACAAAGGATGCGGGTGAAGCTCCTCCTATGGTCGCTCAAAAATTAGGAGAGGAAATGACCTCTTCTAGTGCGTTTCTTTATTCATTCAATGTTGTAAAGGGATTTCTGAATATTTCAATCTCAGCATCGTATTGGAAGGCCTTCTTTTCTGAGAATTGGAGTCTTGGTGATTATGGATTCAAAGCAATCGACGAAAACAAACCGGGTGTTATGGTCGAGTACTCCTCGCCAAACACAAACAAGCCCTTGCACTTAGGTCACATACGTAATTGCCTTCTAGGTTATTCGGTAGCGCGATTGATTCAGGTGAACGGTAGAAAAGTATATCGTGTACAGATAATCAATGATCGAGGCATTCACATTTGTAAATCGATGTTGGCATGGAGACGGTATGGAAATGGCGAAACACCTGAAACAAGTGGGGTTAAAGGCGATAAACTGGCCGGTAAGTACTACGTGCTCTTCGATAAGGAATACAAGAAGGAAATCGCTTCTTTGATTGAAGGTGGAATGCCTGAAGAGGAGGCGAAGAAAAATGCGCCGATTTTACTCGAAGCTCAGCAAATGCTTCGTAATTGGGAAGCTGGAGATGAAGATGTGATGACCCTCTCGTCCATGATGAATCAATGGGTGTATGATGGATTTGATCAGACCTATGCCGCTATGGGTGTAGAGTTTGATAAGAACTACTACGAGAGCACGACTTACTTATTAGGGAAAGACGAAATTTTGCGTGGGGTTGATGAAGGTGTGTTCTTCAGAAAAGACGACGGTTCAGTTTGGGTCGATCTGTCTGATCATGGAATGGACGAAAAAATACTCCTTCGTTCGGATGGAACCGCTGTTTATATGACCCAAGACATTGGAACGGCTATTCTTCGATTCAATGACTACTCCATTGATAGACAGATTTATACCGTAGGTAACGAGCAAGACTATCATTTCAAAGTACTCTTTATATGCCTGGAGGAACTGGGTTATACTTGGGCGAGTAACAACTACCATTTGTCGTATGGTATGGTTGATCTTCCATCCGGAAAAATGAAATCAAGGGAAGGAACTGTCGTTGATGCCGATGATCTCATTGCAGAGATGGAAACGACCGCAAGAGAAATAGGAGAGGAACTAGGAAAGCTCGAAGGACTTGAGGACTCGGTTAAGAACGAACTGTACCATATGATTGGCTTAGGGGCACTTAAGTACTTTATGCTAAAAGTCGACCCTAAAAAAAGAATGATGTTCGATCCAGCGGAATCGGTTGATTTCAATGGAAATACAGGACCTTTCATCCAATATACCCACGCACGAATCCAATCTATTCTTCGTCGAGGAGAAAAGGAACTACAAGAATCCTTTGTATTCCCAAGGGAGTTGGAAGCTTCGGAGAAAGATCTGTTACGTTCGTTGTATGAGTTTCCTCAAGTATTGGAACAGGCGGCCGATGAATATAGTCCGGCACTAGTTGCGAACTATGTGTATGACCTTGTAAAAGCGTACAACAGCTTTTATCAAAGTGTGAGTATTTTTAATGTAGAAGAAAAGGGGATAAAGGAATTTAGAGTCCGTTTGTCTAAGTTTGTTGGCACAACAATAAAGAATGGGATGTGGGTCTTAGGAATTGATGTTCCGGACCGAATGTAAGAAGAGAATATGTTTGAAAATTTATCGGATAAGTTGGATAAGGCGTTTCAGGTCCTCAAAGGGCATGGAAAGATTTCAGAAATTAATATTGCCGAAACGCTCAAGGAAGTTCGTAGAGTTTTGCTTGACGCCGATGTTAACTATAATACAGCCAAAGAATTTACCAATAGGGTAAAGGAAAAAGCCTTAGGTCAAGATGTACTTACTGCACTGAAGCCAAGTCAGCTCATGGTGAAGATCTTGCACGATGAGTTGGCCGATCTTATGGGAGGCGAAACTACAGACATCGACATCAGTTCATCTCCATCTGTGGTCTTAATGGCAGGTTTGCAAGGATCTGGAAAAACCACTTTTTCCGCCAAATTGGCCAAGCATTTAAAGATTAAGAAAGCCAGGCACCCACTTCTGGTTGCCTGTGATGTATATCGTCCGGCTGCCGTTGATCAGCTTAAAGTCTTAGGAGAACAAATTGGTGTGGATGTTTATGCTGAACCTGGAGTTCAAGATCCAGAGGGCATTGCTAAGCGAGCCCTAGATTATGCGAAGTCCAAAAACAACAACCTACTCATATTTGATACGGCCGGTCGATTAGCGGTCGATGAAGAAATGATGGTGGAGATTGAGGCAATTAAGAATGCTATCAATCCGAATGAAATATTGTTTGTCGTTGACTCAATGACTGGTCAAGATGCGGTCAATACGGCAAAAGCCTTTAACGATCGGTTGAATTTTGATGGGGTCGTGCTCACCAAATTGGATGGTGACACCCGTGGTGGTGCGGCATTGTCTATCCGCTCAGTGGTTGATAAACCAATAAAGTTTGTTGGTACGGGCGAGAAAATGGATGCTCTAGATCCTTTCCATCCTTCTAGGATGGCCGATCGGATTCTTGGAATGGGGGATGTTGTTTCGCTTGTTGAAAAAACCCAGGAGCAATTTGACGAAGAAGAGGCACGTAGGATTCAAAAGAAGATTGCCAAGAATCAATTTGATTTTGATGATTTCTTAAAGCAGATTGCCCAAATCAAGAAGATGGGTAATACCAAGGATTTACTTTCAATGATTCCTGGAATGGGTAAAGCCCTCCGCGATGTAGAAATTGGAGATGATGCGTTCAAACATATTGAAGCAATCATTAAAAGTATGACTCCCAAAGAACGAGCGAACCCTAAGCTAATTAATGGATCAAGAAAGAAACGAATTGCTGTTGGAAGTGGGACCTCGGTACAGGAAGTGAATAGGCTTCTTAAACAGTTTAGTGAAATGAGTAAAATGATGCGCAGCATGCAAGGTGGAGGAAACCGAAACCTCATGGGAATGATGCGCGGTAGAAGATAAGGATATGACCATACTTAACGGAAAAGCAACCTCAGCGCAAATTAGAGAAGAACTTCACAAGGAAGTTGAAGACAGGAAGTCTAAAGGCTTAAAAATCCCTCATTTAGCGGCAGTACTGGTTGGAAATGACGGTGCCAGTTTGACCTATGTAAATTCAAAGGTTAAGAATTGCGAAAAGGTAGGTTTTGGTTCAAGTTTAATTCAGATGGACGAATCGGCAACGGAAGAAGAACTGCTTTCAACCGTACATGATTTGAATACCAATCCAGACATTGATGGTTTTATAGTCCAACTTCCGTTGCCAAAGCATATTGATGAACAAAAGGTGCTTGAAGCTATAGACCCTAAAAAGGATGTCGATGGCTTTCACCCGGAAAATTTCGGCCGCATGGCTTTAGGTCTGGATACGTTTGTTCCGGCAACTCCAAACGGAATTATGGAGATGCTGAAAAGATATGAGGTGCCTACTGAAGGTAAACACTGCGTAGTTATTGGAAGAAGTCATATAGTAGGAATGCCGATGAGTATTCTATTGGCTCAAAACACCAATCCAGGTAATTGTACCGTGACCATAACCCATAGCCGTACGAAGAACCTCGTTGAGCTATGTCAATCGGCCGATATTTTGGTTGTAGCTCTAGGAAAAGCAGAGTTTGTTACGGGTGATATGGTCAAAGAAGGAGCCACTGTAATCGATGTGGGAATAACACGCTTGCCTTCCGATAAAACAAAAAGCGGTTTCAAACTCTATGGTGATGTTCATTTTGAAAGTGTAGCCCCAAAGTGTTCATTCATTACTCCTGTTCCTGGTGGAGTAGGGCCTATGACCATTGCAAGCCTCATGATGCACACAATGATTTCCGCCCGAAGGAAAGATTGATTCTAAGTCACTGATTTTATTATCTTTGACAGAACACCTCTTTAAAAACAACAACTATGAAAGGACTCCGTTTGGATCCCTTCGCATTTTTCTATGGGATCGGTGCAGCTGTTCTGCTGTCGGGATTACTTCTTGAAACAATTGGGCATCATCTAGGCGAAACGCTTTTCCTTACAGGAATGGGAGCGGAAATCTTCATTTTCTTCATCTCAGCTTTTGAGTTTACCAAGAAAGAAAAGAAGTACAATTGGGAAAAGATTTTCTCTGAATTGGTTGAAGCCAAAGGCGAGTCAGATCAACGTGAATCAGAACGATTATCCATTCTGGATCAATACAATAAAAGTGCTGAAACATTGAGGATGTCAATGGAAAATCTAAAGCACATTACCGATGAGTTCAATGAAGCATATGAGTATCTCCACCGCTTCAACAAAGCAATGAATGTTAAAGGAGAGGTGATTCATAATGAGTTTGAAGGGATTGAAGAGCAGTTGAACACGAATAAAAATCGTCTTCATGAGCTCGATGCCAATCTTCGTGGTATCACAGATGTTGTTGGACGAATGGAACGGCAGTTCTAAACATAAATCTTACATTCGGATATGGATGTTAAGATCCGTAAGAGTAAGCTCCTACGCTATCGAATTATTGCCCTGCTATACATTGTCTTTGTAAGCTTGGTATTCCTCGCTCAAGATTCTGGCTTTGTACTTTCCTCAAAGAGTATATCGGATTATTTGAAATCGGTTGCCGAAGAGCGTCATCAAGTGATGGAGAATTACGAACGTATCGAGCGTCATCGCTTTTTATTCGATCCCGAACTTGAAAATCTTGGTTTGGAATCCTTTCGAGATAATGTTGATTCTACGGTTGAAGTCATTGAAGAATATCGATCTCAGTTTCTAGACCTAGCAGAAACTTCCGATGAAACCAAACTTGATTTGTGTGAGCTAAAGCGTAAATCCTATTCCACCGTTTTCTTTCATGTTGAGGGTTATTTAGATAGCATAGAACTTCTATTGGGAGCATATAGGGAACGTCTTCTGCAACTATCGGAATCGTATGAGTTTGATCCTGAGCCTTACTTGATGAGCTTGGATTCTCTTCAAGTTAGAGACCGAATATATAATTCAAATGACGTATTCTTTAGATCTAAAACACCTGTCAATCAGGTTCTTATGACCTACAGTTATTTGGAAAACAAGTTGAGAGCCAAGGAAGGCCTGTTTATCCGATCGCAAATTCAAGAGCTTGAAGAAAAGAGATTCAAGGATAGTTTGAATGCCGATGAAATTCAGTTGAATCCAGAATTGTTGCTTTTCAATCCTGAGCGTAGAAATAAATTCTTTCGAGGTGAGTCCATTTTGGTTCAATACAACGTAGGCAGTATATAACGTAGGCAGTATATATGGTATAAACCTCAATTTGTATCACTACGAGCGTGGCCAGCGATTCTTGGTTCGAAATGTTCAGTTTCAGGAAAATTCAGGCGAGGGTCAATTTGAAATGATCTTAGACGATATCGGTGCCTATGACTTAGAGTTTACGGTTCTCTTGGATAATTCCGAAGTCTATGAAGGTGTAAAGCAAATTCAGGTGTTTGACGATCAGCGCGAGAATTTATTGGTTGAAGGATTTACCTGTTTTATTCTGCATCCTGGTTACGATTTGGGCGTTTATGAGTACTACAAGAACGAAGGACTTTATTTTAGCCCTGAATTGTTGAAAAGATTTAGAGAAGTCAAACGTAAGGAGATACTTATTTTCTCCAATTTCAAGGCGAGTTTAAGAAACGGAACACCCATCAAAGTAGACCCGTTAATTTTTGTTGTACAGTAATGATAAAACGGTCGATTTTATTACTGCTACTTTGTCTGACAAAGCCATTTGGCACTATGGCTCAGGAGAGTTCTAGTGCTCCTGAAGTTCTGATGGGTTATGTTGAAGAAAGCCTATACATCGAAGGCCAAACCGTTCGAATAAGAGGTAAAGTCACTTTTGATACGGAAGCCAGTTTGACCTTAGGGCCAGGGGTCGTGCTGTTGTTTGAGCCCAATGCTTCCCTTCAGATTACCAATGCACTTAAAATAAAGGGAACAAAGGAACGGCCAGTCGTTCTTCGTTCGCTTAATAAAAACAGATTAGGTAAGGGTATTGAAATTTTGAAAAAAAATGAAGTTGCGACTATAGAAATTACGGGAGCGATCTTTCATGATTTGACGTATCCCGTCCTTTTCCGTGAGAATTGGTATCGACCAAGTGTGTTAATTTCTCAATGCCAATTCAGCCATAATGAGGGCCAGATATTTTCAATTCTACGTTCTGATGAACTTTCCGATGTTCCAGTAATTCGTATTGAGGGCAATGCCTTTACGAATAACCATGGAAATATGGTGGTAGACGCTTATCGATGCGTATTCAATGTTGAATTCAAGAATAATGTCATAAAAGACAATACAATAAAGGGGTATAGTAAAACCGATTACTGGAGAACGGCATTGCTATTCATGAATTTTAACAAACTCGATGAGCTCGTCATAGAAAACAACAGTTTTGTGGATAACAAGATTGTTTTTCCAGAACTGGATACCGTTGTGGCCATTTCTCATATGAATATCATAGGGGGTAAGAAAGTGTACGACATGACTGAGAATTATGTCTCAGAGTATAATGTGCGCGTGATACCGTGATTATCAACGATAGTATGCGATTCATTTCCAATGGTATTGTTAAAAGACATAAACGAAGAACGCAACCTTCAGGTGATATTCCACTTCATTCGTATGCGCAGGATATTGAAATAGCAAACGTTTTGTATCCTTCTCTAAAAGATGTTAAGCTCTTTGATATAGAATTCAACAAGAATCCTGGTGCTCAGGCTTTGAACAATGCTAAAGTGCATTATTACACTTTTGACATTGATTCTCAAAAGGTTAGGGATCGTGTTTTGAAGTCGGCAAGCATTACGGGTTCTGGAAATACCGCAACGATTAATCTACCGTCAGTTCCTACAGATACCTTATGGTACATAGCGGTGGAAAGCGATCGAAACCAATTTAACTACTTCTATAGTTCTCTGAGAAAAGAAGACTTTCAAAAAAGGGCAAGTAAGCTTTGGGGAGTGCATCCCGATAGCTTGTTGGTTACCACACCCGACCAATTGGAATTTGGAGATTCATCATTTTTTCAGCGTGTTAATTATGGCCCCAGTTTAACGGCAAATAGACTGCTAGCCGATTATGCACTAGAAGGTGTGGATGTACGCTATGGAATTACCATTAAGTTTCGCGGAAAGCTAGCAGGCATTCACAATTTCACAGCGGACTTCAATTATACCATGCTAAGCGCCACAGGGGTAAAGAGTGGTTTCTTCGAGCCTCCACACATTGAAGGCTCGCTTATGGCCTTTAATATGGGCTATTCCATGCAGCCATTTAAGGAGAGTGACTTCTCACCCTATATATCGACCGGTGGAGGAATCGGTTTTTTCGATCCTATTCGTCCCCACGATTTTGAAGATTTTGTTTGGCCCCAGGAACCAGAAGACGCCATCGTAGTGCACGAATTTGAATCGGTGGTAACGCCCCAAGTCTATTTCGAAATGTCACTTCCTATATATACACCTGAACAATCCTACTTTGATGGTGGTTTCAGAGTAGTGTATAATTTTGTCGATAAACTCGATGGTTTTGAAAGTGGATCTTCAAACGATTACTATTCGAGTTTATTTATATCATTCATGTTTTAAGATTTTTTAAATGAAAATGCCTTTTAGATTAGTTGCTTTTCTAGCCTTAACAAGTTTCATGTTTGCCTGCCAATCCAATAGTTCGGAGGGCTCTGGTGATGCTGACGACCAGTCAAACATTAGTACCGCTGATTGCAATATTGTTTTAGAGACCCAGGCAGTAATGGTTAAATGGACCGCATTTAAATTCAATGAAAAGACGGCTGTAGGCGGGCGTTTCGATGATGTGTTAATTGAAGGGCCAAAAACAGGAATTGATTGGCGGGAGATGGCAATGAATAGCTCATTTACCATTAAAACCAATTCGGTTAACTCCGAAAACCCTGAAAGAGATGAGAAGATCCAACGTCATTTCTTTGGGCAATTGATCGAAGGTGATAAAATAGAAGGGCTGATTACAAACTTAGACGGTTCCGACTTTGAAGGTGAAGCTCAAATTGAATTGAGTATTAATGGCATTGCTAAGGAATTTTCATGCAGCTATATGAAGACCGAGAACCTCATTGTGCTGAATGGAAACATTGATTTGGTGAATTGGGATGGTCAGGCTGCTACAGATAGTTTGAACACCGTTTGTTACGACCTTCACAAAGGCGCTGACGGTATAAGTAAACTATGGACCACCGTAGACTTCGAAGTTCAAATGCTCTACGGTATCGATTGCCCGAACTAAGGCAATGGAGGAGGAGTGAAGTCGTATTTTCTCCGCTGCATGACAATTACATTCCCTTGGGCTCTTCTTTTCCGGTATCCCAATAGGTGAAATACCTCAGGGCCAAATAAGACTGCAATACGTGTATTGACTGCAAGGGTGTGAACATTTTCAATACGTGTAATTCCTGGAAGCAATGGAAGGATGTGATAGATATTTAGGCGTCGCATCCAAAGCGATAAACGAAGCCAAAACTTTCGTACTCCGCGAATCAAGAAAAATCCGTTATCCCCTTGATTTTGATACAGGGGCATAAAAATTCGGCCGCCTTCTGGGAGCTGAATTTTACCTTTTGTATCGCTTGCTACAACTTCATTTTTTTGAACGGGCATGAAGTTCACATAGCCTTGCTTCATCTGAAATTCGTCTTTCTCGGTAATTCCATGTCGCAAGCGTACCTCAAACATTTTCAGTAAGCCTACGGAGGCCTCGTGGAGTGTGTCCCAGTGCAATTGAAAATCGGGCACCTGCATTGGGTCAATGCATCCTGCTCTGGCCAAAATGAGCCAAATCAAGGCTTCTTGGAAATAGATCGATCGTTGATCGTCGTGCTGTCCAGCCTCAAAACCAATACTCAGATGGCCCAATTCGTTGATATAGCTTAAGAGAGGCCCATCCAATTGTTCTTCAACACCAAGAATGGTTGGAACTGGAAATCCATCGACAAACTTTCTGTTGCGGATGGTATCTCCAATCATCAGGAAGGGCGGTGAATCGGAGGAGGTGGTGTGCATGTCCAAAAACAAGGCTTCTCCAGTGCGGTTCTCAAGCTCATCATGAATGATCTTGTTGATTTCATCTAAATCGCCTTGTTCTGATGCCCCGTGCAGATCTCTGTGGTCCAATCCTTCGTGATGGAACCACACCCGATTTAAATCACGATTGATGAATCGTTGGCCAATTTCTAAAGCTGCAAGGTTTCCGCTAAGACCAACAAGTCGTCCTTTAAAGGGAATTTCTTCATCCATCAACTGATGCATGACTCTTTCTAAAGCAATGACACCAGCTGGTTCGTTCCCGTGCAGCCCACCAATGGCAATAATGGTCATTCCCGAATTCTCGCGGTCATAAATTCCAATGGTCCGCTTATACCTATTCGATCTTTGCTTGATTACTGGCTCCGTCTCTACCTCCATACTTAACCCATGAACTCTTGTAAGAAATGATCTGCAACATTAACAAAATCGTGCTCAGTAACAATACCAATCAGATGATAATCATCTGTTATAACCGGTAAACAGCCTATTTTATGCTTCCGCATCAAGGCAATAGCATCCTTTGTGAGCATATCCTGCTTGATTTTTATCGGATTCTTAATCATGATATCCTTTACCATAACGTCATCATCCTTATCCATTTTCGTTGAATAATAATGGACAAGACTTCCTGAAGTCAAAAGACCAACCAGCTCATTTTTAGGATTTTCGACCAAAATGTGGCGGATGTTTTTCCAATCCATAATGTTCGGAACTAGATCTATCATATCATCTTCTTGAACGATGCACAGGTTCCTAGTCATAATTTGATCTATCCTCCAATAACGATTCACCCAAGATCCGGCTTCATCAATCTTCGCAATGGACCAGGTATGTACCGGTCGATTTCGTTTTTGCCTTTTAGCTATACCAGCAGTTAAGGCAATCATAGTCTCCTCACGGGTTCCTTTGTTCTTCATGGACATTGAGCTATCAATCATCCATTGAGACCCGCTACGGCCTTTACTCACACGACCTTCAATTACTTTTAGGTATCGGTTAATGTCTTCTTCCTTAATCCCAGCCTTCTTTAATCCGGACTCTGCAATTGGGAGGAGTACTTTAAGTGTCAAGTCATAGCTAGAATAAACCTGGTCATCCACCCAGCGGAAGAGGGTGCCCATTCCCATACGGCATGCTTTTGCAAAATTGATTTTCGATTGCTCAAAATCCTGAAGGCTCGGCAGATTTTTATATTTATCTGGCATCCCGTGCATCAAACCCAGCCAGAAAGCTGTGTTCGCTATCTCGTCAATTACCGATGGCCCTGAAGGGATGTACCTATTTTCAATTCGAAGGTGGGGTTTGTTGTTGGTTATGCCGTAACATGCCCTATTCCATTTATAGATGGTTCCATTGTGCATCCGCAATGCTTTGAGGTCTGGAATAATTTCATTCTCCAAATCTTGAAGCGAATCAGAATCAATATCCGCATTGATAACAACTCGATATCTAGCAACATCTTCTTTGAATATATCGGCAACATGCGATTCCAACCATTTATCACCAAAAAATACTCTTGGATACTCTTCTCTTTGTAATTGATGGGTTCCTCTGGTGTCAACCGATTGCTGGAAAAGAGCAATTCTTGTTTCCCTCCACAGTCTTTTAGAGAATAGGAAAGGGGAGTTGGTACAGATACTCAACACCGGGCCACTTATCGCCTGAGCCCAATTGTATTTACTTATAAATTCATCAGCTTCACACTGGTAATGAATTTGAAAGCTGGTATTGCAACTTTCAAACATAAACGATTCATGCTTGCAAATAAGCTCGTCCATTCCCTCTATACGGAACTCATAATCGCTTCCTCTTAAATCAGTTAAGGTCTTATTCAGAGCAAAATAACGTGGCATTGGAGTCAACATATCCAATGTCATATCATTTTGTCGAATCGTAGGAAGAATTCCGACAAGGATATAATCGAGTTCCTCTTTGGTCAAGGTCTTTCTTAAATCGCCCAAACTCTTAAGCAATTCCGTTTCCATATCAGAAAGTGCCGAACCCGAGAATACCCTAGGATCCAGATTAATTTCCATATTGAATTTCGAAAGCTCGTGGGTAAGTTTTGGATCATCAACAAGATCGAGGATGTCCATTGATTTGGGTGCTGGACGAAAATGTTTATCGATCAAGCAAAGCTCTTGTTCGGCTCCGATTCTGGTAATGTCTTTTTCCATCATGTCTCGGTCAATCATGACTTCGAGTGCCTTGATGTCATTAAAAAGATTTCTCATGAATATCTTACGACGTTCCTGATCCATCTTAGAATTTACGTTCTGTTCTCCCATTTAGGTTCGTTTGGCGTACTCCCAAATGTAAAAAATAGAAAGTCCCCATCGAAATGATAGATGTCAGATCTTAGAATTCCGCCTTTAGCATGAATTTGATGTTCGGATATTTATCCTGAGCCATCTGTAAAGCGAAGGCAGAGTCCGCTATGAAGACATCTCTTCCGTGTTTGTCCACCGCAATGCTGCGATACTTTTGCTTAACAAACTCCTCATATTCTTCTTTATCCTCAGACGTAAACCACACGGCCTTATGCGCCTGAATTCCTTCATAGCGACATTTTGCACCGTATTCATGCTCCAATCTATGCTGGATAACTTCAAACTGAAGGGCTCCAACGGTACCGATGATCTTCCGATTGTTTTGCTTCATCACAAAAAGTTGGGCAACTCCCTCATCCATGAGCTGATCGATCCCTTTGGCTAATTGCTTCGCTTTCATCGGATCCGCATTTTCAATTACTCGAAAAAGCTCTGGAGCAAAAGTCGGTATATCTGTGAAACGAATATCTTCTCCATCGGTAATCGAATCGCCAATCTTGAAATTCCCAGTGTCATGCAGCCCAATGATGTCCCCCGGATAAGCATAATCGATGATGGATTTCTTTTCAGCCATAAAAGAGGTAGGATTGCTAAACTTCAGCTGTCTTCCAATACGAACATGCTTGTAATTCTTTCCTCTTTCAAAAACTCCGGAGCATATTTTCACAAAGGCTATTCGATCCCGGTGTTTCGGGTCCATATTAGCATGAATCTTAAAGACAAAACCAGTAAACTTGTCTTCTCCAGGTTCTATGGTTCGGCTTTCCGAGATACTTGGCTGTGGGGCCGGAGCAATGTCTACAAAGCAATCCAATAGTTCGCGCACTCCGAAATTGTTTACAGCAGATCCAAAAAACACAGGACTAAGTTGTCCGTCCAGATAATCCTGATGATTGAATTCAGGATAAACTCCTTCAATCAGATCGACATCCTCTCTCAATTGATTGGCCTGTTCATAGACATGATTCTCCAGTTCTGGAGCGCTCAAATCACTGAATTCAATAGAGTCTTCTCCGTCTTGTTTCTGATGCGCCTGGAAAAGGATGAGACGTTTTTCATATCGACTGTACACGCCGCAGAGTTCTTTACCCATACCAATGGGCCAACTTAATGGAGTAACCGTAAGATTGAGTTTCTGCTCAACTTCATCCAATAGATCAAATGGATCTTTCCCCATTCGATCCAATTTATTAATGAATACGATCACTGGGATGTCGCGCATACGGCACACTTCTACGAGCTTTTCCGTTTGCGCCTCAACCCCTTTAGCGACATCAATCACAACGATTACGCTATCTACTGCGGTTAAGGTTCGATAGGTGTCCTCGGCAAAATCTTGGTGACCAGGAGTATCTAGAATATTAATCTTCCGATCACCATACTCAAATCCCATGACCGAAGTGGCCACGGAAATTCCTCTCTGCCGCTCGATCTCCATAAAATCGGAAGTTGCATGCTTCTTAATCTTATTGGACTTTACTGCACCTGCGACTTTGATGGCTCCTCCAAAAAGCAGCAATTTTTCTGTTAATGTCGTTTTCCCAGCATCGGGGTGACTGATAACAGCAAAAGTTCTGCGGCGTTGTATTTCCTGATCAATATTCATATTAAAATCTATGGAGGGCAAAAGTAGATTTATTTGATCCTTGCTGCAAGGTTGAAAAATCTTTAACTTAGACGAAAATACCACAGTATGAAAATAAGATTACTCCTCTCTTTTGTAGTTGCTTTCGCCTTTGCTCAAGCACAAACTACGCTGACAACTTACTCAGATTTCACGGCCACTGATGTGCATGGAAACTCCCATACCGTTAGTACCTATCTGGCAGATGGTAAGTTTGTATTCATTGATTTCTTCTTTACCACATGCCCACCATGTATTGCCTCTGTTCCTTATGTGAACAATGTGTATACCAAGTTTGGTGCAAACACCGGCGATGTAATTATGATTGCCGTAGATAATGGTAATACGGAAGCCGAAGTATTGGCTTACGAGACGACCTATGGTGGTTTGTTGCCATCCATTAGCGGTGATGCTGGCGGAACAGGGATTTGCTCTACCTATGGAATCGGGGAGTATCCTACGTTCATTTTGATCCATCCAAATGGAAGCATTGTGGAACAGGATATATGGCCAGCAAGCGAAGCAATATTGACGACCGTATTCGAAGGTCATGGAATAACTCAGCAATCGGCCGGAGTGAATGAATTATCGTTGAATGATGTAACCATCTTTCCAAATCCTGCCGTTGATTTCCTTCATATAGAAACAGAAGCGAACGTTAATGCCATTGCTGTTTATGATATGCTAGGAAGAAAAGTCGTGCATGCCTCGAAAGATTCTTCTGAAATGGAACGAATAGATTTGCGTCAGCTTCCAAAAGGAAGTTATGTATTGGAACTGGATATGGAATCTGGAATGAACAGAATAGTTTTCCAGAAAAACTAATCCAGTATTTTACTCATCTCATAAGGGGAGGATAGGGTCATTAACATTGATTTTTCCTCCCTTTATTATTTTACTTCGCAATCCGGCACGATTGAGCATAATCTTAATCAGTGGCATCTTATTCATATCACTTATGTGCTGACAAGGTTGACAAAGTTCCAATCCCTCAAGAATTACATCTCCTACTTTGAATTGCTTACCCTCCAAATTCCCTAAATCTGCACCTTCTGTAACTACATTTCGTCGTAGCATTTCCGCTTCAATAGCCTGATTACACTCAGCAGAGGCTTGCTCAAGAGCTTCCTTTTCAACCAAGGTTATTTCCCTTGGGGCACGTTTGAATTTAGCCTCGCTGTACTTTTTATCTGGATAAAAATATCGGTCTCCAACGATCCCTTGACCTTCAATGACCTCAATAGTTGACTTAGACTCCATAGCTTGATGAGGAAGGGGAGAAATAAGGATTTTGTTAACCTGGGCCATGATATTAGTTTATCTGTTCTTTAATGCACGATCAATGTGCCGCTTATCATCTTTTTGTTTGAGACTCTGACGCTTATCGAATTTCTTCTTTCCACGGCCCAAAGCAATTTTCAGTTTAGCACGACCATTTTCATCTATAAATAACTCAAGAACAACTAGAGTATTTCCCTTTTCTTGAAGCTTTTTATGAATCTTCCTGATTTCCGTTTTATTCAGCAAAAGCTTACGCTCACGTTTAGGTTGATGATTGGTATAGCCTCCCACCTGATATTCCTCTATACTCAACTGGCGGACATAAATCTCACTCTCACGAACAACACCAAAAGCATCGGTCACATTGGCTTTTCCTGCCCGGATACTTTTTATCTCGGTTCCCTTAAGCACAATACCTGCGCTAAACTCCTCTAAAAGCTCGTATTCAAATCGGGCTTTCCGATTAACAATATGTATTCTATTATTCGCCATTTCTACCAGCTGCAAAACTACCTATTTCCAAGTTCAATTGACTAATTTTGCCGCATGTATAAAGCCTTGATCAAGCCCTTACTCTTTTTATTGCCTCCTGAACGAGCGCACTACTTCACTACGGACCTCTTACGCGTTCTACTTAAAATGCCAGGAATGAAATCCTTTTTCCAATCCATTTTCTCAGTGAGAGATCAACGATTAGAGAAGGAATTGTGGGGAATTAAGTTTCCCAACCCTGTTGGATTGGCTGCCGGTTTTGATAAGGATGCAAAGTTCTATAAAGAGATGGCTGCACTGGGTTTCGGCTTTGTTGAAATAGGAACATTAACGCCCAAAGCACAAGCTGGAAATCCCAAACCAAGGCTCTTTCGACTTCCAGAGGATGAGGCATTAATTAACCACATGGGATTTAATAATGGAGGAGTGGATGATGCCGTTCTTAGGTTAAAATCAAAAGGGAATTTAATTGTTGGGGGTAATATTGGAAAGAATAAGGTAACTCCAAATGAAGAGGCCGTTAACGACTATACCTATAGTTTTCATGCGCTCTTTCCCTATGTTGACTATTTCGTGGTCAACGTAAGTAGCCCGAACACACCAAATCTTAGAGCCCTTCAGGAAAAGGAACCGTTAAAAGAACTACTCGGAATTCTAAAGAAAGAGAGTCAGACAAAGAAGGAACAGAAGCCAATTCTTCTAAAAATAGCCCCCGATCTAAGTAATGAACAACTCGATGACATTATCGAAATAGTTGTAGAAAGTGGAATTGAAGGAGTGATTGCTACCAACACTACGATAAGTAGATTGGAATTGAATACATCGGAATCAAAAGTTGAAAAAATAGGCGCAGGCGGTTTGAGTGGAAAACCTGTTAAGAGTAGAAGTACAGAGGTGATTCGCTATTTGGTTCGAAAATCGGGGAAGGCTTTTCCCGTAATTGGGGTAGGTGGAATCCACTCTGCAGAAGACGCCATTGAAAAACTAAATGCCGGAGCTGAACTTATTCAAGTTTATTCTGGTTTTATTTATGAAGGACCAACTCTTGTCAAGCGAATTAACAAGGCTATTTTATCAAGATGAAAATAATTGAATGTCCTAGAGATGCGATGCAGGGCATTGTAGAGTTTATTCCAACATCTCAGAAAATTGACTACATCAATTCCTTGCTCGAGGTTGGATTCGACACCATTGATTTTGGCTCTTTTGTTTCTCCTAAAGCGATTCCGCAATTAAAAGATACAGCCGAGGTACTTTCAAAGCTTAATCTTACAGATTCCAGCTCAGAATTATTGGCCATCGTAGCCAACAAAAGAGGCGCATTGGATGCGGCAAATTTTGAGCAGATTAGCTATTTAGGTTATCCCTTTTCCGTTTCGGAGCAATTTCAAAAGCGCAACACCAACAAGTCAATAGAGGAATCATTTCCTATTGTAGAAGATATCCAAAACTTGTGTGAGAAATCAGGAAAGAAACTGGTTGTTTACTTGAGTATGGGTTTTGGGAATCCCTACGGTGAAGAGTATCATCCCGATCTAGTTGCCCATTGGTCGGATAGACTGGCAGAGATAGGAGTGAAGATACTGGCCTTGAGCGACACCATTGGTGTTGCCGAACCGAAGCTCATCAATGAATTGTTTAGTCAATTAATTCCTGAATTTGAAGATATAGAATTTGGAGGTCACTTTCATACAACTCCAGATAAGGCTTATGAAAAGATTGATTCAGCCTATGCTGCAGGCTGTAGAAGATTTGATGGAGCCATTAAAGGTTTTGGAGGTTGTCCCATGGCAGACGACGAATTAACAGGTAATATGCCAACGGAGCAATTGATCAATTTCATGGCCGCAAATCAAATCAAGAATGAGCTCAATTTACTTTCTTTTGAAAGTGCCGTAAATAGAGTGCTTCAAACTTTTCCTTAAAAGCTTAGAGAGCATCAGCCATTTGCTTTCCGAGCTGCATACCCAGAGCGATACCCATTCCACCCATTTTACTGGCCAAATGAATATTCGTATCTATGCTGGTGCAATACGGTAGCTTATCATCTCCAAGTCCTAAGATTCCGCTCCAACGCTGTTCAATCTTTACTTCCTTATTTGGAATTATATGTTCAAATAGAATCGATTCCAATGCGTGTTGAATACGATCGTTGAGACCTTCAGAATCAGTAGCTTCCCCTTCGAAATCAAGATTCCTGCCTCCTCCTAATAGAATTCTCCCGTTTATATTTCTGAAATAGTAATACCCGCGATCGATATGAAAGTTTTTAGACCAGGACAATCCGGGAATTTCTTCTGTGAGTAATACTTGAGTTCTACCTGGACGAATGGATTGCTTGTACCCGTCCAATAGATGAGATGTGTATCCATTGGTACAGATCACAAGGTGGTCGCATTTTAAATCGGCTGTGCTGGCCTGGATTCGAACCTGTTTTCCAGAAGAATAGCCCTCAACATTAATAGAACTTTCGTAGCGAACTCCTTCATTTAGACAGGTCGCCAACAGAGACTTCATCATTTCCCCGCTATTTATTTGTCCTTCAAATTCAATGGCGATTTCCCCTACAAAACCTTTAAACCCATAAGCTTCACCTGGATTTTGTTTAATTCGGAAATTACGTTCAATTCCAGTAGCGGAATGAAAAAGGTCGTTTAGAATATGTTGTTGATCTAAACACTTCTGATACAAATTGGAATTGGCAATCGTAAACAATTCGGAGGCACCTGTATGGATGTATTGTATAGCAGAGGCACCTAGAGTGGTTTTCAGTAACTCAAGCCCCTTAAATCGATTAAGAATCAATTCTCTGCATTCATCATATCCGCTAGTGGAAACATCACTTAGTATTTCTGAAGGGCTCCCAACACAGGCAAAGCCTGCATTTTTAACTGATGCACCGGCGGGTAATGGATCTTTGTTGATGACGAGTACATCCATATTTGGATGATTTCGTTTGAGGAAAAGAGCAGTAGATAATCCTACGATGCCTGCGCCAAGAATAATAATCTCGGCTTGAAGCGATCTCTTAAAGGACCAAAACGGTTGCATTACTTCTTAATGCGAATCTTTTTTAAGCTGAGAAGCAAGATAGCTCTCATAAATTCCGAAAAGAATTAAGGAGTATAAAACTGTACCCAATACATCATTGATCAGGAATGGAACTCCCGCCATATAGGCTGTAATAAGACCCGGTACATTCTGAGGATACACTACACTACCCATCCATACGGCGAAATTGGTTACTAGGAAGAACAGTACGGCACTAATAACGGCGCTAGACGCTACACGACTGAAAGACACGGACTTAATTAGAGTACCGATTACCACCGCCAATGCAAAGGCACCATAAATGTACCATGCGCCATGTGTGAAAAATGTAAATCCAGAATAAGAACTGGCGTACAAGCTGTTGTTAATGACCAAATCGGAAATCCAAAGAGCGGAAATTGGGATCAAGAATGCTCGAAAGTTGAATTTAAATGCATAACCAGCCAAAAGGGCACTGGCTCCAACGGCAGTAAAATTAAAAGGGTGGGGGATAAATCTTGAGAGTATCGCCACAACGATTAATCCTACCGCAAGGAAACGCGCATTCTTCATAGTGCTATTCTTTTGATGCTACGAATTTAAGAATCATTTCCAACTATTTTTGGTGTACTAGGGTAAAATAGTTCGAAGCTCCCATCCTCATAATAATGAGCAATTTTAACAACATTTTTTGGTAATGTTACATCTGTAACATTGATTTTAACATTCTCTGTTGGCTTCGAAGGTGTATTCTCTATATTATTGATATTCTGTTTATTAACATCTATATTTTCTCCATGATTTTGAGCGGGTTCTGTAACACCTTCTATTAAAAACGCATAGGAATAGGAAGGGAAGTGCGTGTGAATTTTCTCAATTAATTCAAGGCTCGGTTTGTTTCGACCATTTAACAAATGTGATAGTCCAGATCGTTGAATACCCAATATTTCCGCAAAGGCAGTTGATGTAAGGGATTCAGCTTGAAGAATATCTCGAAGTCTCTCTGGAAAACGCTCCATATGTATCTTGTTATGGTGTAAAGTTACAAGAATAAAGTAGACTATTATACTGATGATAATAGATCGAATTATTGTGATAAATTACTTCACATAAGGATGTGTAATATTCTGAATATAATGAACATAACTGAGAAAAATACCAGACGTGTTACGAAGGTAACATGTCAATTTTCTTTAATTCCTTCTTCATAATTGAAAAGTAGAGAGGCGGAAGAAGGGCAATAATCATCATGACCGGATAACCGTAGGGTAATTGAGGCGCTTTTGTATCGGACTTTAAGGTTTGATACTTTCTTTGCGGTTTGAAATGATGATCGCTATGTCGAGATAATTCGAATAGAATGCAACGACCAACCAAGTGATTGGAATTCCAGCTATGAATGCTTTGAACCCGCTCATATCCATTCGAATCAATTTTATTTCGCACCAGACCATAGTGTTCGATGTAATTGATGGTTTCTAGCAACAGTATTCCTAACAATGCAGATAATAGGTACGGAAGTAATGACTGGGGAAACACTATAGCAATAGCGAGTATTAGACCTAATTGAATGAGTGAGAAATGCAAGATGGAGTTTTGATGTAGATTCTTTTTCCTGAGCTTTTCAATTTTAAAAGCAGAAATCCAACTCATAACAATGGATCGAAACCAAAACAAATAAACCGTTTCACCAAATCGGGCCGTTGCTGGGTCTTCAGGAGTGGCAACTTTATTATGATGACCAAAGTTATGCTCAATGGCGAAGTGCATATATTGGGAGCTCAACAATAGTACTTGACTCATAAATCGATGGAATCTATTATTACGATGACCTAGTTCATGTGCAACATTGATCCCATAGTTTCCCATCATCAATCCCATCGAGAAGACTTGCCCAATAGGGCTAATGTCCCAAGACCAGGATTGACTGAATTTTATCAGAAACAAACAGAGGATACTCAAATGAAGGAATGAGGCTACATATAGCCATACATCAAACTTCAAATCAGCCGATAAATTCTTTCGCAAAGAATCATCAATGTTGGAATGATCGGGCTTGCCAATTATTTCGAGAATGGGAATAAATACAAAGGCCCAAATAAGAGGAAGCCAGCATACCCATCCCGTTCCATTCAAGCTTAGTATAACCGTAGCAGGGATGCTGAGAAATAGACTATATTTAAGAAACCTGAAGTTCAAACGTTTTACCTAAGAAAATCAAATAGTCGACTCATCAGGTCTTCAATGTTTCTATGAATATCACTTATTCCGGCTTCCATCATATAGCAAGGGGCGGATACCACCTTATGCTTAGTATCTACAGCAATTTGGTGAACGGTTTTCATTACAGCTACGGTGCCCGAAGATTCCATAGCTGTGCTAATACCTTTAATATCATAGGGCGATTCAGCTTCATCAGATCCAACAGTCAAAGTCACCTTATAGCCGCTTCCTGCTGTGGCCTTTGCGACTAAGGTGGGGCCCATGCACATAGCTCCTATAGGCTTTTTGGACTTCAAGGCTTCGAGAATTAATCGCTGTACATCTAGATTGATTTCCCCTTCAGGACCTTGAAATGCCCAACTGCTCAAGTTTTTTGCTGCCCCAAATCCTCCTGGAATTACTAAAGCATCTAGGTCCTTCATTTTAGCATCTGAAATATCCATGATATTTCCACGAGCAATTCGAGCCGATTCAATTAATACATTTCGCTCATCTTCCATTTCTTCACCATTAAGGTGATTAATGACATGATGTTGATTAATGTTGGGTGCCATGCAGATGGCTTCACCACCCTGATGGGCAATGGCAAGCAATGTCATGCAAGCTTCTTGAATTTCTGTTCCATCATAAACACCACTACCGGAGAGTATTACACCAATCTTTCGCATACTGAAATTTGATTTATTTTGAATGAAATGTAATGAATATTACAATTGATCGTCTATCCTGTAGAGGCTCAGTTATGAACCAGAATTTTGAACATATTATTCAGCCCTTCGAGGACAAAATATTCAGATTGTCCAGGAGAATTCTTCAAAGAGAAGAAGAGGCGGAAGATGTGCGTCAAGAGGTTCTATTGAAACTGTGGAAAAGACGTGAAGAGCTGCATACTTATCGTAGTATTGAAGCTTTTGCAATGACCATGACAAGAAATATGTCCTTGGATATTATTCGTAAGCGATCGAAAATGTCAGATTCAGAACTTATGGAGGATGAGCGGATTGAAAATTCGGACCCACATAGTTTGATGGTTCGGGAAGATCGAAAACGAATGGTCCATCGCGCCATTGACGAATTGCCGTTGAAGCAACGCATGATCATTCAGTTAAGGGATATTGAGGAATATAGCTTTGAAGAAATATCGGATTCAATTGATATGGATTTAAATTCTATTCGAGTAAATCTACACCGAGCAAGAAAAGGAATTAGGGATAAAATATGGAATTATGAACACCAAGAGAGATATTGAAATGGCTTCTCTCCTTGAGAAGTTCTATGAAGGAGAGACAACTTTACGGGAAGAACGAATTCTCAAGGACTATTTTAAAGGAGAGATCCCTGTTGACCTGGAAGTGGAAGGAGCATACTTCGATTATTTGAAGGAAGCAAAAGAAGAAGGGTCTCAAAGAACAGCTATCCATTTTATGGAACCTGTGCAGCCCTCAAAGCGATCATGGAAGAAACCACTTCTTATGGCGGCCAGCATTGCACTCATTTTTAGCCTAGGAGGAATTGCCTATATGAACCAACAATCTGAATCCAAGGGAATGATTGTATTGCAGAATGAGCAGGACATGGAGTTGGCCTACCAGGAAACACAAAAAGCGCTGTTCATGATTAGTAGGCAATTGCGCAAAGGAGAGAAAGGAGCCACCGAACTAGCAAGATTAGATCAAGTAGTAACAGACGTTAAACATATACAGCAATAATTAAATCACAGAAAATGAAAACTAAATCATTAATACTAGGACTTTTATTCGCTTTAAGTGTGGGCTTTGCTCAAACAGCATCGGATAAATTATTTGACAAGTACTCAGGTACTGAAGGAGTTACATCCGTTCATATAACATCCTATATGTTCGAGCTATTTGCGGACTTGGATGGAGAAGAAGAAATGGAAGAATTCCAAGAATTTGCTTCTACCATTGACCGCATCAAGATATTATCTTGTGAGAATACAGAGGATAATCCCAATTTCGCAAGGAAATTCCATGATGATATTTCCAAGAGCATTCCCTTTGATGAGTATAAAGAACTTATGATTGTAAAGGAAGATGATCAAGAAGTTATAGTGGTCATCAAGGAAGACGGCAAAATTATCTCAGAAGTTCTCATGTTGGTAAACGAATCAGATAATACCGTACTGATTAGCGTGACCGGTGACATTGACTTGAATAAACTAGCAAAGATTTCTTCTTCAATGAACATCCAGGGATTTGAAAACTTGGAAGATTTGGACGATGATGAATAAGAGTTTATTTCGACTCCTAACTTTTATGACTCTCGGTAGTGTGCTTTTTGCATGCTCCGAGAGTCCTTCTGTTCATAAATACTATGTTGAACACGAGAATGAATCTGGTTTTCAGTCATTTATAATCCCGTCCAACATAATTTCCCTAAAAGAAGATGCGGAGCTTGATGAGAATGCTTTAGAGGCACTCAATAGCCTACAAAGTATGTATGTGCTTCGGTATTCAGCCGAGGATGATCCAACCGAAAATGGAGAGGCATATTTGATCGAGCTTGAAGGTTGTATCGATGATCGGTATAATGAAATGATGAGCATGCAGATCTCTGAGCAGAAGATGAAGGTGGTGTTTCATGAAGAATCTGGGGTCATTTCAGAAATTATTGCCGTAATAGAGCAAGAAGAGGACTTCACTCTGGCAAGATTAACAGGAGAAATTCAGCTTGATCAGTTGATAAAGGTTATCAACAAGGTGGATCTTAATAAGCTGATGACTGAAAGTAACATAGAGAACACTTGGATGTAAGAATATCAACAATTGTTTATAAAACATGTTGATTTCCAGTTGGTTTTTTTAAGATCATAAAATGTAATAATGGCTGAAAAATGGCCATCTTAGACATGTCGTTCTTTGAAGAGGAAACAGTTGTATCTCTAGCATTCAGTGTTGAAGATAGAATTAGGTAGCTTTTGAGGTGGTTGCCTGAGTAATGAAAAGTTGGAACCCAATACGCGGATCCATTCTTATTCATTTCTGGTTTTTTGAAACGTTAAGAATGATGTTGAGGCAGATTACGGTCTGTGTTCAACGAAAGGGGAGAAAAATCTGTCAAAGAGTTTTCCCCTTTTTTTATGTTTGAACCTTTTTATGCAGTCCGCGTTTTTCATTAATATTGGATCATTAACATATAATGATGAAATTCAGACTGCTATTCCTATTCACCGCTTCCTTTCTATTTTCTTTTTCTCAAGAGATTGATTTCGACCTTCTCGAGGGAATGTCCGTCCGTAGTATCGGGCCTGCCGCAATGAGTGGTCGAGTAAGCTGCATTGAAGTTTCCAGCTTTGACAAGAATTCGATTTACATAGGTATAGCATCAGTAGGTGTATGGCATTCTTCAAATGGGGGAATGAGCTGGGAGCCGATTTTCGATGATCAACCAACACAGAACATTGGGGCCATTGCCTTAAGTCCAGTAAATCCAGATTTAATCTGGGCAGGAACAGGAGAGGGTAACCCTAGGAATAGTCAGAATAGTGGTGTTGGAGTTTTTAAATCCATAGATGGGGGACGCACATGGTCTTTCAAGGGGCTTCCGAATAGTTGAAATATTCACAGGATCATTATTCATCCCACGAATCCAGACCTTGTTTATCTTGGTGTTCAGGGTAGTGCATGGAACGATCATGAGGAAAGAGAGGTGTATAAAACCACGGACTGAGGTGATACTTGGACGCCAATCCTACAAAACAACAGCAGTACTGGGATAGCCGATCTTGTTATGGACTCCAATAATCCCGACAAGCTGATTGCGGCCATGTGGGATTTTAGTCGTCGACCATGGACGTTTAGATCTGGTGGAACTGGATCAGGCTTGTACATTACTTATGATGGAGGAGAAAACCGGGAACAGATTACCGACGAAGACGGTATTCCTTCTGATACGCTGGGTAGAATTGGTTTAGCCATATCCGAGTCTGAGCCCAATATTGTTTATGCCTTAATTGAGTCCAAAGAAACCAATGCACTGTTCAAATCAACCGATGGAGGTCATTCGTATGCCATGATCAACAAAAGTGTGGGTAATTGTCCGTTTTACTATTCAGATATTTTTGTAGACCCAACGAACTCAAATACGCTCTATAATCAATGGAGCCGCGCCTCAAAGAGCATTGACGGAGGTGTTAGTTGGAATGTGATTGCACCCTACAGCCTTATTCATCCCGATCATCATGCCTGGTATATCGATCGTGATGATCCCGATTATATGATTAACGGGAATGATGGAGGTTTGGCAATAACATGGGACGGAGGAGGTAGTTGGCGCTATGTAGAGAGTCTTCCACTTGGACAGTTCTATCATATTGATATTGATGATGCCGAACCGTATAATGTATATGGAGGATTACAAGACAACGGATCCTGGTTTGGACCCGCCTATTCCTGGACACGAGGTGGGATTACAAATTCGCAATGGCAGGAGATTTATTTTGGTGATGGATTTGACGTACTTCCCGATCCTTCCGATAACGATTATGCATACGCCATGTCCCAAGGTGGTTCTTTGGCTCGCATTCACAAGCTAACTGGTTCCAGCCTTTATATTAAACCAGAACATCCCGATGGAATTGAATTGCGATTCAATTGGAATGCCGCTTTATCTAAAGACCCGCATAATCCGAATGGAGTTTATTATGGGAGCCAGTTTGTGCACTATAGCGCCAATAACGGGGATAAATGGGAAATACTATCACCAAATCTCACTACCAATGATCCAGAAAAACAAAAGCAAGAGGAGAGTGGCGGATTAACCATTGACGTTACGACAGCAGAGAACCACACCTCCATTATTTGCATTGCGCCTAGCCCAGTAAACAAAGATGTGATCTGGATGGGTACGGATGACGGTAATGTTCAGCTCACGAAGGATAGAGGACAGAGCTGGTCGAATACTAGCTCAAAAATGAAAGGTCTACCAGAAAACGCCTATATCCATCAGATTCAGGCCGATTATGATAATCCTGATAAGGCTTGGGTTGTAGCAAGTCATTATAGGTCAGGAGATTGGAGTCTTTATTTGTTCTATACCGAAGATGGAGGTAAAAGCTGGAAAAATATAGCCGAAGAATCAGGCATACCATCCTATTGTCTGTCTTTCATGAAGGATACGGAAGTAGAGCATCTTTACTTTTTAGGAACGGAAACGGGTCTGTACTTTTCTATGAATGCGGGAGATTCGTGGCAGCAATGGACCAAAGATTATCCCAGCGTTTCAACCATGGATATTAAACTTCAAGAGAGAGAAGCAGATCTAGTACTCGGTACCTTTGGACGATCCATTTTTATCATCGACGATATACGACCTCTTAGAGCGTTGGCATTAAGTAGGTATGAGGCTGAAAAAGACACCTTTAAGCTTTTTGAGATGAATGATGCTGTAAAAGCCTTTTCGTTGCAATCGCCAGGTGTTCGGTTCAAAGGTCATACAGCATTCCTGGGTGAGGACAGGAGCTCTAGGGCGCGAATAAGTTATAGCACCATAAAGGCCGATGATGAAGATGAAACGAAAGTTTCATTCGTCGTATTGGATGAAGATGAGCAGCAGGTCCGTTCCTTTGAGGTCAAGCCTGAACATAATGGATTAAATACCGTAACATGGTCACTGACCAGGAAAGGATCGTACTGGCCTTCAAGAAAGAAAAACACCAGAAAGGATGAACCTGGATTTGGGAGTGTTCCTCCCGGTACCTACACCATCATTGGTACCTACAAGGAACATTCAGATACAACGACGGTTCATGTGCGTTTTGACCCTCGCCTGGAGTTCAATGAGGCGGATTATCAAGTTCGGATGGATCTTCAAGATGAATTTCTACTTTGGTTGGATACAGCCTATCAACAATCTCAAAAACTGATTGAAATTCAAGAGGCCATTACTTTTGATAAAAGGATGTTTGCTTTGAATCAGGACAGCACTTTAACGGATACACTAAAAAGCATTCAAGCTCTTGGAAAAGAAATTCAAGATGAAATTGAAATGATTATGGATACAGTCGAGGCTGAATCAAAAGGGAAGAAGGCGTATACCTATTCAGAGTATACACTCGACTCAAAATTGTAAGAGGCGTATTCGGCTTGCTCAAATGGATATGGTCAGCCCATTCAAAGACAAATACTTGCTGTGGAACATGCGAAGAATGAAGTGCAGAAATTTCTAGATAAAAGTCAGCTTATTATTGACGAACGTTGGAAAGCCTATAAAGATGCTGCCGGCTCGATTGAGATTGATAGATATGAAAGTATAGGGGAGTAAAGGGTCTATTTCTTCTTCCGATGTATTTTTTGAATCCGCTCAAAATGCTCATCTAAGGAGCGATTGATGTCTGTGATAAGGAAATTGTAATCCTCTCTAATGAAAATGTATTCGTATTGCTGAATCTTATAGGGGAAGGGACTTCGCAAATCTTTCATTTCACGATCAAAGAAGATAAATGCCTTATAACGAGTAGTTTCAGATCCTGACATTTGAAGCTTTTCAGTGGCATCCTTATCCAAGTACCAAACACTATAATCAACACTTTCTCCTCCAGATGAAGGCCCAATGTCTTCAAATCGTGCAAATAAGAATTCTGGTGTCATGGGACGAATGGTTGGGTCCTTGGCACCACTTTCATCTAAGTACACAATCTCATTAAACATACCCGCGTCTAGGAGTGCTTGTTGATCGGAGGTAGTAAAGTATACAGGACAGAATTCAAAACTCTCTTCAAATACGGATATAATCGTCTGACGACTTTTGGCCTGCTCGTTTTGAAGCTCTAGAGCTAGGGCATCCTTGCCCAAACTGCGATAATTGTCAATTTCTTTCTGCTTGTCTTCTAAAACTACTACCAGGTGACCAGCCTTTAATTGTACAATTTCCTCATCGCCTAATTCTCGGCCTTCTTTTGGACCTTTCTCCGCTGGATAATAGTACTCTTGGAAGATTTTGTAATTGAACTTCATTTCAAGATTGGTGTAATCTTCCGAATGAATTGGTATACTCCACTTGAAGGCAAATTCTAAGTTTTCGGTAAATGGGGTAACGAATCCTAAGTAGGGATGAAAGGTGTTCCCGTAGTAATCGACATTTGAGGATCCAAGTCCGTCGGCTTGACTCCCGTCCAAATAAACATTTCGACTCGTAAGCATTAAATTCAATTCAACACCCGTCTCTAAATATAATTGGCGGTAAATTCGAAAACGAGGAGCAATCTCAACATCGATATAGGTATTCCTGAGTTTTGGATGTTCGGTTTCAGAAGCCGAAACACCTCGGAAAGCCACTTGAATGGCTGCTTTAATGTCCATATTATACGATGGACTGGTATGCATTTGTAATCCAAGAATAGGGGCAATGGTTCCTCTTGCAGGCCTCGATGAAGAATCGGAAGGAAAGTTCCCACCAGGAGGTAGATATAAATCCGAGTAGTTGATTCCTAAAATCACGCCAGTTGACATCTTGGTCAAAGGTTTCTCTGAGGTCGTTTTCTGCCCGAAGGCGTAAATGCTGAATAGTGCAAAGAATGATAAAGTCATTAATTTAGAAGCTCGCATAAAACAAATCTAATTAATCCATTTAGCCCAACCTATGGAAGAAAGTAAGGATAAGTCAAAAGTTTGGTATCTCATCAAACCAGAAGCACGAATGGAATGGGATATGTTCGTATTCCTTGTGATCGTGGTGGCCACCTTTGAAATTCCGTACAATTTACTAGTAGGATATGATAATGAGATGATCATGCGTATGTTCAATCTCCTCTTTTATTTGGTATTTGGGCTAGACATGTTGTTCAATACTTTCCCTTAGAGAGAAATCCTATGATGGCTTTTGGGGATGGCGGGTTTTAGTGGGCAAGTTCTTCCCGGCACTAAGTCCAAAAGCACATAAATTCAGGCTCAATCCTAAAATGGAAGAGGAGTGGATAACCACTCAACCTGCAATTGCTAAGGCCTACCTATTTTCGTTTTGGTTCCTCATTGATTTCCTAGCGGTCTTTCCATTTGAATTGACCATGACTAATCTTTCGTTCCTGGGAATGTCAAGGGCACTAAGACTATTCCGTTTGCCACGTTTAATTAGAATGGTGCGCGTCATTCGAGCCGTTAAAACTTTTAAGGCCTATCGTACCGTTCAACATGCTTTTAAACTTAATCCCGCAACAGGTAGATTCATTCTAATATCTGTTACGGTACCCTGGATGATGCACATTATTGCTTGTTTCATTTATTTCTTTGAATCTGGAGCTCCCGATGCGGAAATCGTAACCTATGCTCAAGCTCTTGATTCTGTATTCTTATCCTTCATTGCCAATGACGATTTGGCCGTAGTGACCTACGGAGGTGAGGTATTGGAGAAACTGGCCATTGTTTTAGGCTTTACTTTCTTTGGGGTGTTTATAGGAAACTTTGCCAGTTATTTTGAAAATCTGGATTCCGAGAAATTGCTCTACGAGGAAAAAAAGAAAGATTGGGCAGTTCTTTTCAAGGAATATCCAGAAGTCTTTGATAAAGGGCTCAAAAAAGAGATTCTCAATTATTTGCTCATCGTTCAAAGCAAACATGAAGAAGGCAATCTGGAAGAACAAATTGAACTCATCCATTCCCTAGATCACGAACTAGAGAGCAGAATACATGAGCGTCTTGAAAAAGCAGCAAAGGAAACTCCAACCTATAAACTTGAAAAGCTTAAAAAGGATCTTGGCTCATATACCAAGAGCTAAAACGTATTATACCAATACGCCCACTTTCCTGTTTTCTGTTTTCCTTGCTCGCCGAATATTCACCGAAACTACTTTATACTCTGGGCACATGGCTTCAGAGTCATGAACATCGGACGTTATATTATTCACCATAATTTCAGGAAAATGGAAGGTCGTACTTAAAACTCCGGGTTTGATACCTTCAGTAATATACGCTCGAATGTCCACTTTTCCTCTGGCAGATTCCACACAAACCATGTCGCCATCAGTAATGCCTTTTGCACTGGCGTCTGTTGGATGAATCCAAAGAACATCTTCTGTTAGAATATCCACATTACCCGTTCGCCTAGTCATAGTGCCACAGTTGTAATGTTCTAATTCCCTGTTGGTTGTAATGACATATGGATATTTCTCACCATGCTCAAGGATTTCTTGTGACTCTTTAAAGTCCTTATAAATGAACTTTCCTTTACCTCGTTTAAAGCTTTCGAGATGGAGAATCTGAGTGTCTTTTCCTTCTGGATTTACGGGCCATTGTTTTCCGTTAATACCCAAATTCTCCCATTTAATTCCAGCAAAGAAAGGAACGATTTGAGATATTTCTTGCAGCATTAAATCTGGATCGTAATCAGCTTGTTGATAGCCCATACGATTCATGATGTCAACAATGATCTGTCCATCGGCCTTGCTGCCTTCAATGGGCTCAACTACTTTATTTACTCGCTGAACTCTACGTTCTCCATTGGTAAAGGTTCCAGATTTTTCCAAGAAACTTGCTCCAGGTAAAACCACATCGGCATACTTTGCTGTTTCGGTCATGAAGAGTTCTTGAACAACGACCAAATCAGTTGCTTCAAGGGCCTTAATCACTTTTTGAGTATTTGGATCTGTTTGAACCACGTCTTCTCCTATAATCCAAAGAGCCTTGAGCTTTCCGTTTAAGGCAGCATCAAACATTTCCGGTATTTTATACCCAATGTGATCGGGAAGGGTAGCATTATAAAAACGCTCATACTTCTGATGGACTTCTGGATCGGTAACATCTAAATAACCAGCACCTTGGTGTGGTTGAACGCCCATATCAGCAGCTCCTTGCACATTGTTCTGCCCACGCAATGGATTCACTCCAACACCTTTCCGCCCTATGTTTCCAGTAATCATTGCTAAATCTGCAATTTGGATTACGGTAAAGGTTCCTTGCGAATGCTCGGTTACACCCAATCCGTGGAAAGACATGGCGTTTGGTGCCTTGGCATAGGCGATGGCTGCCGCACGTACTTGATCTTTTGGCACCCCAGAAATCTCCGACATCTTATCGACATCAAGATTTTTAATTTGTTCAATGAAGTCCTCATAGGCTTCAGTGCGTTCTTTTACAAAATCCCAATCCACTAATCCTTCCTCAACGATGTAGTACAGCATCATATTAAGGACCGCTACATTGGTTCCTGGTCGAAGTTGCAAATAATGCTGGGCGTACTTTACTAACTCCGTTTCTCTTGGATCAATAACAATCAGAGTTTTGCTCTTCATGGCCTGCTGCTTGATCTTTGCCCCAGTCACTGGATGTGCGGCTGTTGGATTGGCCCCTATAACCAACATGCAATCGGTGTGATTCAGATCTTCAATGCTATTCGTTGCTGCCCCCGTTCCAAAGGTGCGTTGCATGCCCAGAGCCGTAGGAGAGTGACATACCCGCGCACAACCGTCAATGTTATTTGTACCTACCACTGCACGAATGAATTTTTGCATGAGATAGTTCTCTTCGTTTGTACAACGAGCTGAACTAATTCCAGCGATAAAATCAGGACCATCATTGGTTTTGATGGTCTGTAATTTGTCCACTATATAGTCGTACACTTCATCCCAGCTCACTTTTTCGAATTCTCCATTTCGCTTAATTAGGGGAGAACGCAATCGTTCCGGATGATCATAGAATTTAAAGGCATAACGACCTTTCAAACAGGTGTGCCCCTGATTCACTTCGGCATCATACGGGGCTTGAATTGAAATTATTTTGTTGTCTCTCGTGGACACTTCGAGATTGCAACCCACTCCACAATAGGTGCAAATTGTTCGAGTCTTTTCTGTGGGTTGAACGGATTTTGACTGGAATACATCGGAGATCGCAGAGGTAGGACAGGCTTGGCTGCATGCCCCGCAACTCACACAATCACTTTCCATGAAATTAATGTCATTGCCTTTGATAATGCGATTGTCAAATCCTCTTCCAGCCATCGAAAGAACGAACTGACCCTGGACTTCATCACAAGCGCGTACACAACGATAACAGTTGATGCATTTCGATAATTCAGATCGCATATACGGATGTGAGATGTCCTTTTCTCTATGCAAGTGGTTCTTGCCTTCTGGATACCGCACTTCGCGAATTCCTACAGAAGCCGCAACATCTTGCAATTCACAATTACCATTTACTTCACAGGTCAAGCAGTCCAGTGGATGATCTGTCAGAACCAATTCGATGATATTCTTGCGAAGCTTTTCAATTTTATCGCTATGCGTATACACATGATAGCCAGGATGTACCGGGGTGTGGCAACTCGCCATGGTCTTCAAAGGACCATTTTCCTCTAAGGCCACATCAACACTACAAACTCGGCAACTTCCAAATGTCTCAAGATTAGGAGCATCGCAAAGTGTAGGGATAAAATTTTGATCAAAATGTCTACGGGTGAACTGCAAAATGGTTTCCCCAGGCTCAAATCCGTACTTCTTACCGTTTATATATGCGTATTCCATTCTTCTCTTGATTTAATTGAAATAGATGTTCAACTCATCTTCAAAATACTGAAGAGCGTTTTTCACTGGCAGAGGCAATCCTCCTCCGAGTGCACATAGACTCCCAATTTCAAGAGTCTTAACCAAGTCATCAAATAATGTCCGGTCTATTTTATAATCCTCAGCTTGCGCCTTGGCAAGCATTTCAGCACCTCGTACCGAGCCCAATCTACACGGGAAACATTTCCCGCAACTCTCATGAGCCGTGAATTCGAATAAATGTTCTAGGTATTGAACCAAAGGGTAATTCTCCGGTATGCACAAGAATGAGGCATGACCAAGCATGAATCCATGTTCCTTAAAGGATTCGAACGAAACGTTTAAGTCATCTATTTTTGAAACAGGGACGAGTCCTCCCAAGGGACCTCCAATATGCATGGCCTTTACAGGCTCTCTAAAACCTCCACCCAGCTCATCGATAAGCACTCGAAGTGGGGTCCCCATTTCAACTTCGTACATCCCAGGATTATTAAAAAAACCATCCAAGGACACCAATTTGGTTCCCGATGATTTTTCTGTTCCGATGGTAGCGAAGTTCAAGCCTTCACCGTTAAAGATATAGGGAATGAATGATAAGGTTTCTACATTATTGACTACTGTGGGCCTATTAAATAATCCACGTTGAGCGGGGTAGGGAGGGCGAACACGAACTTCAGGTCGTTGTCCTTCCACAGAGTTTAAGAGGGCCGTCTCTTCCCCACATATGTAAGCGCCTTGACCAGCAACAATCTTAAAGGTGAAATCGAAGCCACTTCCAAAAATATTCTCACCGGCCAATCCATCCGATACCAGTGAATCAATTACTTCTTGTACTCTTTCAATACTTTCTGGATACTCCCCACGGATATAAACAACCCCTTTGTTTGCTCCAACAACATAGCCGCTAGCCAACATTCCAAAGAGTACGGATCGAGGTCGCTCTTCAAAAAGATAGCGATCGGTGAATGCCCCCGGATCGCCCTCATCGCCATTGCACACAATGAACTTCGGGTTCATTTTTTCCTTAGCACAGGCTTCAAGTTTTATTGACATTGGAAAACCAGCTCCTCCACGTCCCCTTAATCCGGAATGATGAATCTCTTCATTCACATCTTTGGGTGTCATGGATAGGAGTACCTTCAATTCTTCCTTAAAAGCAGCATTGGTGGTAAAGAAACCAGCCGTAACCAATTGCTTGCCATAGTGACCAATGGTGTAAGCTTTGGACTCTTTTGGATTTCCTTTTGAGATATTCTCAATCTCATTAATATCGGAACCCGAATAGTTCTTGCCATTCACATGAAAAGCACTGTTTTCGTAGCAGCGACCCAAACAACACATTTCTCCTATTTCATCCTTAGAATAATGCCCTTCGATCTTAGCTCTTAAATCCTTCTGGGTGCCAGCCGTCATGCAGGAAGATCCGTTGCAGATGTAGACTTTTTTACCTCGATTCCCTTCTTTAAGAAAATCATAGGAACTGGCCGCTCCAAACGTATTGGCGGACCCAATAAGGAATTCATCCGCTATTCGGGACAATTCTTCCTTACTTGGAGTACCATCAGCATGGGCGGCTTTACCCAATTCTTCAAATAGGTTATGCTCCAAACCTTTCCTGCCTGAAAGTTCACTTATATTCTTTGACATGCAGTTTGTTCTTGATTCAAAAACGATCGAGAAGAAATCTATATCTCGAAGCATCTAATATAATAAAAGCATGTCAGCCAAGAAGCCTAGGGAAGGAGAGTGGATCGGGGCAAAGCAAATGGTATTTACTGAGCTCATTTTGAGAACAAACACCTGGAAAATCGCCACGGTAGGCTCCAATTTCATGAATCCATTGGAAATGCAAATGCGGTGGCCAGCCATGGTTTTCATGATATTCCCCCAGTTCAGCGAATACCTCACCACGTTTAATAGCTTGGCCAATCTCAATCCGATCAAGACTGGCTCTACTGAGATGTCCGTATAGACTATATTTCGGAAATGAATCCATATGATGGTGAAGGATAATCGTAGGACCATAATCTCCGAAGGATGAATTATCCTTAAAACTATGAACGATTCCACTGATTGGGGCGTGAATGGATGTATAAGCTTTACACCATAAGTCAATTCCAAGATGTATGTTTCGGAAACCGCTTTCATTCGAAAACACTTTGCTTATGGAATAGATGGAGCGGTCCTCCAAATAACCTCCATATCCAAATCCATCTCCAATTCTAGAGGCAATAAAATCAGACAAATCTGTATCTGAATTGTATTCCGTATTTGGGCCCAAATCTATCTCTGTACCTTGATTTAGATACTTCGTTGGTAATAGTGGATGACAACTTAACATCAGGGAATGCGTAGGATTAATTTGCCTTTGGTTCTCCCCAAAGAAAGATATTCATGAGCCTCTTGAGCTTCACTAAGATTAAACTCTTTATCGATCAAAATATGGAGCTTTCCCTCCGACATCCACTTGAGCAATAAATCCAAATCCTCTGATCGGCTCTTCATCACGAGAGTTCTTACCCTGTGATTTTTGAGCAAGGATAACAGCTTCCATACCAGTAATTTAGGCCGTGGAAGTATTTCTATGAACGAACCGCCTTTATTTATGGTCGAAATAAAACTGGTATACGATAGGTTCCCAATGGCATCAAAAAGCAAATCGCAATTCCCGAGGCGATGGTAAACCGGACCATTTTCATAGCCTATCCATTGATTGGCACCCAATGACAAAACCAAATCTTCATTTCTTTTACTACTAATGGCAGTCACTTGTGCACCATATGCTTTGGCAATCTGAATGGCCAAATGGCCAACGCCTCCAGAACCACCATTAATAACTACGTTTGAACCCGAAAGAATACTCCCTTGATCGCGCAAGGCCTGCAAGGCTGTACAGCCAGCAAGGGGTAAGGCTGCTGCCTCTTTAAACCCAATATTGTTTGGAATTCTAGAAACAACTTGGGCAGAACAATAGATGTATTGAGCATAGCAGCCACCATTTTTATTGTCTGTTCGACCGCATACCCGATCGCCAATAGAAAATAGGTCTTTCGAGTCTGCCTCAACCACTTCACCAGCAAAGTCATAGCCCAGTACTCTTGGGAATTTCTTTCCTAAGATAAATCGGTGATTTCCTGCTCTTGTTTTAGCATCAACTGGATTAATACTCGCAAAATGCACCCGGACCTTGATCTGTTCCTCGTCAGAACGAAAAGGTTCGTTCAAGGCTCCATATTGGAGAACTTCTGGCCCTCCAAAGTCATTTATGTAGGCCGCCTTCATCAAATCTTCAGGCGATCTTCACCGGAATAAACATTAAACCGATATTCCTTCAGAAATCCAATAAGGGTCATTCCAAATTCCTGGGCTGTTTCAACCGCCAAACTAGAGGGAGCGCCAATACTTGCGACAATAGGAATTCCTGCCATCACTGCTTTTTGAATCATTTCATAACCCGCCCGACCACTCAATAAGGCAATTGTATTTGTTAATGGAATGTAGGCTTGTGTCAAAGCATGTCCAACAACCTTATCCATGGCATTGTGCCGACCAACATCTTCTCTCGACACCACCAATTCCGCTTTGTCATTAAACAAAGCTACGGAGTGTAATCCTCCAGTATGACCAAATACGAGTTGCGCTTCTTCTTGTGCTTTTAAAAACGATTTAATCTGTTTCACATCAAATCTGGGTTCCGCAGGTATAGTGCGATGTTCACACCTGAAGCTGATATCTTCAATAGCTGCCTTCCCACACAAACCGCAACTCGAATTCATGAGCTGCCGTCCTTTCGAGGCTTGATAATCGACCCCTTCTTTTAATTCTATACGGAGAATATTCTCAGAAATTTCTCCTGTATTCCTGTCGGTACAAGGCTTAATGCTGAGAATCTCTTCATATGAAGAAATTACTCCTTCAGAAAAAAGCAAGCCAATAGCCAGTTCATGATCGGAGCCCGGACTTCGCATAGTCACCGCAAAATTTGTCTCTTGGCGATGGTCTAATTCTCCGTACCCGATTCGAATTTCTAAAGGTTCTTCTACTACAAGTAAATCTGGAGTGGAAGAGAGGACTCCCTGCTCATATCTATTCAGTTGTACTTGCTTTACACTAGTTGGCATTTCCTAAAAGGTCTTCTGGACGATTAAAATTTTTTAGGCGCGTTTCATTTTCTGGTGTGATCCAGTTCACTCTTCCAGGAACCGAAGATAGTAACTTCCCAAAGCGCACTCCATTTCTCTCGGCCTCAATCAGATGGGATAAGAAGGAATATGGAATGATGATCGGAAAAGGAAATACATAACCGTCTAAACTCCTATAAGCGGTAGGTTTCGATTCGTGGGAGTTCTTCAGCCTAAGTAGTTCAGTGGAAGTAATATTATTCATGTCCACTGGTAAGAAGAGTAAATCTTCCTTTCGATTGTTTAAACAACTTATGAGCGAGCTGTAGATACCTTTTCCTTCAAGAGCTTCTTCATCTTTTACCACAATAAAAGTGTTGGGAATTGCGGCCATTTGATCTTTCCGACAGGAAATAATTACTTCAAGCCCTATGGATTTGAGAACCTCAGAACGATCCTCCAACCAGCTGGACTCCACATTCATTAAACTGAATTTATCTGTCCCCATCCGTCGTGAGTACCCACCGATCATTACTATTCCAAGCATAAAACTTTAAATTGCTCTCAAAACTAAGTAAAGATGCCAGCACCTCAAACTCCCGGAGAAATGGAGGCCATCATGGTCGTAAAGCTAAAAGAGAACACTGGAAAGTCCCTAGAGGAATGGATTTCTGTGATGGCAGAAACCGAAGGGATGAAGAAGATGGAATTGGTGAAATGGTTGCGATCGGCCCATGGACTTAAAAACTCAACCGCCTATCTTCTTATGGCGATTCATTTTAACGGTGGAGAATTGGTTTATGCCAATGTTGAAAAGCTACTCGAAGAGCAGTATCACAAGAATGGACTTCGTGATCTGTACGAATCCTTTAATAAACAGGTACTTGATTTGGATTCATCCATCAAGATCGGAGTCTGCAAAGGCTATACGAGTTATTTGAAAGATGTTCAATTTATGATCACAGTCCCAAAGCCAAAGGAAATAAGAGTTGGCTTAGCCCTTGGAAATAAACCCTTTGAGGGCAAGTTAGAAAAGGCCAAAAGCCTTGGGGCAAACGAGAAAATTGGGCACCAGTTTGTTATCCAAACGGAGGCAGATATTAATCAGGTCTTATTGGACTTGATCAAAGAAGCCTATATGAACAATCTAAAGTCTCTCTAACTCCAGGGCTCTTGGACCTAAGCGACTTTCGTCGCCCCGACGTCCCGGTCGATTTTAGTTCTTCTTCCCTAGAAGTAGTAACTCATCGCCAATGACCTCAGTGATGTACCGTTTCTTGCCTTCCTTGTCGTCATATTCCCGAGTAATGAGCTTGCCCTGGATAGCTACTTCCTTGCCCTTCTCAAGATACTTCTCCGCAACAGTCGCTTGCCCTCCCCACAAGATCACACGATGCCACTGCGTTTCTGTTATCTTCTCGCCGCTTTGATTTTTATACGACTCCGTAGTTGCAATATTGAAGCTTGCCTTTTTCGTTCCCGAATCAAAGGTCATAACATCAGGATCTGCTCCTAGGTTACCAATAAGCTGTACACGATTTCTTAGTGTCTTCATTTCTATTTGTTTTTAATTCAACTTCGATTCAAAGGAAAGGTGAAGTGCTGTAATAAACCGGTAATTAAACACTTAACAAACGTTTAATGTCTGATTTCTTATCTTGTAAGGACCTTGCGAACATTAAACCCAAACAAATGAAGAACCTTTATTAAAGTCGTAGTAGCACTAGCAATTGTGTTTATTTTGGTCATTGTTGGAAGTATTGTTTTTGTGAGCAGCACTTTTCCGAAAGTAAATGAGGCCAAAGACATCACTGTTGAAATCACCCCGGAAAGAATAGAAAGGGGAAAGTATCTGGCAAATAACCTCTGCGTATGTATGGATTGTCATACCACCAGTAATTGGTCGAAATTTGCAGGACCTCCAGATTGGGAGGAACTTGGAGCCGGAGGTGAAGTTTTTAATGAGGATATGAATTTCCCAGGGAAATTCATATCGAAAAACATAACTCCATTTGCCTTGGATGATTGGACGGATGGAGAAATCCTAAGGGTCATTACTGTTGGTGTAAATAAAGATGGGCATGCATTGTTCCCCGTCATGCCGTGGCCAAATTATGTGAACATGGCAGAAGAAGATGTGTATTCCCTTATTGCCTATCTACGTTCCTTAAAGCCCATCGAAAGGGAAAATGAAGAATCTTCGGATAGCTTTCCTATGAGCATCATTTTAAAGACCATGCCTAAGGATGTTGAACTAACGGCTGAAATTCCAGCCCGGTCGGATAAAGTATCCTATGGAAAGTATCTTGTTAATGCAGCTTCTTGTGGCGATTGTCATACAAAGAGTGAGCTTGGTGAAGTGGTAGGTGAACCTTTTGCAGGAGGATTTGAATTTAAACTATACGAAGGGGTTCTCCGATCGGCCAATATAACACCAGATGTGGAACATGGGATAGGTTCCTGGAGTGAACAGATGTTTGTAGACAAATTCAAGAGTTATGATCCCACCTATATGATCCAGAGCCAATAAATGCAGAAGCGGAACAGACTGTCATGCCTTGGATTATGTATGCCGGCATGAACGAAGAGGATTTGCGTGCGATATACAGTTATTTAATGAGCATAGAATCTGTGGGCGAGTCTCCAGAGAGATATACGCCATTAGAATAGTTCGTTCACCCCATTCCGTTCTATATTTGAAGAATGGATATAAATGATATTATTCAATTCCTGCCAAAAGTTGAAATCCCGGATGAATTCAAGGATTTTGATGGCAATAATTTCAAACATTGCATTGAGTGCGACAAGGAACTTATTGACAGTCAAGAACCCTATTTAATCGAGAAAGCACTTAAACCTGCAGATGTCATATTTGAATACGCCATATGTTTTGATTGTGCTGAGAAATTCCAAGATGAAATTTCTGAAGAGAGTAAGATGGTGCTGTTCGAGTTTTATGAGAAGTTTAGGGAACCATTCGAGTTAAGAATGAGCGAAGAACAGGAGGAATTGGGCTTAGGAATTGAACGATGCATACTTTCCAATGAAAGGACAGAAGATCTTCATGAGTATCAGATTTTTGGTCTTTTTATCGGTGATAAGATGGTTAGAGGGCCGTATCCATATGCCTTATCTGCACAGGTTCTTTCTGAATTACAGGATAAATTGAGTAAGAAAACCCGTGATATGCTGGACGGGTTTGGAGATCGTAATTTCGATTGGCCACCCGAATTAAAAGACTTATTGAATCCAACACCCGTCATTATATGAAAACAATAGTTCTGCTTATAATATTAATGATTGGTTCGCTGTGCAGCCTTAAAGCCCAGATTCAAATAGTTCCTAAGATGGGCGTACTTTACTCCAACATTCAAGGCAACGAACCCAATCTTTTGTTTGAAGGAAAAGCTGGCTTTGCTCTCGGAGGTGATCTTAGATTGGGTAAGAAATGGCTTTTTCAGCCAGGCTTGTATTGGCTAGCCCACAATGTAGATTTGAAGGGCGATTCTAATTCAGCAAATCCTGAAAGCATTGATGAACGTTTAAATTTTCAACGGGTGCATCTCCCATTAATGGGGGTTTATAAGTTCAATCTGGCTGTCGCGAATCTAAGAGCTGGCACCGGACTGCCATACTCATTCATGACGTTTTATAAGGAAAATGGAGTGATCACAAAAGATATGCTTCAACAAAATCAGCTCGCACTGGATGCTGAAATTGGTGCCGATATATTATTCATCAATTTGGACGTGCATGCTTCATATGGACTAAATGATTTCGTTCCTGATCTTAATGGTTCGAATTTGTGGTGGATTTCGTTCGATATTGGTTTTGTGCTAATGTGATGGGAAAAAATCTTACATGGGAGGAATTTGAAGGTGTGGAAATGCGGGTCGGAACCATTGTGGAAGTGGAGGAATTCCCAAAAGCTCGGAACCCATCTTGGAAACTTCGGATTGATTTTGGGGATTTCGGAATATTGAAATCAAGTGCTCAAATTGTTGACTTATACGGTAAGGATGATCTTTTGGAAAGGCAAGTCGTTGCAGTTATAAACTTCCCAAAGAAACAAATAGGCTCCTTCATGAGTGAATGCTTGGTGTTAGGTGTAATAGGCGACGAAAAAGGCGTTGTACTGCTAAGCCCAGAACAGAAAGTTAAGAATGGTTCCCGGATCGCCTAATGAGTCCGTAGATTATGAGGCCGGCAAGGAATACAAGTAAAAGGATAAGTGCTTTCCAAAACCAATTCTCTGTAAGTTTCTCAACACTTTGTGTTCCCGATTGGATGGAGTCATCCGTTAGAGATTTAACTTCCGCTAAGATGACCTCTCGTTCTTGACTTATGGCTTCCAATAAAATTTCACGCTCACTGCTGGCATACAACTGCATTTCAAGCCGTTGACGTTCCATTTCATTTAAAAGAACGATTCGCTCCATTTCCACCATATCAAACATCAAAAGGACCAAGCTATCGGTCCACTCCGGACCGTTTGTCATGGTATGCGAAAGGGTGTCCATAATGCTCATTATGTGCTCATAACGATCCGCTACATCTTCATTATCCCACATCTTAATCATCATCAATTCCATTTCCCAACGGAACATCTTTGGAAGCATCTCGGTGTAAATGTTCAATCGATCGGACATATATCGGACATATCATAGATGTTCTCAGATATGTTATCCGCCAATTTCTTTAGTTTGACTTGATCGTGTTTTAGTAGCGATTCGAAAAATGGAACGGTTGATTCCCTTGTAAAATAATGATCCCGCATAGGATGCTCTGACACATAGAGTTCTACTAAAGTTGACTTTTCAGCGATGTTAATAGTCTCTCCAATAAGCGACATGACTTGATTCTTCATCTCCCTTTCTAACATCTTAGAACACGCCAAGGCAGCAGGTGTAAACTCCTCAAATCGATCTTTACCAATACCAGACTTAAAATAGTCGGTCATTTGGTTAAGAAAAACCCGCATATCAATACTACTAATCACGGGATCTCTTAGGAATGAAGATCGCTGAGCGGCCGAAACCGCATAGATCTTCCAGTGCACAGCATACTCGTCAATATGATGATCATTGGAAGCCAGCACAATGGAATCGGCGGTTTGCTCAATGCTACTGACAAAAAAGTAAAAGAAGTGATTCAAACGTTGTCGAACTTCAACGGAATACTTGGATGCCTCGGCAACACCTTCGGTCTCATTCTGAGCAGAGCACAAGACCGAAAATGAAATCAAAAGGAATAGAAGGAGGCGTTTCATCATTCCGAAGGTTATGATATGCAGCTTAAGATTTAGCCTGTTTCAAGAAGTTCTCAATGCCAGCCGAGATATTCTCATAGTCTGTGTATCCTTGGCAAATAACCATCGCCTCACTTCCGTTGAGCGCAAAAAGAAAAGGAAATCCACGTACACCCCAGTTGGTTACCGTTTCAAATTCCTTCTCCGTAACATCGGTAATGTTCTTTAAGGCCATGTTTCGTAAGAATAGCTCTTTATCCATTCCAAACTGCTCCGCTAGACCAGATAGTTCGGCTAAATCATCCAATGGCTTTCCTTCTCGATATATGTAATTGTGAAGGGCACCAATGATCTCTGTCTGCCTACTTGGATCATGTGCTCGTAACAGTATATGTGCCTTCGATAGAGGGAGAGAATCCATGATGTAACTATCCATGTTAGTCAAAACATTGGTTCTAAATCCTTCACCGAATTGTACGGATGTACGCTTTTCAACAACACCCACAGATTCCTTTATTGCAGGATACGAAATATCCAAAGTGGCTACACGATCACCAACGATCAATCCTCCAACAAATGATTGAAATGCAAACTCATGCCCATATTCCTCGATGAGTTTAACAAGATTGCTATGAAACCCAAAACACCAACCGCAGAGCGGGTCATAGACATAGACCAATCGAAATATTTGATACTCTTCCATTCGACAAACGTATACATTTCAAACGTTTGATACGGGTTGATAAGTTGCTCTTGACTTGAAGAGATTTCATGGTATCTTGGAAGTGCCAAATTCTTAATCACACCAGATAATGAATAAACGCAAATGTTTAGAATGCGGGGTTTCCATCTATGGGCGCCCTGACAAGAAGTTCTGTTGTGATGGATGCCGAAATGCCCATCACAACAAAGTCCACGCAGAAAGTGGAAGAGTTATTCGTAAAATCAGCCGGATTCTTAAGAAGAATAGGAGGATATTGGCTCAACTGAACCCCAAAGGCAAATGTGAGGTTTATCGGGACCAACTACTAAGAGCAGACTTCGATTTCAGATACTTCACCAGTTATTGCGAAGTATCGGAAGATGTGACCTATTACTTCTGTTACGATCAGGGTTATCGGAAAATGGATAACGATTGGTATAGCATTGTTACGGTTCCTGAAAATGTATTGGTAGAGTAGATTTCATCAATTGGTTGAATCAACTATTTTTGGTGAAAACCATTGATATGAGAGTAGTCCTTGTATGCTTAAGTCTTGCCTTCCTTTATGCGTGTTCCGATTCATACGATCCAGAGAGAGATTTCAAGACCATAGAAGCTGAATTGCAGCAGCAGTTCATTTCAGCAAAGGACAGCAGCCTGATACAGCTTCCGGAAGGCCACTTTTTGTTTGAGCAAAGTCTGATTCTCGATGGGAAAAAGGGCATTGTAATAAAAAGAGCCGGGATTGATAAAACCGTATTGTCCTTTAAGGGTCAGACACAAGGAGCGGAAGGAATTAAAATTACCAATAGTCAAAACATTACAATTGAAGATCTAACTGTTGAAGACACGGCAGGAGATAACATCAAAGTTTCTGATACGGATGGAATTGTATTTCGGAGGGTGAAAGTGGCTTGGACAGGGAAGATCAGTGATAAAAATGGCACCTATGGAATTTATTCTGTTGTGTGCACTAATGTGTTGGTTGAAGAATGTGAGGCGATGGGTTCATCGAATGCAGGGATCTATGTGGGGCAAAGTGATCACGTAGTTATCCGAAACAATAAGGCCTACCAAAATGTGGCGGGTATTGAAAGTGAAAACTGCAATCATGTAAAGATTTATGGAAATGAAGCCTACGGTAATACAGGTGGTTTGCTCATCTTCGATTTGCCAGGATTAACCCAGTATGGTAGCGATATAAAAGCCTGGGATAATTACATTCATGATAACAATCGCGATAATTTCGCTCCAGATGGAACCATTGTAGGGTTTATTCCAGCGGGCACAGGCTTAATCGTCCTCGCTACAACCGATGTTGAATTGCACGACAATCAGATTGAAAACAATAATACCTTGCAATTGGGTCTCATTAGCTATGTATTGGTGAATGAAATCACCAAGGATGAAGAGGCTACCGAAGCCGTTGGTTCCGCACAGAGAATAAATAGGGAGTTTGAAGAAGACCTGGGTTATGATTCCTGTTGTAATCAGGTAAAAGTGTATGCCAATCGTTTTTCTAACGATACGTCCATCCCTGATTTAGGCCATGATTTTGGTAGGTTGTTTCTCTGGAAATTTAAAGGCAAGACCCTGGCATTGTGTATGACGGCTTATTCCCGCCAGATTATTGGAAGGAGGATGGCACAGTAAACCCAAATAGGAAAATCTGTATCGGTGAAAATGAAGAGGGAGCTTTTGTAAATCTCGATGCAGCCAATGAGTTTGCAGGTTTAACCTTTGAAAAACAAAGTTTTCAATGCGATTGAAGTTCAAATTCATTGCACTTATAATCATGGCTATTTGGGCCTGTAATCGCAAGCCTGAAGAAAAGACGGAGCTTGAGGTGGTAGAGCTGAATAACGATGTAGAATTGGAAGTAAAGGATTATCCACAATCACTTTCAGACTATGGTTTTTTTCAAGAGCCTATAGAGAAATTACGACCAACTGAACATGTATATCCGTATACATTGAACATTCCTCTCTTTACTGATTACGCTTATAAACAGCGTTTTATATATCTTCCTGAAGGTGCGCAAATGAATTATGTGCAGGATGCTGTTTTAGATTTTCCAATTGGCAGCGTACTCATAAAGAATTTCTACTATCCAAAGGATTTTAACGACCCCAATTCAACTAGAACCATTCTCGAAACCCGCCTTCTCATACATGATGCAGAAGGGTGGATTGCGCTTCCTTATGTCTGGAATGAAGAACAAACCGATGCCTTTTTGCATTTGGAAGGCAGTGACAAAGCAGTTGATTGGGTTCGTTACGACGGAAATGCAAGAAGAATCGAGTATTCTATTCCCAATGCCAATCAATGCAAATCAAGCCACATCTTGGATGGGAAAGTTGAACCAATTGGCCCAAGTGCCAAACAATTGAACCGAGATAATAGGTCGAAAAACGGCGAGTTTAAAAATCAGCTTTGGGTATTCCAAGAGATGGAACTTCTGGCTGGACTACCAGCCTATGACCAAATTCCATATATCCCGCTTTTGGAGAATCATGAAGAGGCCTTATTGGATAAGCGAGCAAGAGGCTATTGGGACATTAACTGTGCTCATTGCCATAGACCAGGAGGCCCGGCAAAGACCAGTGGATTAGATCTGCGGTATGAGGCAGAAGAGAATTACAATTTGGGTATCATGAAACGTCCGGTTGCAGCAGGAAGCGGAACTGGAGATCGACATTTTGATATCGTTCCGGGTCACCCAGAAGAATCCATTCTCCTCTATAGGATGGAAACGAACAAGGCAGGAGAAATGATGCCTGAGTTGGGACGATCAATGGTACACCAAGAAGGCGTAGAATTGATTGCGCAATGGATTTCTAAAATGAATGATTCAGGGGAGCTGTAAGCGTTTCACTTGCTTTGTAATTGCTCGCATACGTGCATTCAATGCGGCGGAATGCTCTTCTTCGGATATGAATTCAAAGCATTGGAACAATTCACTATGAAGTTCGGGATACTTAATTCCTGCCTTAAAAGCTATTTCCATTGCATGCACACGAACGGCGATGGCTGTGGCGGGATTTGCTAGAAGTTCAAATACATAATTGATCAACTCGCTTTCCCGATAATCCGTAAAATCATATAGGGAGATAACCTTACCAAATTGTCTAAGAATTCCTTCTTGGCTCACACTCAAGTACACATCAATTATCCAGTGTAATTCCAATTTTCCCTTCTCTGGTTGCCGTTCCCAGAAATGGCTCAATATCCAAGAGGCCCTCCAGGGGACTGGATGTTTAAGGGTTTCAAGATCATGCTTAATCTCTTCAACCAATAAAGGGTCTGAATTCATCTGTTCAATCAGGATTTCCAATTGTTCTTTGTAGGTGAAATCCTGACTTTCGAAGGCATAAAGCAATTTAATCTTCGGCATAGATTCAAAGGTAATCTAGGATTAGAAAAATGGACTGATATTGATCAGATTTATTTAATTTCGCAACCAATTAATGAAAAGATTCAATTATGGGTATTCAAGAAAGAATTGATGCTTGGAAAGCAAAGATTTCGGAATTGGGAAATCAGTACCCTGATAATAAGGATGGTGATGTTTACGGTAAGAAAGACATGGTTGTAAACATGGGAAAAAACCTGGCTCGAATTGAAAATTTTCATGCAGAATACAAGAATTTAGATGGAGCTGCAGCCATTGAAATGAAAAATCAAATGGAAGCCTATTTCATCAACCTTGATTTGATGGAGGGAAAACTGAAGATCGATATTTTGCAGAAATAAGATTCAGTTCATAGAATAGATTTAAGTGCCTCTATGGCGCTTTTTTTGTGACAAAATCTTAAACGTATTTTTACTTCATGATAAATAATTTCCTTTCATAGCTTTGTCATACAACTATACGACAAAGCTATGAAAAGAAATTGAGTTATCAAACTTTAATATGACAAAATTGTCGTACAATAAGATGACATTTGGGTTGTGACTAAAGAGCAGCTTAAAAAGAAAATCGGTCAACGCATTGTTGAGCTAAGGACCAAGAAGGGTTGGAGTCAATCTGACTTGGCAAGAGCCTGCAATAAAGACAGGCAAGCAATGGAGAAATTGGAGAATGGGAAAGTGAATCCTACGCTTTATTCACTTTTGGAGATTTCAAAGGCTTTGGATGTTTCTTTATCTCAATTGGTCAAATTTTGATTATCACAGTTCAAGTGCAATCTTGATAAAATCACCGATGCTCTTACCAACAATTGCCATTCCTGCATCATGAGGATTTTCAAGTTTGTATTTTCCTTGAGCTGCCCCGTTTAAAGCATAATCATGTCCGTCAATAGTGATGATACACCAATGTTTATGTCTACGTTCCACAATTACGCTTTCTGCATAAAATGGCCATTCTCCATCAAAATCTTCCTTGCGAATTTGTTTTGATTTGTAATTAGAATCACTTTTTCTTCTGACTTCATCGAGGAAAGTTCGCTTGTGAACCTTCTTTGGTTTTTGCTTAAACCTGGTCGTGTTTTTTCGATAATCTTTTTGTCCTAAGTCCTTTTCATAGAGCATAGCGAAATCAAAAAGAGAGTTTGAAAATTGTTTGCCCTTAGCACCAAGACCACCAAATAAAAATTGTCTTCCAAGACTTGCCATAAATTGCTCAAAAATTATGATGATGTACCTTGCGATTTCTCCATGAACTTCATTGTTGATATCCCAATTCATCAACTTATCTACAGCATCATCATTTGAGAATGGAATCTTGTTCTCAAATTCTGTCCACAATTCCTCAGCATTTATAGGTGTTTTTGTAGAATCTGTGATTACATCAAAATTGTAATAACGAGCCATTTTGCCAAATTCAGAAAGGATACTTAGTAACTCTCCTAATTCTACATCGCTCTTCAAGAATTTCAGGTCATTTTTCAGGGTAGGGTGGTCTTCATCAAAATACTCATTGATAAAATACTCATTGATTATTTCGTCCTTTAGTTTGAGCAAATCATGTCCGAGATTCTTTAAGTATTTAAAATTGGGATAATTACCATGTTTTTCTAAATGTCCCAAACAAATGTGACCTTTCATGGCTCTCTCAAAACCTTGAGATAGTAGCTGAAAAGGAAGAAAGTAGAAATCATTTGCTTGGTCAAGATTCTGTAGCTCACCAAGTCCTAAGGAAACAAGCTTTGAAGATGTTTCAAGTTCTTCACGTAGTGAATGGTGTTTTATTGTCTCATTGAGGTCTGTCATTTAATTGCGCCCAACGGTCGGGCTAAGCGATGAATGCTTGACCCTTGGTTTTCTATTTTAATATTTAGTTACCAAGCATTTTACGCTTAGCTAGTGTTATTATGGCGTAAG
>LXNJ01000058.1_pt1 | contig 73420 bp, 73 predicted proteins | sample 809081 | NCBI WGS metagenome assembly LXNJ01 (sample SAMN04870510, study PRJNA318959) | sponge metagenome | biome: sponge; feature: marine sponge reef; material: water | host: Petrosia ficiformis | place: Greece: Milos, Mediterranean Sea | collected 2013-05-29 | depth 5-7 m
AGTGCATCAAGCGCCGCCGGTCCCGCCTCGGGAGTCTCGAAACGGACCAGCTCGACCTTGTCGAACTGGTGGACCCTGAGCATGCCCCTGGTGTCCTTCCCCGCCGCTCCGGCCTCCCTTCGGAAACAGGGCGAATACGCCACGTACTTCCGCGGGAGCGAATCACCACGAAGGATCTCGCCGCCGTGCAGGTTGGTGACCGGCACCTCCGCGGTGGGGATCAGCCACAGACCGTCCCGCCGTGTCACATACGACTCCTCCGCAAACTTCGGAAGCTGGCCCGTCCCGGTCATCGCGTCCCGCTTGACCAGGTAGGGGATCCTCAGCTCATGGTATCCGTGCTCCGCCGCGTGCAGTTCGATCATCCAGTCGATGAGGCGACGCTGCAACGCAGCCCCGCGGCCCTGCAGAACGTAGAAACCGGAACCGGAGACCTTGCCGCCCGCGGCGAGATCCAGGATCCCCAGCGACGAGCCCAGCTCCCAATGCGGCTTCGCACCGAAGGAGAGCTTCGCAGGCTGGCCCCAACTCCGCACGATCCGGTTGCGGTCCACGCCGCCTTCGGGGACCCTGGGATCCGGAAGGTTCGGAATGACCGCCAGGGCGTCGGCGATCCAGTCGTCGGCTTCGGCGACCGCCGCATCCAGTTCGCCGATCCGTGCGCCCACCTCGCGCATGCGAGCGATCTCGCCGGAAGCGTCGCCGCCCTCTCGCCTCGCCTCGCCGATACGCCTGGATACCCGGTTTCGCAGGGCCTTGAGCTCGTTTACCTCTCCCAGCGCCTTGCGCCGTGCGCGGTCGCGTTCGAGGAGTGCGCCGACCGATTCGGGCGCATCGGCCAATCCCCGGCGCGCGAGCGCGGCGGTCACGCCCTCGCGGTCGCGGCGCAGTTGCCTGATGTCCAGCATCGCAGTCGCTAATCGTGGCCGCGGAACCCGCGTTGGGAGCGGTTCCGGACTAGTCGGGGGGAATCAGGTCGCGGCTGTTGCAAATGCGGCTCATGTCGAATTGAAACCGCACGGTGCCGGCGGCGACATCAGTGCTAAGCGGCTCGATCTTCCCGTAGTAGTTGCAGATCGTGCCGAAGGTGCCGCGGTGCCGCCTCGTGCGGATCACGTAGACGCGCCCGGGAACGATGGGCACGGGGGCATCCGACACATAGCGGGCCGTATCCTCCGGAGCCTCGATCGCCGAAACGAAGGTTTCACCCTCCAGAACCGCGAGCGCCGCTTCGGACGGAATCCCGAGTGCGGCCGCCGGCAGCCACACCAGCGTCCCCTCACGCCTGTCCACCGCGAGGTCCCAATCGTCTCCGGTGTTTGGAGCCTCGATGCGTACGGCGCGACGCAGATGAAAGTCGAACCCGGAGACGAGATTGGGTTCCGGGAGGGACAGCGCGTAAAGCCGCACCGTGTCCGGATCCTCCACCCACCGAATCAGAAAGGGGTTGTCGTCGCACGCGGCGAGAACACCGGCTGCACCAAGCACCACGAGCCCCAGGTTACGCATCTTCATGTGTGAATTCTACCCGGCGAGGTTCCGGAGTCAACTCCGATGCGTGAACCGGTTCGTTGACTTCGCCAGGTCACGACACTAGGTTCGGCGGCCCTCGGCGAGTGCTCTGCAAGGCTCCCGAATACGGGAGACTCCCGGCCCTGTTGAAGGATCACGTGACCTCGAACATCTCCGTCTGGGTAACCGTCCTGGCCGGCGGTGCCGGCACGCGGTTCTGGCCCCTGAGCACCTCCCGCCGGCCCAAACAGCTCCTGAATCTGGCAGGGCCGCGGCCCCTCATCGCGGACACGATCGAGCGCGTGCGGGGGTTCGTGCCACCGGCCAACATCCGGGTGCTGACCGGCGCGCACCTTGCGGAACCGATACGCCGCGCGACGGGGCTCGGCGACGAGTCCATGCTGATCGAGACCCGGGCACGGGGCACGGGCCCGGCGCTGGCGTGGGCAGCGTGGGAGATCGCGCGCTCCGACGCGCAGGCCGTCATGATCTCACTTCATTCGGACCACGTGGTCACGCCGGCGGCCCGCTTCCGGGACATCCTTGCCGCCGCCGCCGACCTTGCGCGGCGCGACGACCTCCTGGTCACCGTTGCGGTCCCGCCGGACCGTCCCGAAACCGCCTACGGTTACATCAGACCGGGCGAGGCATTGAGCGCGCCCGCGGGGCACACGGCCTACCGGGTGGCCGCCTTTGTCGAAAAGCCCGGTCCCGGGGACGCAGCCCGATTCGTGGCCGACGGCTATCGCTGGAACTCGGGCATTTTCGTGTGGAGGGCCGCGCGCCTGCTTGCCGAACTCGGGACCCACGCGCCCGGGATCGCACGGGCCCTGCCAGCGCTGGAGCGTAGCGATGTCGCCACTTTTTTCGATCAGGCCGAAGCCATCAGCGTGGACGAGGCGGTTCTGGAGCGCAGCACCAGGGTCGCCGCGATCGACGCCACCTTCGACTGGGACGACATCGGCGGCTGGGAAGCGGTCGCTCGCCACAATCCACCGGACGCCGACGGCAACGTCTGCGTCGGTGACGCGCACGTCGCGGATGGCGCCGGCAACATCGCGTTCGCGGACTCGGGTCGCGTGGTGGTGTTCGGCGTTCAGGACATGCTCGTGGTGCGGACCGACGACGTCACGCTGGTGATGCCCAGGTCCGAGCTGGGCCGCCTGAAGCAACACCTGAAGGACCTGCCGGCACGGACCACGCGCGCGACCGACGACGGGGGTGCCGGGCCGGATTCTCCGTAATGTCCCCGCGCCTCCTGCTTTACGACGACGATATCGCCCGCGAGTGGCAGCCGTTTGCCGCGACCCGCCCCGTCGGCGAACTCCTTTTCGGCACCACGACGCTGCGCGCACGGGCCGAGGGGCAGCTGGGGCTCGCGTGCGAAGCCCACGTTGCCGGTCAGTCGCTGCGCTGTTTCGAGGAGCCGGACGCGCCCCCGTGCACGCCTGTCGGTGCCGACGAGCCGTGCGGTGACCGGGTCTACCTGTCGAGCAGGTTCGTCCCCTCCGGGCCGGTCGCCCTGGAATTCGACGAGCCGACGGTCCTTTTCGGCGAAACGGGCCCCGTCGGCGCGTGGCTGCCCGACGGCGAACGCTTTCCCGCCACAGCGCTGGCCGGCCGCTGGCCGCGCTGGCCCAAGCGACCGGTGACGGGCACGCTTCTCGGCTCCGCGTGGGACTTGATGGCAGCCAATGCCCAGCGCGTCGCGGCCGACGCACACCGTTTCCCGGAACACGGAATCCCTCCGGGGGTCCACCGGCTCGGCACAGGACGGGTGGCGGTATCGCCCGATTCGGAAGTCGATCCCGGTGTGATCCTGGACACAACCGGCGGGCCGGTGATCGTGGACTCCGGGGCCCGCGTGCAGGCACCGTGCCGAATCGTCGGGCCTGCATATCTGGGGGCCGGTTCGGTCCTGCTGGGAGGGGTCGCCGCGCACTCGAGCATCGGGCCGGCGTGCAGGGTCCATGGCGAGGTTCGGGCCACCGTCATGCTCGGCTTCTCCAACAAGGCGCACGAGGGGTACCTGGGTCATTCGATCGTGGGGAGGTGGGTGAACCTCGGGGCGATGACCACCAACTCCGACCTCAAGCACACGTATCGTCCGGTCAGGGCCAGAGTCGGGAGACGGACGATCGACACGGGACTGACGAAGGCCGGGTGCCTGGTCGGGGATCACGTTCGTACCGGGATTGGAACGCTGATCAATACCGGGACGATCATCGGGGCGGGAACCAGCCTGTCCGGAGGCGGCCTCGTGTCCGGCTGGGTGCCACCGTTTTGCTGGGGTACCGCGGGCGCATGGACGGAGTACGATATCGAGCGTTTCATCGCCACGGCCGGGAGGGTCATGGCCCGTCGACAGGTCGGCCTGACCGACGGCATGCGCAGGCACTACCGCACGGTCTTCCAGGCAACCGCCCCGTCGCGATCGGAGCCGGGGGCCTGACGGCATGCAGTTCTCGGTTCTGGGAAGCGGGAGCCGGGGGAACTCGGTGCTCGTGGCCGCCGGCGACACGCGCGTGCTTGTCGACGCGGGCTTCAGCGGACGCGAGCTCGTGAACCGTCTGGCGATGGTCGGCGTCGCCCCGGCCGCCATCTCCACCATTGTCCTGACGCACGAACACGGCGATCACACACGCGGCGCGGGCGTCTTCGCACGCGCGCACGGCACCCCTCTACTGATGACGGAAGGGACGCGCCGGGCCTGCCGAAAGCTGTTTCGCGGAAACGAGGTGGTCCATAGCTACCGCGCCGGGTTTCCCGTGGACATCGAACAGCTGCGGATCGATCCGTTCATAACGGTCCACGACGCCGCCGACCCCGTTGCGGTCGCCGTGACCGACTCGGCGACCGGACTTCGCCTCGGGATCGCTACGGATCTGGGCAAGCCCACCGTGCAAATCCGGCATGCCCTGAGAGGATGCGATGCCCTGATCGTGGAGTCCAACCATGACGAGGGAATGCTGTGGTCAGCCGGGTACCCACCCGCGGTCAAGGCGAGGATCGCGTCCAGCCACGGTCATCTTTCCAATCAGGCAGCCGCGGACTTCCTGGCGGAGATCGTCGATTCCCGCCTGTCGGTGGTGGTTCTCGCCCACCTGTCGGAAGAGTCGAACACGCCCCGCCTGGCCAGGGCTGCGGCCGCACGCGCGTTGGGAAGAAGGGGATTCAGGGGCCTCGTCGAAATCGCGCTGCCGGACCGGCCCACCCCGGTATTCGATCTGGCGGAATTGCGGGAACGCAACGGCCCGCGCCAGCTGTCGCTCTTCTGAACGCAGCGCTCGTCCTACAGCCCGAAGAGGCGAAGCACGTCGTTCCCCAGGGCCCACACCATGATCCCCACGATCACGTAGAAACCGATCTGTCCCCAGCGCACCCGCTGCTTGACCCCCAGCTTCTCCCCGCGCACGAACTCGATGCCGAGGAAGACCATGTGGCCGCCGTCGAGAGGCGGAATGGGCAGCATGTTGAGGATGGCGAGATTGATGCTGAAGAACGCCATGAAGCCCAGGAAGGTGCTGAGCCCCCCGGCTGCGGCGGCCCCGGAAAACACCCAGATCGTGCCGATGGAGCCAACCGACCTCGGCGACTCGTTGAGCGTCACCAGGTCGCGCAGAAAGCCAAGGATGGCGCCGGTGACCTCCGTGGTCCGCGCCGCGCCGAATGAGACGGCTTCTCCGAATCCGAGCGAAACGGTGCGGAGCGGCGGTGGCGACGGCTGGATCCCCAGCATGCCGCGCCGCTCTCCGGCCCGCTCGCCTTCGACATCGTCGAGCACCACGATCCGGGTCAGATTCACGTCATCCCGCGAGAGCCCGATCTCCACTCGTTCCCCCGGACGCGCACCGAGTTCCCTGGTCATTTCCGTCCAGCTGCTGACCGCCACGCCCGCCACATGGGTAACCCTGTCGCCCAGTTCGATCGCGGCACCTGCAGCAGGCGTTCCGGCCTGGACATTTCCGACGACGGGATCGATCCAGTACTGCAGCGATTGCCCGAGTGCGCGGCGGTCTGCCTCGTCGGGCGGTACCACGATGTCGAAGGTCCCCCCGGGGGATTCCGTGACAACGGTGAGCGGGCCCGCAGCACTCTCCATGAACGCCCGCTGGATTTCATTCCAGGAATCGGGGCGTGACGCACCGACGCTGACGATCTCGGCCCCCGGGACGATCCCGGCCAGTGCCTCGGTCCCGGGCGGCAGCGTGCTCTCGTCCACATCCATGACCCGGGTGACGGCCGTTTCCTGGAGCCCCCATGCGGCCGCCACCAGCGTATACAGGAAGAAGGCGAAGAGCATGTTCATGGCCACGCCCGCGGAAATGACAACGGCACGCGCCCAGACCGGCCGCGCGTCGAAGTCGCCGGAGCCCGGCCTCCTGGGAGCCTTGCGCGCACCACCCTCCAGGTGCTCCAGGACCTCGTCCTCCATTCCCTGCATCTTGACGTATCCACCCAGCGGGATCGCCGAGAGCACGTAGTCCGTGTCGCCCTTGCGAAACCCCCACACGCGCGGACCGAGGCCGATCGAAAAACGCTCGACCGCGACCCCAACCGACTTCGCAGCCCAGAAATGGCCCAGTTCGTGCACGAAGATCAGCACACCGAGCAGAACCACAACGGCCAGTAGCGTCATGCGCGAATCATCCTTTCCACCTCGGCGGCCGCCCGGCTCCGCGCAGCCCGGTCCGCCCTGAGCACCTCTTCAAGCGTCGCCGCCACCGTGCCCTCCAATGCTGCCAGCGCGGCCTCGACAACCTTCGCAATACCGGTGAAGCTAACCATTCCCTTCAAGAATGCTTCAACGGCCACCTCGTTCGCCGCGTTGAACACGGCCGGGGCGGCGCCGCCGGCGCGACCCGCATCCACTCCCAGCCGGAAGAGCGGGAAGCGCGCTTCATCAACGGGCTCGAAGACCAGGGGCGAAGCCCTGAACGGATCGAAGCTGCGGAGCGCCGGATCCGGCGGCCGCCGCGGCCACGTAAGGGCGTGCAGAATCGGGAGCTCCATGGTGGGCTGTCCCATCTGCGCCAGCACGGACCCGTCGACGAACTCGACGAACGAGTGGACGATCGAGGTCGGATGCACCACCACGTCGATGCGATCATAGGGAAGGCCGTAGAGGTAGTGCGCCTCGATCACCTCGAGCGCCTTGTTCGCGAGCGTTGCCGAATCGATCGTGATCTTGGCGCCCATGTCCCAGGTCGGATGCCGGAGCGCCATCGTGGCGTCCGCCCGTTCCAGGTCTTCGGCGGACATCCCGCGAAACGGGCCCCCGCTCGCCGTCAGGATCAGCCGTTGAATCTCTTCCCGGCGAGCCGAACCGACGCATTGCAGGATCGCGGAATGCTCGCTGTCCACGGGCACCAGCTCGCCGCCGCCCTGCTCGGCTGCGCGAAGGACGAGGTCCCCGGCCGCCACCAGCGACTCCTTGTTGGCGAGGGCGCATCGCTTCCCGGCTTCCAGGGCGGCGATGGTGGGACGCAGGCCCGCCGCGCCGACGACCGCGTTCACCACAATGTCGACATCTCCCAGCCTGGCGAGCTCCACGATCCGGTCGGCGCCCGAGCGCCATCCGGCGGCCGCAAGATCCGGACGCTCATCCAGGGCTCCAGGTTCGGCCAACGCCAAATGCCGCGCCCCGAATTCGGCCGCCAGGGCCTCCAACGCGGCGACCGAACGCCGCGCGGACAGCGCCACCACGCTGAACCGTTCGGGATGGCGTCGTATCACGGAGAGCGTAGAACGGCCCACCGAGCCCGTTGCTCCCAGAAGAGCGATGCGCTTCACGGATCCGTCATCCGGCCGTTCGCGTCAACAGCAGCAGGACGTACGCCAGCGGCAGGCTCAGAAAGAGCGCGTCGAATCGGTCGAGCACGCCTCCATGACCCGGCAGCAGCGTGCCCGAGTCCTTGACACCGGCCTCGCGCTTGAGCAGTGACTCGGCAAGGTCGCCCAACTGGCCTCCGACGCCCAGGGCAAGGCCGACAAGAGCCCCGACGATCGGCGACACCGGGAAGGTGGCGAGATCGCGCATGACGAATCCGGCCAGGGCTCCGGCCACGACGGCCGCGACCAGCCCGGCCACCCCGCCCTCCACCGTCTTCCCGGGACTGACCCGCGGCGCCATCCTGGTGCGTCCGAAACGCTTGCCGGCGAAGTACGCGGCAGAGTCCGAGCACCAGATCACGACGAGCGGGTACAACACCAGCAGCCGTCCCTCCAGGGGGTCGTGGGAACCCGTCGCCACGGCATCGGGAAGGTGGCGCAGCAGCACCGCGAAGGCGAGGGTTCCGCCGGTGTAGAGCACCCCCGCGACCGTCGCCGCCACCGAGAACAGAGGTGCGTCCGCGGTGCTGCGCCGGGACACGGCGACGACCAGGGTCGCCAGCAACAGCGCCAGCACCAGCACGAGCGCACGGTCGGCCCAGGCGCCGAATGTCGGTTCGTACGCGGCCAGGAGCACAAGGATCGATGCCGCCGGCACGCCCAGCCAGCCGACTGGACGCGCACCCGTGGCGGACGCCAGCGCATGGAACTCCAGGGTTGCCGCACCCGCCACGACGGCCAGCAGCCCCCCGAGATACCAGCCGCCGGCATGGACCGCGAGGAGGCCCACCGGGATGCCGACCAGCGCGACCGCGATTCTGGCTCGGAGTTTGGCCGAAATCATGACGCGCGGAGCACCAGGGAGGTCATCGGGTGGCGACCCGGCCGAATCGTCGGTCCCGGCGCTGGTAGTCCAGGATGGCTGCAAACAGGTCCTTTCGCGTAAAGTCGGGCCAGAGCACCGAGGCGATGTGAAACTCGGTGTAGGCCATTTGCCACAGCAGGAAGTTGCTGATCCTCAGCTCCCCCGAGGTACGAATAAGAAGGTCCGGGTCGGGAAGCCCGCGCGTGAACAGCATCCGCTCGACCATGTCCTCGTCGATCGCCTCCGGGTCAATGCGTCCGTCCCGCACGCGCTCCGCGAGGCGACCGGCCGCGCGAACGATTTCCTCCCGTCCGCCATAGGAAACCATCAGGTTGAGCCGCAACACGGCTCCATCCCGCGTCGCGTCCTCGATCAGATCCACAGCCGCTCGCGCCTCGGAGCCAAGGCGCGAGATCTCGCCCAACACGCGGACCTCCACACCGTGGCCGGCGAGGTCTTCGTGCTCGGATTCGGCGTACGCGCAAAGAAGCTGCATGAGCGCGTCGATCTCGGACTGCGGCCGCTTCCAGTTCTCGGTGGAAAACGCGAAGAGCGTCAGGATCTCGACTCCTGCGGCACAAGCGCCCTCCACGGCCTCGCGGACCGCCTTCATCCCCTCCCAGTGACCCGCGTGCCGGGGAAGTCCACGTTTGGAAGCCCACCTGCCGTTGCCATCCATGATGACCGCCACGTGGCGCGGTACGCGCCCATTCGCCCTGATCAGGGACAGCGGGTCAGCCGCCATGGGTCAGTTGGAGCGGGAGCGCGCTCGTCGAGTGCCTCAGATCGCCATCACCTCCTTTTCCTTGACGGAAAGAAGGTGATCGATCCTGCCGACGCATTCGTCAGTGAGACGTTGAACTTCGGCCATGGTGCGGCGCGCTTCGTCCTCGCCCACCTCATTCGCCCGCAGCCGCGCCTTCACACGGTCGTTCGCCGCTTGCCTCGCACGCCTTGCCGACACGCGGCCTTCCTCCGCCATTTTGTGCAGAAGCTTCACGTACTGCTTGCGACGCTCCTCGCTGAGGGGCGGAATCGGCACCCGGATGATGGCGCCGTCATTGGAGGGGTTGAGTCCCAGACCGGCCGTCAGCACCGCCTTTTCGATCGGCCCGATCAGGGACGGGTCAAAGGGCTGCACGACCAGCAGAGACGGGTCCGGGGCGTTCACCGTCGACACCTGGTTCAGCGGCATCCGGCTGCCATATGCATTGACCCGGACGGAGTCGAGGATCGACGGAACGGCCTTGCCGGTGCGCACCGTCTCGAATTCGCGGCGGATCGCCGCCACGGCGGCGTCCATTCTGCTCTTCGTTTCGTCCACCAGTGTCACGCCGTGCTCCTTCCACGCGGTACGACTGTGATTCCCGTGAACTAAGATACCAGCGTTCCGACTCGCTGACCCTGAATCGCTCTGCGGACCGCTCCCTGATCGTCGAGGTTGAGCACAATGATCGGGAGGTCGTTCTCGCGGCAGAGGGACACCGCCGCTGCGTCCATGACCCGCAGGTCACGCGTGACGACCTCGTGGTACGAGATTTCCGGGATGAACTCGGCCTCCGGATCGCGCACGGGATCCGCACTGTACACACCCTCGACCTTCGTGGCCTTGATGACCACGTCCGCATCCATCTCGATCGCCCGCAGGACCGCCGCGGTGTCGGTGGAGAAGTAGGGATTCCCGGTACCTCCGGCGAAGATGACGATTCTCCCCTTCTCCATGTGCCGAAGCGCCCTGCGCCGGATGTACGGCTCCGCCAGCTGCGGCATCCGGATCGCCGTCATGACGCGGGTCTCGATGGCCCTCTTTTCGAGCAGATCCTGCACCGCCAGCGCATTCATGATCGTGGCGAGCATCCCCATGTAATCCGCGGAGACCCTGTCCATTCCGCGCTGACTGGCGATGGCGCCGCGCACGATGTTGCCGCCCCCGATGACAAGCCCCAGCGATACGCCCACATCGTGGATTGCACGGATCTCGTCGGCGATGCCTTCGACGGTCTTCGGGTCGATGCCGAAGCCGCGCGATCCCGCAAGAGCCTCGCCGGAGAGCTTCAGGAGTACGCGACCGTAGCCCGGACTCCTCCGGTCGCTCACGCCGCGGGTTCCGGTCGGTTCGTGGACCCGAAGCGCAACCCGCGCACGGTCCGCGACGCCTCCTTCAAACCCCTATCCTCCGATCCTGAAGCGCGCAAAGCGTGCAACTCTCACCTTTTCGCCGGTCCTGGCGGACGTCTCGGTGATCAGATCACCGACGCTCTTGTCCGGATCCTTGACGAAGGCCTGTTCCAACAGAACGCTCTGCCTGAAGAACTTGGCCATCTTGCCGTCCACGATGCGATCCCGAATGTGTTCCGGCTTCCCCTCGCGGGCGACCTGTTCGGCAAAGATCCTGCGCTCCCGCTCCACGACGGCCGATTCGACGTCCTCGATCGCGACGGCCAGCGGTTCGGAAGCGGCCACGTGCATTGCGATGTCCCGCGCGACCGTCCTGAATTCGTCCGTGTTGGCCACGAAGTCGGTCTCGCAGTTGAGTTCCACCAGGACGCCGATGCGCCCGCCATGGTGAATGTAGCTGGCCACGACCCCTTCGTTGACAGCGCGATCCGCCCGTTTTGCGGCCTTCGCCTCCCCCTTGCTGCGCAGCAGGTCGATGGCGGCCTCGATGTCGGCGCCGGTCTCCTGCAGCGCGCGCTTGCAATCCATCATCCCCGCTCCCGTCCGGTCGCGGAGTTCCTTTACCAGTTTCGCGCCAATCGTCATTTTCGGGTTTCCCTGGGCCGCGTCACGGGCCATGCCGCCCGGCGCGCTCGTAAAGACCTCAGCCGCTCTATTCCGCGGCGCCACCGGGCTTGGAGCCCGCTTCGCCGTCGCCGGACTTTCGCACCTGCGCGATGGCCTCGGGACGCGGCCGGCGGCGGCGAGGTCGACGCCTCACTTCCCTGACGTCCGCGGACTTCTCACCGGTCTCGGTCGAGTAGGTGGTGGCTTCGAGTTCCGCCTGCCGCCGCAACTGTTCGTCGGGCACCTCTTGCCGCGCCGTCTCGATCGCATCCGCGATCTCACCCGCGATCAGGCTCACGGAGCGGATCGCGTCGTCGTTTCCGGGGATGGGATAGTCGATGAGCTCGGGGTCGACGTTCGTGTCCGCGATGGAGATCACGGGAATCCCGAGCCGATGGGCCTCCCGCACACCGATGATCTCGCGCTTCGCGTCGACGACGAAAACGGCGCCGGGCAACCGCACCATGTCGCGGACGCCAATGAAGTACTTCTCGAGCTTGGAGCGTTCCCGCTCGAGCAGAAGGCGTTCCTTCTTGGTATAGAATTCAAACGCGTTCTCTTCCTGGCCCCGCTCCAGCTCCTTCATTCGCCGAATCTGGCGGCGTATCGTCTGGAAGTTGGTCAGCATGCCCCCGAGCCAGCGTTCGGTCACGTACAGCGCGCCGCATCGGGTCGCTTCCTCCTCGATGATCTGCCGCAGTTGCCGCTTGGTCGAGAGAAAGAGGACCTTCTCTCCCTTCAGCACCACCCTGCGCACGGCGTCCCTGGCCTCCGAGAGGCGGTCCAGCGTCTTGCGCAGGTCGATGATGTGGATCCCGTTGCGCTCTCCGAAGATGAACGGACGCATCTTGGGGTTCCAACGCCGGGTCTGGTGGCCGAAATGGACACCAGCGTCGAGCAACTCGGCCAGTCCCACCGCATTTGCCTCTGGATTCATTCGAATGCGCCGCCTATCGCTTGCTGAACTGGAAGCGCTTGCGGGCCTTGGGACGGCCCGGCTTCTTGCGCTCGACCTTGCGTGCGTCCCGGGTCAGCAGACCGCTTTCGCGCATCTTCGACCGGACTTCCTCATCCTGCGCAACCAGAGCCCTCGCCACGCCCAAACGGATCGCGTCGGCCTGACCGGTAAGTCCGCCGCCGCGAACTCGCACGTTCACGTCCAGGCTGCCCTCCGAGCCGGCCACGCGCAGCGGGTCCTCGATCCGCATCCGGTGCGCGGGCCTCGGGAAGTAGTCGTCGAGTTCGCGTCCGTTGATGGACCAGAGTCCATGCCCGGGACGGAGGACTACGCGGGCAACGCTGGTCTTCCTGCGCCCCACCGCTTGTATCGGCTGGTTGCTGGCCATTGTGACTCCGTGGGGGATCAGATTTCCAGGGGTTTCGGGCTCTGGCCCTGATGTGGGTGCCGTGCGCCCGGGTAGACCCGGAGTTTCCTGCGCATGACCCGACCCAGCTTGTTCTTCGGGAGCATTCCGCGGACTGCCAGTTCGATGACCCGGTCGGGGAATCGCTCAATCATCGTGGAGAACGGTATGTGCTTGTCCCCGCCCATGTAGCCCGAGTGGCGGAAATAGGTCTTCTGTTCCGCCTTGCGCCCGGTAAGCGCCACCCTGGCGGCGTTGATGACGATGACGTGGTCGCCCGTGTCCAGATGGGGGGTGTAAATGGGCTTGTGCTTGCCCCGCAGGATCCGCGCCACTTCGGTGGCGAGGCGCCCGAGGGGTTTGCCCTCCGCGTCGACCACCCACCACGTCCGGTGGATGTCTTCACTCTTTGGGGTGATTGTTTTCGTCACAGTTCCCGTTCCCGCGATACGAAGCCGGCCCCCACGCTCGGAGCGGGTCCGGCCCGAAAAAACCACAGCATGGAAAGGTATTCGTGCCCGCCCGACGTGTCAACGAGCGTTTCGACCACCGGGCCGGCTAGTCGGAAAACGACTCGAGCGCCCGCCTTCTGGAAGCGTGGCGGAGGTGGCCCAGGGCTTTCTCCTTGATCTGACGCACGCGCTCCCGCGTGACGCCAAGCAGCCTTCCGATCTCTTCCAGAGACCTGGGCTCCTCGCCGCCGATGCCGAAATAGAGCCTCAGAATTCTCGCTTCGCGCTCGGCCAGTGTGGCGAGCGCGTTCGTCAGGGACTCGGTGAGCAACCTCTCGTACGTCTCTTCGTCGGGCGCTTGCGACTCCCGGTCGGGGAGGCAGTCGATCAGGCGGCCATCCTCGCCGGGTACGATCGGCGAGTCCAGAGAGACGGGCGAGCGGGTGAGCGTGAGGGCCTGTTCGACCTCGGCCGGGCCCAGGTCCAGCCCACGCGCGATCTCGTCCACGGTGGGCTCACGGCCAAGCTCCTGGAGGCGCGCAGCCCGGTACTTCGCAATGCGGCGCAGCGTCGCCACCCTGTTGATGGGCACGCGGACAACGCGGCTTTGCTCGGCGAGGGCCTGCAGGATCGCCTGCCGTATCCACCAGACGGCGTAGCTGATGAACTTGATGCCCCTGGTCTCGTCGAATTTGTGCGCGGCCCGGATCAGTCCCAGATTGCCCTCGCTGATGAGGTCGGGCAGCGGAACACCCTGGTTCTGGTACTTCTTCGAAACGGAGACGACGAACCGCAGGTTCGCGCGCACGAGCTTGATCAGGGCTTCCTCCTCGCCCCGTCTGATCCCCTGGGCGAGCCGGGCTTCCTCCTCCCGATCGATCAGCGGATACCGGCTGATCTCCTGGAGATACTGGTCCAGCGAGTCGTCCAATGTCGGGGAACGCCCGGTAAGACTCATGAGTCGTCTCTCACTCGGGGACCACGGAGCTGCGGTGGCGAACCGGTCGCCAAGGCCAGGTGCGCGGGGGTGCCGCCGGGACGGGGCAGCCCCCGAGGGTGCCACGGAATGTGAGCCCCGGACCACGAGTCCGAAAGGCCCGGATCGCGCACGCGCGCCTAGCCGCGCTGCAGGCCATGCCTGTCGATCTTCTTGTAGAGGTTCGAACGCGGCATTCCCATGCGGCGCGCGGCTTCCGAGACATTCCAGTCGTGATCCCTCAGTTTCCCCGCGATAAAGGCCTTTTCGGCGGCATCCTTGAATTCGCTGAGCTTCTCCAGGGCCATCATGTCTCCCGGTACTCCGGGTTCCGCGTCATCCGGCCGCACCAACGCGTCCACATCCCCACGCTCGACCGAATCACCCCCGCTCAGGATCATGAGACGCGCCACCGCGTTCTTGAGCTGGCGGACGTTGCCGGGCCAGTCCGAATCGACGAGAGCCTTGAGCGCATCTTCAGTGAACCGCTTGTAGGGCACGCCGTAGCTTCCGGGAACGAGATCCGCGAAGTGCGCCACAAGCATGGGGATGTCGTTGCGGCGCTCCCTCAGCGGCGGAACCCGGATCGTAACCATGTTGAGACGGTGCAGGAGGTCCTCCCTGAAGTCACCCTTCTCGATCTGGCCGTAGAGATCCTTGTTGGTCGCGGCGATCACGCGGACATCCACGGACACGGGGCGTGCTCCGCCGACCGGAGTGATGTCGCCCCCCTGCAGGGCCCGGAGTACCTTGGCCTGGGCCGCGAGCGACATGTCCCCCACCTCGTCGAGGAAGAGCGTTCCGCGGTGGGCCTGCTCGAACTTGCCCTCACGGTCGGCGACCGCACCGGTGAAGGACCCCTTGACGTGCCCGAAGAGTTCCGACTCGATGAGCTCCGAGGGGATGGCCGCGCAGTTGACTTCCACGAATCGCTGTTCGGCCCGCGCCGAGCGGCGGTGCAGCGCCTTCGCGGTCAGTTCCTTGCCGGTCCCGTTCTCGCCGGTGATCAGGACGGGTGCATCCGTCGCGCCGACCTTCTCGATATCGCGCAGAATCTGCCGGATCGCCGGTGACGCACCGACGATGCCGTGGTGGATCTCGATCTCGCTCGTCAGGCGTTCCACGCTGTCGGACAGCCCTCTGACCATGAGCGCGTTGCGCAACGTCACGAGCAGCCGGTCGGTGTCGAGGGGCTTCTCGAGGAAGTCGAAGGCGCCCTTGCGCGTCGCCTCGACGGCGGTGCCGATCGTACCGTGGCCCGACACCATGACCACCACGGCAGCGGAGTCCGCCTCCCGAATCCGTTCCAGGACCTCCAGCCCGTCCATCTTGGGCATCTTCACGTCCAGGAAAACGACATCTGGTCGAAAGTCCGGATAGTCGATCAGTCCGCTCGGTCCGTTGGGCGACAGATGCACCCGATGTCCCTCGTACTCGAACAGCTGCTTCAGCGCGACGCCGATCGACTCCTCGTCGTCGATGATGAGAATCCTTGCCATCGCTCCGACTCCAGGTTGTCCCCAGGCCGCTCCCGGGCCCCTTGACCTTCAGTTCTCCGGGTCTGCGTCCCCTTCGAGAGCCACCCCGTGAACGTTCGCATACCGAGGCCCGTCGGGGAACAGCCTGCTCTGAACGACGTGGACCGCCTCCACCCTGAACCACTCGGATTCGGGGGAGAGTTCACGTTCCCGGCGGCTGCCCCGCCCGGTCCCCGCGGGAGTGCATCCGCGCTTCGTCCTTCCGATTGTGAGATGCGGCGTGAAGGCCCGACGCTCCGCCGCGAATCCCTGGCGGGCGAGTTCCCGGTCCAGGAGATCACGCACGCGCAAAAGCGGATCCGCCTTCAACCCCACCCAGTAGACGCGCGGGACGCCTCGCCGGGGGTAGGTGCCGCTGCCCGCCAGACGGGCCCGAAACGGGGGCTCGCGAGCCAGCGCCTCCACGGCGCGCAGCAGCCCGGGCAGCAACGCGCCATCGACCTCGCCCATGAAGCGAAGCGTGACGTGGTAGCGGCCGGGCGGGATCCAGCGGACCCCGGTGGTCGCGTCGCGCAGTGGCGCCAGCGAGTTCCAGAGCCGCTCCCTGACCTCCTCCGGGGGCCAGACGGCGTAGAAGATCCTCCGGGCCGTCAAGACACCGGCACGGCCACCGGCTTGACGATCGCGTCCACCGCGGTCACCGCGGCGTCGACGTCCCCATCGGTGGACGCCCACCCGAGCGAGAACCGTACGGCCCCGTCGCCGGATGTGCCGAGGATCCTGTGAACCTCCGGCGCGCAGTGCAGTCCGGCCCTCGTCTGTACCCCGTGTTCGCGGTCCAGGCGTCCGGCAAGCGTCGCGGCGTCCATGGCATCCGCCTTGATTGTCACGACCGGCACCCCGCTCGGTGCCGGGGGCGACAGCACCGTTACGCCCGGAATCCGGGACAGCCCGTCGAACAACTTCGCCTTCAGGGTCATTTCGCGGGCGTGGATTGCCCCTGTCCCCATCTCGGCGAGGAACTGGCAACCCGCAAGGAGTCCGGCGATCCCGGGCGAGTTTCCGGTCCCTGCCTCCAGCCGATCCGGCATCGCGCTGGGCATGCGGCGGCGACGCGAGTCACCACCGGTACCCCCGCAAAGCAGCGACCGGCATTCCAGGCCTTCCCTCACCCACAACCCGCCCGTTCCCTGTGGACCGAGGAGCCCCTTGTGACCCGTGAACGCGATCACGTCCGCGGCCGGAGAGGAGGGTGGCGGCAGGTGGCCGGCCGACTGCGCAGCATCGGCGACAACGACCGCGCCGGCGCCTCGAGCCGCCGCCGCGAGGGCCTCGACCGGCATACGCGTGCCGAGCACGTTCGACGCGACATTGACCACCAGTACCCGCGCTCCGTCCAGGAGCCTGACGGCTTCGTCCATGTCGACGCCCCCGTCGGGATCGCCCGACAGCATTCGAACTTCGACGCCCATCGAGGTCGCGAGGTGGTGCGCAGGCCTGAACACGGCGTTGTGGTCGTACTGGGAGACGACCAGGACGTCGCCTTCGCCCAGCACGCCCCAAAGCGCCGTGTTCAGGGCATGCGTTGCGTTGTGCATGAAGGCGATGCGCCCGGGATCGCCCGGCAGTCCCAGCATCCGTGCGACGGCACGGCGGCAGCGAAACGTGATCCGCGCCGCCTCCGTGGCTCCCGCATGCCCCCCTCTCCCGGGCGTGCAGCCGTTCCCGCGCAGGAAATCCGACACCGCCGCCGCAACCTCGGGCGGCCGCACCGCCGAGGTGGCGGCATAGTCCATGTAGTGATTGGTGACGTCCATTCCTGGCTACTGCATCCGCGTGAGACTGGCCTCCGCCGGCGCCCACCGGTTGTCCGTGGGCTCGGGAGCTCGCTTGCCGTGCCCGGCTACGATGGCAGGCTAATGCCTCGACGGCCACCCAAACAAGGTACGCGTCACACGCCGGATCCAGCGAACGTCCCGTGAAGCCCCGAACGCAAACGCAGCGCCTCCGCCACTTGAGCCGCATCGATGCTGTCGTTGCCAGCGAGATCCGCAATGGTGCGCGCAACCCGCAGTGTTCGGTGCACGGCACGCGCGGACAGCTGATAGGCACCGACCCCCTCTTCCAGCAGTTCGGCCCCGGCGTCCGACAGCGAGCAGAATCTCATGACGTCGCGCGAGCGCATCATGGCGTTGCACGCGAGGCCGTCGCCGAGGCGGGCGGCCTGGCGTTCTCTGGCCTCCCGGACGTGCTCCCTGGCCGCCGCCGTGCCCAGGGCCGGGACGCCGTCCCCCGACGTGAGGTCGCGCCAGGTGACCGGGCGCATCCGGACCTGCAGATCGATCCTGTCCAGGAGGGGACCGGAGAGGCGCGACCTGTAGCGGGCAATGTCCCGGTCCGCGCAGATGCAGCCCTCTCCATCCAGGCCGCACGGACACGGATTCATGGCCGCGATAAACTGGAAACGCGCCGGAAAGGCGACGGTGTTGCGGACGCGCGCAATGCGGACACGGCCGGACTCGATCGGCTGTCGCAACGTTTCGAGGACTCGCCGGTTGAATTCCGGCAGTTCATCGAGGAACAGCACCCCCAGGTGCGCCAGGCTGACCTCGCCTGGCCGCGGCGGATTGCCGCCACCGATGAGTCCCCCCGCCGATATCGTGTGATGTGGAGCCCGAAAGGGGCGCCGCGTCTTCAAGGGTCGATCCGTGTCCAGGAGCCCGGCAACCGAATGGACCCGGGTCACCTCGAGCGACTCGGCCTCCCGCAACGGCGGTAGCAGTCCGGGCAGCCGCCTGGCCAGCATCGTCTTCCCGGCACCGGGCGGACCCGTCTTGAGAAGGCTGTGCCCGCCCGCGGCCGCCACCACCAGTGCCCGCTTCGCCAGATGTTGGCCGCGGACGTCCTCGAGGTCTGGAAGCGGCGGGGGGAGGACCGCCCGCGCCGACGGGATCGGGAGCGGATCACGTTCTCCGCGAAGAATCCCCACGGTCTCCTCCAGCGACCGCACCGGCACCACCTCCACTCCCGGTACGGCCGATGCCTCACGGGCGTTGCCCGCCGGCACGAAGAGGCTGCGCGGCCCATTGGACCGGCAGCTCATGGCCAGTGCAATCGCGCCCCGCACGGGCCGTACCGAACCGTCGAGTCCCAGTTCACCCACGAAGGCGCGGCCGGCAAGCGCCTCCGTCGGGATGTGCTCCCTGGCCGCCAGCAGCGCGACGGCGATCGGCAGGTCGAAGCCGGAACCGGATTTCGGAAGATCCGCCGGCGCGAGATTCACCGTCACGCGGCGGGGTGAGAACGAGATTCCGGTCTGCGCGAACGCGGCGAATACGCGCTCCTTGCCTTCGCGCACCGCCCCCGCCGGCAGGCCGACGACGGTGAAGATGGGCAGTCCCTTCCGAACCTCCACCTCCACTCTGACCGGCTGCCCCTCGACGCCGTGGACCCAACAGGAACGAACGACTGCCAGCATGAAAATCCTCCGTGCGGTTGACCGGACCCGCCCAGGGCCCACCGTGGCCAGGGCGCACGTAGGGTATTCCCGCGAGGGGGGCGCTGGCATGGCTGAAACGGCCAGATGGAGAGGCCATCCGGCGTCAACGCGAGCGATACCTCGGTGCCAACCGTGGGCGTGGGGCTGGCGAAACGCCTTCCAAGAGTGCAAGTTGGTCGGGTTTTTGACCGGGAGAATACACTGATGACAATCGCAATCCTGGCTGAGAGCCGACCCGGTGAACGCCGGGTCGCCCTTGTGCCCGATGTCTCGCGACAGTACCGGAAGCGAGGCTGGAACCTCCGCATCCAGGCTGGGGCCGGAGTCGGCGCCTCCTTCCCGGACGCGGACTACGCGGAGGCCGAGACCACGGTGGTGCCGGACCGCGACGCCCTGCTCGACGGCGCCGGCGTCATCCTGAAGGTGCAGCCTCCTTCGCGGGAGGAGGTCGGCGCGCTGCCCTCCGGGGCCGTGCTGGTGTGTCACCTGAACCCGCTGGGTCCGACCGACGTGATGGAGGCCCTGGCGGACCGGGGGGTCACCTCGTTTGCGGTCGAGCTGATCCCGAGGATCACGCGGGCGCAGAAGATGGACGTTCTCTCCTCGCAGGCGACGGTCGCGGGCTACAAGGCGGTCCTGATGGGTGCCGACGCCATGACGCGGTTCCTTCCCATGCTGACGACCGCGGCGGGCACGGTCCGTCCGGCAAAGGCCCTGATCCTCGGCGCCGGCGTTGCCGGACTCCAGGCCATCGCGACGGCGCGGCGGCTGGGAGCGGTGGTGTCCGCCTTCGACATCCGGCCCGCCGTGAAGGAGCAGGTGCAGAGCCTCGGCGCGAAGTTCCTGGAGGCCACACTGGACGAGGCCGCGGAGGACGAGGGGGGCTACGCCAGGGCGCTCTCGAAGGAACAGCACCAGCGCGAGCTGGAACTGATCGCGGCCAACGTCAGGGACCAGGATCTGGTCATCACGACCGCGCAGATTCCGGGCAGACCCGCCCCCGTCCTGATAACGGAGGAGATGGTCGCGACCATGCGCCCCGGCAGCGCGATCGTCGACCTCGCCTCCGAGTCCGGCGGCAACTGCGAGGTCACGGTGGCCGGCGAGTCGGTCGACCACGGGGGCGTGACGGTGATGGGGCCGACCAACCTGCCTGCCGAACTGCCCTTCCACGCCAGCCAGATGTACTCGCGCAACCTGGCCAGCTTCGTGGACGACCTCTTCGATGACGAAGGGGAGATCGACTTCGACGACGAAATCACCGCTGCCACCTGCGTCACCCACGGCGGCGAAATCAGGAACGAACGCGTCAGAGCGAAGCTGGCGTCCGCTACGGAGTGACGAACCCATGGGTGAATTGCTGATCCTGCTGTACATCTTCGTACTCGCCACCCTCGCCGGGAAGGAGGTGATCTCCAAGGTCCCCCCAACCCTGCACACACCGCTGATGTCCGGCGCGAACGCGATCTCGGGCATCGCCATCATCGGCGCCCTGGTCGTCACCGGCGCCGCCGACGAGCTGTGGGTGAAGGTCCTCGGAGCCGCGGGAATCGTGATGGCGACGATCAACGTGGTCGGCGGCTTCATGGTGACCGACCGCATGTTGCAGATGTTCCGAAAACGCTGAGGCCAACGTGGAATCAAACATCATCACCCAATTCGCCTACCTGATCTCGGCGGTTCTGTTCGTATCCGGGATCAAGCAACTCTCTTCTCCGGCAACCGCACGCGCCGGCAATGCCCGCGCGTCCGCGGCAATGTTGCTGGCGATCGTCGTCACGCTTCTGGATCACGAGATTCTCGACTGGACGACGGTGCTGGCCGCAGTTGTGGCCGGCGCCGCGATCGGCGGGATCCTGGCCCGGTACATACAGATGACCGCCATGCCGCAGCTGGTCGCGGTCTTCAATGGCTTCGGCGGCGGTGCGTCGGCGGCGGTCGCGGCTGCCGAGTTCATGCGCGCCGGGGGAAGCGGACCGTCGCTCGAACTCGGTGTCGGCATCACGATCGTGCTCGGTACGCTGATCGGCGCCGTCACCTTCTCGGGCAGCCTGATCGCCTTCGGCAAGCTACAGGGCGTAGTCACCGGAAGTCCCGTGACCTTCCCTCTCCAGAAGACCTTCAACGCCCTTCTCTTCCTCGGCGTCCTGCTTGTCGGTGCCAGTCTCGCGCACGTCGGCGTCGCAAACGGCGTCGCGCCGGTGTTCGGCATGGGGGCGCTGGAGATCAGCGGCCCGTTCTTCGCGGCGCTCGTGGCCGGGGCCCTGATCCTCGGCGTGCTTCTGGTCATTCCCATCGGCGGCGCGGACATGCCGGTCGTGGTGTCGCTGCTCAACTCATACTCCGGCATCGCGGCAGCCACCACCGGCTTCGTGCTGAACAACTACATCCTGATCATCGCCGGATCGCTGGTCGGCGCGGCGGGCCTGATCCTGACGCAGCTCATGTGCAAGGCCATGAACCGCTCCCTGGGCAACGTGGCCTTCGGGGCGTTCGGCACGGAGGGGCAGACGGCCAGGGTAAAGACCGGACAGCGTCCGGTGCGGGACGTCGACGCGGAGCAGGCAGCGATGGTGCTGGCCTACGCAAACTCGGTCGCGGTAGTGCCCGGATACGGGCTGGCCGTCGCGCAGGCCCAGCACGAACTCAAGAAGGTCTGCGACCTGCTCGAGGACCGTGGGGTCACGGTGCGTTTCGGCGTGCATCCGGTCGCAGGTCGGATGCCGGGCCACATGAACGTCCTGCTGGCCGAGGCGGACGTCTCGTACGACAAGCTTCTCGACCTCGACGACATCAACGCCGAGTTCGACTCGACGGACGTGGTGCTGATCGTCGGCGCCAACGACGTTGTGAACCCGGCGGCCCGCGATCCGGACTCGGTCATCGCGGGGATGCCCATCCTGGACGTGGACAAGGCCCGCACCGTGATCGTGATGAAGCGCTCGCTGAGCCCGGGCTTCGCCGGCATCGACAACGACCTCTTCTACATGGACAACACGCTCATGTTTTTCGGCGACGCCAAGGATCAGATGTCGGAGCTGGTGAAAGAGGTGCGCGAGGCCTAGGAGCCGGTTGCCGGCGGCTTCAGCCCCTCAGTCCGCCGCCACCGCCCGGACGGCATCGCGAAGCGCCTTCCAGGTCGCGTCGACGTGCCTGGCGCGCGTGTGGATGTTGCCGATCGCGAAGCGCAGCCACGTTTCCCCGTCGATCACGGTCTGTGCCAGAAAGGCGGTCCCGCTACGGTTGACTTGATCCATGAGCGCGAGATTGAGGGCGTCACGCCGGGGGCCGCCGACGCCGGGCGGCGCGTGGCGCAGGACCACGAGGGAAAACGGTGTCGGACGCCAGCGCTCCCACTCCTCCTCGCCGTCGATCCTTTCGGCAAGCCGCCTCGCCAGGGCAATGTGGCGCGCCAGATGCGCGCGCAGACCACGCTGGCCGAAATAGCGCATCACGAACCATAGCTTGAGCGCGCGGAAACGGCGGCCAAGCGCCAGACCGTGATCCATCAGGTGCGTGACCCCCTGCTCGCCGGTTTCCAGGTACGCCGGCGTCAGCGAGAAAGCGGCGCGCAGCGCGGCCGGATCGCGAACATACAGGACCGAGCAGTCGACCGGCGTGAAGAGCCACTTGTGCGGGTTGATTACGATCGAATCCGCCCGCTCCCAGCCCGCGAAGTGGGGTGCCATGGCCGACAGGGCGGCCGCGACGCCGGCGTAGGCTGCATCCACGTGCAGCCAGATGCCGCGCTCGTTCGCAACCTCGGCGATCGCGCCAACCGGATCGACCGCATTGATCGACGTGCTCCCGATCGTGGTCACCACGGCAAGCGGGCGAACCCCTGACGCAACGTCGTGGTCGATCGCGTCGGCCAGGGCCGCCGGGTCCATCCCCCGCAGTGGACCCGTGGGGACGACGCGGGCTCCCTCGCGGCCCAGACCCAGCGCATGCGCCGCCTTCAACACCGACGAGTGGGCTTCGGCCGTGGTGTACACACGCCCTGGTGGAGCTCGGGCCAACCCCCGCTCCCGGGCCTCGGGCAGCGCCCTCTCCCGTGCCGCCGCCAGGGCGGAGAAGGTGGACGTCGACGCGGTATCGTTGATCGTTCCGACGAAATCCGGCGGCAGGCCGAGGAAACTGCGCAGCCAATCCAGGGTGACCTCTTCCAGCTCCGTCGCCGCCGGTGAGCTCTTCCACACCATCGCGTTGACATTCAGCGCCGCAGCCAGCAGTTCGCCCAGAATCCCCGGGCCCGATCCGGAAATCGCGAAATAGGCGAAGAACGCCGGGTGATTCCAATGCGTGATCCCGGGCACGACCACCGCCTCGAAGTCGCGGAGCAGGGCCTCCATCGTTTCGCCGCCCTGAGGCGCCTCGCGTCCGAGCGCGTCGCGCACCTCGCCCGGCCGGACCCGGGACAGGACAGGGTAATCGTCGATCCCCGCCAGGTAGTCGGCGACCCAATCGATGAAGCGGTGGCCCGACTCGCGGAACTCGCCGGGAGGCATCCCACCCGATGCGGGCATCATCTACCCTCGCCGCGTGTGCCCCATGATCCGCTGGCCCTCGGCCTGGAGCGCACGGATCTGATCGCAGACCTCGATCAGGTCGTTTGCACCGAGGGGCGCGGGAACACCCGAGTCGTGGATCAGGCTGAAGAACAGGAGGTCCGTGTGGCCGACGCTCGCCTGCGTCACTCCGATGTCGACGGCCCGGTTGAGCTGCAGAATCTCGCGCAGCGGCAACCCGCCTTCGGCCCTCGTGGGAGGACGCTCGAACATCATCCGCAGGATGACCTCACGCAGAAGCTGGAACTCCTCGATCACTTCGCCGGCGGAAAGCCCGCGCCGGGCAGCCACCGAACCGAAGAGTTCGGCGCCCTCCGACCAGAGGGGCAGGACCTGGGCCCGGAAGGGACCGAGCATGCCGGGCAGAAAGGAGACCAGCCCACGGCAGAACGGCCTCGCGACCGGCCGGGTGTCCCCCACCCACGAATCCCCGTCCGTCAACAGTCCCGACGCCCAGCGCTCGGCGATCCCGGGAGAACGCTCGTCGATCCAGCCTGCAAAACCGACGGGAACGGCAGGAGACCGTCCGCTTGTGCGCGAATCCGAAGCGCCGCGCCGGGCTGGAGTCATATGGAGCACAGGACCATTCTACTCGCCGACGACGGGACCGCCAAGGTTCTCCTGCCCCTCCTGCGCCGGCGGGTCATGCACTTGCAGGCCGATTCTGACACGAGTGCCCCGGCCGACCCTGCTCTGAACGTCCACCGTACCACCCCACGAATCGACCAGCCGCTTGGCGATCGCAAGGCCGAGACCGGTCCCCGTGGACCTCGTCGAGAACTGCGGCTCGAAAATGCGCGGGAGCAGATGGTCGGGTATGCCGGACCCCTCGTCCTCCACCACGACCTCCACCCTCGGCGACCCGTCCGAAGGCTCGATGGCGCCGATGCGCACCACGCCGCCGCCCGGCATCGCGGCCCGGGCGTTCTCGAGCAGGTTGAGCAGCACCTCCTTGAGCTCGTCGGGGCGCGCGACCACCCGCGGCAGCGCGGCCGGCAAATCGCTCTCGAGACGAATCGTGGTCTCGCCACCGCCCTGGTACAGGTTCAGGAGTTCCCTGATCACCTCGCCCGGGTCGACCGCGACCAGCGGGCCCGCGTCGGCGGCACCGGGGGATGCCAACCGGGAGAAGCCGCGCGCGATCGAGGCGAGCCGGTCGATCTCACCGAGGATCGCGCCGACGTTCCTGTCCAGTATTCTGCCGAAATCGCTTCTCCGGTCCTCCCACGCGCGACGCAGGTGCTGCACCGAAAGCTTGATCGGCGTCAGCGGGTTCTTCACCTCGTGGGCGACCTGCTTGGCCATTTCACCCCAGGCCAGAATCCTCTCGCTGCGGAGTTCGTCGGTGACGTCCTCGAGATTGACGACGACACCCCCCCCGCGGCCCTCCTGCACGATGCGCCTGGCCCGCACCCGGATCCGCTTCCCTCCCCATCGGAAATCTCCGTCCGCCTCCACGGAGCCGCTCTGCATGTTCTCGTCGAGCCATGCCGCCAGTACGGCCGCGTTTGCGCCCGCCGTCGGAATGGGGTCGCCGGTCACCAGGGACGATGCGAGCAGCGACTCGGCACGGGGGTTGGCCACGGTGACGCGCCCCGTCGGATCCACCGCGATCACGCCCGTGGCCGCCTCCTCCACTATGGCCTCCGTGCGCCGAGTCGTCCGCAACAGCTCCTGTCGAGCGTCGTCCAGACGCAGCACCATCCGGTTGAATGCCGCAAAGACGGATCCGAACTCGTCCACGCGGTCCTCCGGCAGATGCACGGCCAGATTGCCGCTCCCGACCCGCTCCGACGCCACCTGCAGCGTCTGGATCGGCCGGGTCAGCGCCCTGCCCACGAAGAGCGCGAGTCCCAGCGACAGAATCGGGCCGAGCACAATGGCGAATCCGAGCAGATCGGCCACGTCCCGCCGGCGCAGTGCGGCCGCGCCCGCCCGCAGCGGGACCGGAGATGCAACAATGTCGCCGTCCGGGAGGCGCCGGTGCGCCACCACGTAGCGCCAGTCGCCGAGGTTCTCCACCTGGGACGCCCTGAGTCGCTGCCGTGTTTCCAGTGCATCGTAGATTTCGGGGTCCACCCAGCCCTCGTAGAGCCCCAGTTCGATCAGTTCGTCGACCGAGCCGCCCACGAGTTCGCCCTCGCGGTACTCCAGCAGGTCCGCGCCGACACGCCGCGCCAGCAGCTCCATCGACCCGCCCTCCTCCAGGTATGCCTCGGCGATCTGCGAAACCACCCGTTCGGCCAGAGCCGTGGCGGTGCGCTCGGAAGCGCCGGCCAGCGTGCGATAGGCGAGCGTTCCAAAGAGCACATTGGACAGGATGAAGAATCCGAAGAGCGTGAGGGTGACCCGTGCGCGGAACGACGTGAGCAGTCCCCGCCAGTCGACGCGCGCCGGCAGCCGAAAACCAAGGATGGTGACGCTGAGCAGCCACAGGACCGAGAACACGGCAAGACCGAGAGCCATCACCAGTGTCGCCCGCGCCAGCATGACGGAGACGTTGGGAATGCTGATCGTATAGAAGACCGAATACTGACCGTCGGGATACCGGGCCAGGCCTTCGGCTCTCCAGCCCTCCTGGTTCCGGCTCCACTCCACCGCCCGCGCCCGCTCCACATCCCCACCCGGCGGCGTCTGGACCAGCGTGAGGAACTCCTGGTCGCCCTCCACCTCGACCGAGGCAAACAGCGGACCGAGCGGTGAAGGGGCATCGATGGTACGCCTCGGGGGAATTGTGCCCGTCACGAGCCGGCCGTCGGCCAGCGCCACGGCGATGAGGTGGTGGACGTCGATGTCGTCCTGATCGTGGTAGGCGCCCGTGCCCGCCGACCGAAGTTGGGGAAGGAGTTCGGCAACGATGTCCGGGCGGTCGCCCTTTACGCCCAGCCGGAGTTCCTGCACCGGGAGGTCGTCCGCGGACCACAACGTCAGGAACATGGCGGTTCCCCTGCCGGCAAGGTCGCTGCCGACCCAGGCCTGGTACATCATCTCCACGTCCCCGGCGCCGGCCTGGTCCAGGGAGTCGATCTGCTCCGCAAAGCGCTCAAGGGGGAGTTCGAGGCCGGGTTCCGAGGTGACGCCGAGACGTGCCATCTGCTCTTCGGCGATCGTCATGCGCGCCTCCGTGCGCATCGACCACATGAACGGCAGAACGGCGGTCGCCGACAGCCAGAAGGAGCAGAACCAGTGCAGATAGGACTGGGGACGGAACCCCCCGAGTCCGCGAGCGACCGCCGCCGTTGGTACACCCCAGAGCACCGCCAGCAGGGGAGCGACCGCGGGTCCGGTTCGCACGCCGATCGCCACCAGAATCCCCAGGGCGCCCGCTACAGCAAGGCCAAGCGCCACAAGCCCCGGCCCACCCCTCACGCCGCCCCCGGGGCGCCAGGCGAGCGCAACCGACGATGCAACGGCCAGGATCATCGCGACGGTGGTCTGAAATACGATCCAGCGGCCGTCCGTGGTCCCCATCAGTTCCGGCGAGGCGCTTCCCTCCATCCACGCGAGGACCAGCGGGAACGACACCGCGACCACCATCGGCGCGGCCCATCCTCCGATTCCCGGACGCCATCGCGGCAGCGTCAGCACGGCCGCCGGCATGATCGCCGTGCATAGCAGAACGACGCGGCCCAGCGTCAGCGGTACCGGACCGAGCAGCGCGAACGTGGCCGGATCCACCAGCTCCGGTCTCCTGAACAGGCCATCCAGAGGCAGTACGGCCGCGCCGATTCCCAGCAGCGCGACCGAGTACACGAGGTTGGCTCTCGGGACGCCGAAGGACAGGGCAAGCCACACCAGCGCAGCGGCCACGGCGACGATTCTGGCCCAGCGACCCCGCTCCTCCTCGCGCCGTACGCTCTGTGCGGGCTCGTCGATCGTAATGCTCAGGAGGGTTTCGTCCGGCCATCCGAAATCGAAGACGCCCGATCCCGATGCCCGGTCCGAGCGCGAGATCCTTATGCGCTCCCCTGTCTCTTCGCGGAAGCGGGACGCAAAATCACCCAGGCCCGAGGCGAAGAACTCGGGCAGGTCGGAACGGACCAGCGCCGCCACCACCGCTGCTCCCCGGCCCTCCGGCAGCGCTCTGGCAAAGTACAGATATGAGAAGAGCGGCGTGCCCGCATACGTGTAGCGCCCCATCTCGGCGAGCATGTCCTTCGGGAGCCGGCCCTGATGACTTCCTTCCCAGGCGACCAACCCGCCATCGGGACCGATGATGGCCGCCGCGGTCAACCCCGTGTCCTCCAGCAGCGTCCGAAGCGAGTCCTGCACGACCCCGCGTCCGGCGCCCGCGGCGGCGGCGTGGGCCAGCCTCTCCACCGTCGCATCACCCTGCACCACGAGGGCGTCGAACTCGGCACCCAGCCGCTCGGCAACCGTTTCGCGCCGCTCTTCCCAGTACCGGTCCCAGCCCTCCGCAAAGCGGCGGTCGGCCGCATCGCCGAAAAAGCCGGCGACAACCCCTGCCGCCAGCAACACGATGGCGATGCCGTGGCGCCAACCCCTCTGCCTGCCGACGGCCGCCCAGGATACGAGGAGAGCTGCGGCCACAAGCAACCACGTCGTGTCGACGCGCGTCCACACGACAAGGCAGAAGAGCCCCGCCCAAAGAAGATGGCCCGCGGACTCCGATCGATGCGCGGAGGTGTCCCGGCCCGTCACGGGCTGCGGGGCTCCCACGAGTCCCACATAGACATTGGCCTAGCCCCCTTCTTTTTGCCGTTATTGTTAATCTAATGGATCGTCTCGTTTCCTCGCGCCGCCCGCTCGGGCTTCCCGGCAGTCTTCTGGCCATCGTCGCCGTATCCGTCCTGGCATCTTCGGTGCCCGGTGCGCGGCTCCTGGGCCAGCAACTGGACCGGGGGCGCTTTCGCCTGTTTCTGAACGGCTCGGAGATCGGGACGGAGGACTTCACAATCCAGCGGATCGGTTCGGGCGAGGCCCAGGAGACGCTCGCTCGCGGCGCCGTCAGAATGAATGACGGACGCGTCGTCACGACGATCCTGAGGACCGTCGGCCCGTCCATGGCGTTCTCCGAGTACGCGGCCATCGACAGGGGCGCCGACACGCTCGAAGTTCGCGTCCTTCATGCGGGCAACCGCTTGCGGCGCGTAACGGTCGCACCGTGGGGCGAGGAGGAGCAGGAGTTCAGGGCGAGCCCGCAAACGATGATCTTCGACACCGGGGTCGCCCACCATTATTTCGTCCTGGGCGGATTCCTGGCGCCCGGAATCGCCGACATGACCCTGCACGCTTTCGAACCACGATCCGAGAGGGCGGACTGGGCCGCGGATCTGGATATCGGGGCGGAGACGATCACGCTGCAGGGTGAGCAGGTGGAAGCGACCCGGGTCCGGATCGTGTCCGGCGACCGGGTCCGGACGGTCTGGTTCGACGGGAGCGGCAGGCTCGTGCGGGTGGAGGTGCCAACGGACGGCTTCGTTGCGCAACGGGAATACGGGGGTTGAACCAAACCGGCGCCAGAGCCGTAGACCGAAACTGGAACCGCGTGGACCGCGTATTGGGGTCGGCACGTGCAGGATCCCCCGGGATCCCGAAGAGATGAGGAAGGAGATCGTGGTGGACAAACGAAGAGTGTTCCGGCCCGGACGGGTGGCGTGGGTTCTCGTTGCTCTCGTGATCAGTGTCGTGGCCGCCCCGCAGTCGGACGCGCAGGAGCGGCTTCCCGCGTCGCTGACCCTGGAGGAAGCGCTCCGCGCGGCACTCCGCAACAACCCGGGTGTGCAGGCGGCGAGGAACGACCTGCAGGTCGCCGACTGGAATCTGAATTCGGCGTATGGATCCTGGCTGCCCTCGGCCTCGATCAATTCCTCCGTGCAGTGGCAGGGTGCGGGGGAACAGCGGTTCGGGAGCATCACCGCCGAACAGCTGGGTTTTCAGGACCAGCCGTCGTTCCTGCTCAGTTCCTACAGTGCCGGACTGAGTTTCTCGATGGACGGGCGCACGCTGATGGCCCCGGGCCAGGCCCGCCGGTCCCGAGACGCCACGCGCGCGCAGATTCATAGCACCGAAGCGGCCCTGCGCCTCAACGTTACGAGAGCCTACCTCGAAGTGCTGCGCCAGGGTGAGGCGCTGACGCTTGCGGAACAGGAACTCGAACGGGCTCGAATCAATCTGCGGCTGGCCCAGGGACGCCAGGAGGTGGGATCAGGCAACGCCATCGATGTCAGACAGGCGGAAGTGAACGTGGGCCGCGCGGAGATCACCCTGCTTCAGGCGCGCACCGGCGTCGAGACCTCCCGGATACGGCTGCTTCAACAGATCGGCGTGGACCTCGACGCCCAGCCGACGCTGGCGACAACCTTTGCGGTGACTGAACCCGAGTGGACGTCAGGGCAGCTCTATCAGTCGGCGGTCGGCAACAATCCGGATCTTCAGGCGATGCGTGCCCAGGAGGAAGCTGCCCGTTACGGGGTGAGCATGGCCCGGTCGTCCTACTTTCCCAGCGTGTCCCTGTCCGCAGGCTGGAGCGGCTTCACCCGGCAGGCGAGCAGCACCGCCGGCCAGGAGGCGCAGGCGATCGCTGCCGGGGCGGCCAGGATACAGCAATGCATGACGCTGAACGATCTCGTTTCACGCCTGCCGAACCCCCCGCCGCTCCAGAACTGCAGCCTGCTGGCGACTCCCGAGTCCGCACTCGAGGCCATCCGGACCGAGAACCAGACGTTCCCGTTCAACTTCACCCGCCAGCCGCCCTCGGTCGGCATGACGGTCTCGATCCCGGTGTTCCAGGGGCTTGGCCGCCAGCGGGACCTGGAAACCGCCCGCGCCCAGTTGAACGACAACAGGTTCCGTATCCGCGAACAGGAGTTGGCGCTGCGCGCGGATATCCAGTCGAGCATCGCACTGGTCCGCGCTGCATACGAGAGTGCGCTGATCGAGGAGCGCAACCAGGCGCTCGCCGACGAGCAATTGCGCCTGGCGCAGGAACGGTACCGCCTGGGGTTCTCCAATTTCATCGACCTGGTGGAAGCGGAGACGGTAAAGGCGCGAGCCGACCGGGAGCGTATCGTGGCAATATTCACGTATCATGACGCAGTCGCCGACCTCGAAGCGGTCGTCGGCATGCCTCTGAGGAATCCATAGGGACGTTATGCGAACCAGAACCAGGGTGATCATCGGGATCGGCATCGTGATCCTGCTCGTCTCGGCCGCGGGCCTGAGCATGAACGGCCGGCGCCAACAGGGAATCGAGGTCCGGGTCGAAGCCGTCGACAGGCGCGATCTGGTCGCGACGGTCACGGCGAGCGGCAACGTCCGCGCGCGCCGAAAGGTCGATATCAGCTCGGACATCTCCGCCCGGGTGGCGGAGCTGCTGGTCGACGAGGGCGAGGACGTGGAGCAGGGGCAGGTACTGCTGCGTCTGGACCGCACCCGCTACCAGGCGGCGGTCAACCGGAGCCGGGCGAATCTCAGTCAGTCGGAAGCGCAGGTGGCGCAAGCCCGCGCCAACTACCTGCGGGCACAGAGGGAAGCGGAGCGGCTGGATTCACTGCACGCTCGCGAACCGCTGCTGGTGAGCCGCCAGGAGGTCGACAACGCGCAGACCGACCTGGAAGTTCAGCGATCCCTGCTCGAGTCCTCGGAATTCGGAGTCAACCAGGCCGGGGCCGCCCTCGAGGAAGCGCGCGACCAGTTGGCCAAGACCATCATCTCGGCACCCATGGCGGGCCGGGTTACCCGTCTGAACGTCGAAGAGGGCGAGACGGTAATCGTGGGCACCATGAACAACCCGGGCAGCCTGGTGCTGACGGTGTCGGACCTGTCGGTCATGGAGGTCGTGCTCGAAGTGGACGAGACCGACGTGCCGGAAATCGCGTTGGGCGATAGCGCGACAGTCGAACTGGACGCCTTTCCGGAGATGGATTTCCCGGGGGTTGTCACCGAGATCGGGAACAGCGCGATTCGTCCACCGTCACAGGCTGCGGGTACAGGGCAGACCCCGACAATCGACTTCGAGGTGGTCGTGACGCTCGACAATCCCGAGGTCGAGCTTCGCCCCGATCTGTCGGCCACCGCCGAACTGATCACCGAGACGCGTGCAGATCAACTGAGCATTCCGATCATTGCGCTCACCTTGCGCGACCCGGAATCCGAAGACGACGACGCGAATGGGGACAACCGTTCAGCCGCCGAGGTGCCCGATCCGATTGAAGGAGTGTTTGTGGTTCGCGGTGGCCTGGTCGAGTTCAACCCGGTCACGGTCGGCATCGCGGGCCAGGAATATTTTGAGGTGCTCTCCGGACTGTCGCTTGGAGACACGGTCGTCAGCGGGCCGTATCAGGTGGTCCGAACGCTTGAGAACGGAGACCAGGTCCGGGCGGACGAGAGCGATGCCTCGGACGACGCGCAGGACGGGCAGGGCTGACCGTGACACGTCACGGCGTCCGGGTAGTCTGAATGCAGTTCCTCGAGGGCATCCGCCTGGCGTGGGAGCAAATCCGCACCCAGAAGCTCAAGAGCTTCTTCACCCTGCTGGGTGTGATCGTAGGGGTGATGTTCCTCATCCTCGTGGTGAGCATCGTGGAAGGAACGGACCGCTACATCCGCGGCACGCTCACCGAGAGGGTCATGGGAGTGAACACGGTTCGGGTGGGCAGGATGCCCAGGGAGGCGGTCGATCCCTCGCCCGAGCAGTGGAGGGCATGGGCCCGTGCCCCGAGATTGACCTTTGACGACCTGGAGTACCTTCGCGACAGGATCACGCTGTCCGCGACGATCGGGGCACAGTCGGACACCAGTGGGGAGCTCGAATCGGACACCGGGCTCAAGGTCGAGAATGTGCGCATCGTCGGTGCTTCGGCCGAGATCTTCGAGATCCGCAACTGGAATGTGGAACGCGGCCGGGCGTACACCAGGCATGAGGCCGAGCAGGGAACGCCCGTAATCGTTCTGGGCAAGTCAACCGCCGAGGTCCTCTTCGAGGGTCTCGATCCGATCGGCAGGACGGTGCGGCTTCGCGGATTTCCTTTCCGGGTCGTGGGAGTTCTGGAGGAGCAGGGATCGTTTCTGATCGTGTCGCTCGACAACCTGGCCGTCGCTCCGGCACGCTCGCCGGTGCAGAGGTTCGTCAACCCGCACGGCATCGTGGACGAGATCATCATCAAGACCGATGTCCCCGAACTGGTCCTGCCCATCCATCAGGAGGCGGTCGAGGCCATGCGCCTGAGACGCCGGCTCAGACCTGCGGACCTGGACAACTTCGCTGCCGAGACGACGGAGTCCTCCCTGGCCTTCTGGGACAACATCAGTCAGGTCCTGTTCCTGGCCCTGCCCGGCCTGGTCGGCATTTCCCTTGTTGTGGGCGGCATTGTGATCATGAACATCATGCTGGTATCCGTGATGGAGAGGACGAGGGAGATCGGTATTCGCAAGGCTATTGGCGCCCGTCGCGGCGATGTCCTGGTCCAGGTCCTCATTGAGAGCGCCACACTCTCGGCCGTCGGTGCCGCGATGGGGGTCGGCATCGGAATCGCCCTGACCGTCCTGCTGGGCGCGATGACGCCGTTGCCCGCGGCCGTAGCCCCGAAGTGGATGGCGCTCGGCGTCGCGCTCGGTGTCGGCGTGGGTGTGGCCTCGGGTGTCTACCCGGCCTCTCGTGCGGCCAGACTCGACCCCGTCGACGCGCTGAGGTACGAATGACACAAAGAGGCGAGTTCGGAGCAGGTGGAACGAAGGGAGGGTCGGCGGCGCCCAGTCACGTCCTGAGCGAGAGCGTCCGCGTGGCCTTCGACGCGCTGCGGGCAAACTGGATGCGCACCACACTGGCAGTGTTGGGCGTGGGAATCGGGGTCGGTGTCGTCGTCACGGTGGCCGCGATGGTGAGCGGAATCCGCAGCGAAGTCATGGAGGTTTTCGAGGCATCCGAGCCGGGGAGCTTCACGCTCATGCCCTTCGATTTCACCGAGGTTCGGATCTCCGCCGATGGCTCGGGGAGACCGCCGTGGTGGGATCGGCCCGAGATCAGCAACCGGGAGATACGCAGGGTTCAGACACTGCCCGGAGTCGCAGAGGCAACCGCCCGCTACGAATTCAGTGCGGCGATGCGCTATGAGTCGGACTGGATCAGGAGCATCCAGTGGGTCGGCCAGTCGAGTGGATGGGCCACGTTCACCGGAGGAGACTTCGTCGCGGGTCGAGACTTCACGCCGGCCGAGGTCGCGCAGGCAAGAGGCGTAGTCGTGGTGTCGGAGCGGCTGGCGGAGACGGTCTTTGGAGAACTGGATCCCATCGGGAAGCGCGTGCGCGTGAATGCAGGCCGCAGGGCCGCGAACGAGCAGTTCACTGTCATCGGGGTCTTCAAGCCCATCGACAACCTGTTCGGGGAAGCCGCGGACCACTACGCGGTTGTGCCGTTCACCGCGGCGGACAAGCGGCTGAAGGCCCGTACGCGGTGGAACTTCATGATGGTCCAGGTCGCTCCCAGGAACGGGGTCGAATCGAGCGATGTCGAAGACCAGGTCGTCTCGGCGCTCCGCTCGATGCGCGGCCTCGGACCCGCCGACGACAACAACTTCGCCGTCATCCGCAGCGAGCAGCTCGTCGACCTGTTCAACCAGTTCACGGCGGTGTTCTTCATTGTGATGGTGGGGCTTTCGTCGATCGGCATGCTCGTGGGGGGGATCGGGGTGGTCGGAATCATGCTGATTTCCGTCACGGAGCGCACACGCGAGATCGGCATCCGCAAGGCCATCGGGGCTACGCGCCGCGAGATCAAGTCGCAATTCCTGATCGAAGCGTCGCTGCTCACCGCTTCCGGCGGTGCCGCCGGGCTCCTGGTGGGATGGGGAGCGTCCGAGCTGCTCGCCGCATTGACACCCCTGCCCGCCCGCATCCCGATCTGGTCCGTATTCGCCGCGCTCTCCGTGGCCGCCCTCACCGGGATTCTCTTCGGACTGCTCCCGGCTCTGCGGGCCTCCAAGCTGGACCCCGTCGACGCACTCAGGTACGAGTGAGCGCGCCGCTTGACCTCCTCGCGGTCATGGCGCATCCGGATGACGCCGAGATCTTCTGCGGGGGATCGCTGATCAAGTCCGCGGACGCCGGACAACGGACGGGCGTCCTCGACCTCACCGCCGGTGAAATGGGCTCGAGCGGCACCCGGGAATCCCGTGCCGCCGAGGCAGCTGCGGCCGCCGGGATCATGGGTCTTGCGGTGCGCCTCTGCGCGGGTCTGCCAGACGCCGCGCTATGCAACGACCTGCATTCCAGGCACGTGGTCGCAGCATTGATCCGTGCCCTGCGGCCTCGGGTCATCGTGACTCACTGGACCCGGGGACGTCACCCCGATCATCGTGCTGCGGCGGAACTCGCCCGAGATGCCTCCTTCCTGTCAGGGTTGCGAAACCTGCCTGTCAAGGGCAAGCCGCACCGTCCGGAAAAGGTCGTTCAGGCCCTGTCGTTCCGCGAGGACCCGGTCAAGCCGACGTTCGCCGTAGACATTACCGATCAGATGGACCGCAAGATCGAGGCGCTGTCGGCCTACGGCACGCAGTTTCAAGGCAAGAGCGGGATTGGCGAGGTGTTCCCGGGCGGTGGCCGTCCCCTGTTCGCCCAGATTCGAAGCGTGCACGCCGCTTACGGGTCGCTGATCCGTCGCGGCTACGCCGAGATCTTCTGGACCGAGGAGACCGTGGAGGCGGAGACGCTGGGAGACCTCGGGGTCGGCACCTTCTGATTCCCATCCGTTCCCGGGGCCCCGCGCTGCCAGGAGTGCCGACGCACCGGACCCTGCAATGGCGGGACAACAGGCACCCCATGGCAGCGGCGGGCTACTCGCGGTGAGGAGCCCGCCGCTGCCGACTGCGGTTACCGAGGCGATGTCTTCCCCCCGGTCCCGCGGATCACATCACCGGACCAGGCGGCGCGAACAGGTCGCAACAGTTGAACAAGCCGACCGGACAGGGCATCGGCAGACACAGCACCCAGGTCCACATCCGCACCTCCCAACGATCGCCATCGACCGACGCCGCAGTAGCCGCGGCGGATTCTCCCGTGCCGGGAGCCGCCAACAGCAGTGCCGCCGCGACCGCGAGGATCTTCGTGCTCCTGGCCGCAGTGGTCCCCAGGCGCTTCATCTTCTTGCCTTGCATTTTCAACCTCTCTGCGGGAAACCCCGCGGTTTGTGTCGTGCTCAGAACTTGACGGGACCGCAACAGTCCGGGGCATCGGAATGACATGCGTAGGAGGTGCATATCTTCCACAACCAAAACCGGATGACCAGCTTGTGCCCCCGCGACTGAGCGCTTATTGCCGTACCGACCGGGACACCGCCGTCCGGAAGCACCGGCGAGAATGCGGTGAGCGCTACCGCCAGACTCAACACCTTCACACCCGTGCGCACGCTCCACGAACGAGTCGCAACTCTGCGGAATACTTGTTTCATTTCTTCTCTCCTTAGCGGATCAGCGGACCGCTCACTAGACGTGAGGGTTGTCGTAGCAACACCAGCCATACCCCGGGCAGGATGACCAGCAGAGGCGAAACCTCCCGAATCTGAGTACGCGTTCGCGTATCTCCTCACCGCTTGCCTCTACCCCGGCCCCCACGGGCGTTGCCGGCACTCCCGTCACCGGTGCGCCCGCGGAAAACGCGACCGTCGCGCCCAATACCGCGGCGCGCATCAACCAGGCGCGCCGCCCAAAGTGCTTCCTGTTTCTCTCCATCGTCCAACTCCTTCATTTCAAGTGTCAAAGTCGAATACTCACCGTACTGCACCCATCGCCCGGCTCCGGACAAACCCCGCCAGATCGAGCGAGTCTCCTCCCGAACGCCAGCTGTCGGCATCGCTTGACGGCAACACCGCCTCGATTACGCCGGCTGTGTTCGTGACGTAGAACCGGGCCGTTTCCGCTCTTCCGAACGCTCGCACGTAGTCGGATCGACCAAGCATCTCGATGCTTGCCGAAATCCGCTGGGAAACGAGGAAGTCCTGAACCACCTGGCGATCCGCGTCCCCGTTGTCGCCCACCGCCACAGCGACTACCTCGAACCTCTCCCCCAGACGATGCTGGAGGGCTCGGACCGCTCTCGCAGGATCCGTGAGCGCGCACCCCAGGCACTCCCTGGCGTCGAAGACCCACACCAGCGCCGCAACGCGTCCGGAGAGCCCAAGACCAGGCAGAGCGTCGCCGACGTCAGGGATGCCCCCCGGGCGGTCCTGCGACAAACACCCGGCAGCCATCCAGGCCAGAGCAAGCATGGCTGCAACCCGGTGCCGGACGGGGACGGCCGGGCAGGAGCGCCGGGCACGTCCGAAAACCCGCGTCATGGCTGCGGATCACCCTTCCAACGCGCGACAAGCCACCGGTTCGGCAGGACCGATGCGGGATCATCGAAGTAGAACAGATCCTGCTCCACCGCCAACAGCTGCGGCATATTGGGCGCGCCCAGCAACTGCCGCCCCTCGCGGTCGAGGATCAGAACATCCCAGACCGCATCCGTGCCCCGCGACTGCATGGACGTTACCACCAGGTTGCCGTCTTGGAGCACCGACACACCGAACAACTGGGTGAACCGGTCGAGCGCGCCAGCGTCGCCGTTCGCATCGCGTACGCTCTCACCCGTCCCGGGCAGGGTGCCCATGGGCCTCACCATCGGCAGAGGGATCTGTCCCAGTCGGTCCCCTCGGCGGTTGAACTTGTAGAGGGTGTCCGACAGAGCCCAGACGGCCCAGATCGTGTCCGCCTCCAACGTCGCGGAGGCTCCCTGAAACGAGAGTGCATAGCCAAGGGATTCCTCGGGCACACCCATGGGCAGAAAACTGCGTTCGATGTCGCCGGAGCGGCGGCTCCAGATGTGTAGAAGATCGGGTGCATCCCCGGGCTGCAGCGTCCCGGTGAGCAGATACCGATCTTCGCCCAGATCCTGTGCTCCCTGCACGGTGGGGATCGGGGACATGACGATCTCAGGGTCCCCGCCGGCGGCCGGGAAGAACGTGATCCGGGCGAGCTGGAGGTCCGCCACCACGACGCCGCCGTCGAGGGTTCGGTGAGCCCGTAGAGGGAACAGAAACTCTCCCGGGCCCTCTCCTCGGCCACCCACGATGCGCCGCAGCCTTCCGTCGGGGCCGTAGACATTGACCTGGCCCTCCAGTGGCTCGGCGAGCAGCAACGTGCCGTCTCCGCCGAGACTGACCATGGGCTGCACCGTCATGGCCTCGTCGGTTTCCTCCAGCTCAAGCTCGAGGACCACTTCGAATGCGTCGTTGAACGCGGCCATGTCCACCACCTCCACAGCCGCAGGAAGATCGGATGTTGCCGCCGGCGGACCAGTATCGGACGCATCGCAAGCCGACGCGGCTACCGCTACGAGGAGACCGAGGACCTGGCCAGGGACAGTGTAGGGCTCGCCCCTGTATCGGGCGGCACAACCGGATCGGGTTTTCTGGCGGTTCCGGCGGTTCTCCGGGGTCAGCATGGCACCGCTCCTTCCGTTCGGGGTGTCGGGTGTCGGGTCGGCAACCGTCCGCACCTCTCGGCGGCCCGCGGAAGGCCACTCTGGAATCGGCGGATGCACGTCAGTGTGACCCAAGATCAACCCGCGAACGGGACAGAGGGATAGCTGGATGGGACAACCGGTCGCGCAACCGGTTGAAGAGGGGTGCCAATGGGACGCTTGCGCCCCTTCCCCTCAGATGTGCACGCCCTCCTGGCGCAGCCAATCCTCCATCGTGGCTCGGATCTGCCGGAGGCGCTCAGCGCTCGCCGCCTCGAAGCGCGCCACGATAACGGGCTGCGTGTTCGAGGCACGGATGAGACCCCATCCGTCGCCGAACTGCACCCGCACCCCGTCCACGGAGATCACGTCGTAGCGGGCGCTGAAGTGCTCCACCGCACGCTCCACCAGCGGGAACTTGTCTTCCTCGGCGACCTCGATCCGCAGTTCCGGGGTTGCGACACAGGCGGGCAGCGCGCCGACGATCCGCGATAGGGGACGGTCGCCGTCGGCGATCAGCGTCGCGAGCCGGCAGGCGGCATAGAGAGCATCGTCGAAGCCGTAGTAGTCGTCGGCAAAGCACACGTGCCCGGAAAGCTCTCCGGCAACCAGCGCGCCGGTCTCTCTCATCTTCTCCTTGATGAGCGAATGTCCGGTCTTCCACATCAGCGGCTCGCCCCCGGCACGCGCGAACTCCTCGGGAAGGACCTGCGAGCACTTCACGTCGAACACCAGACGCTGTCCGGGCCCGTGGCGCTTCAGCACGTCCAGGCCGAAGAGAAGGAGGAGGATGTCGCCCCGCACGATGCGCCCCCGGTCGTCCACCACGCCGATACGGTCCGCGTCGCCGTCGAACCCGATGCCCGCATCGGCTCCGTGTCTTCGCACTTCGCCGATCAGATCCTGAACATGCCGGTCCACCGTCGGGTCCGGGTGATGATTGGGGAAGGTCCCATCCGATTCGCAGTAGAGGGGGATCACTTCGAGGCCGATGGACTCCAGAAGCTGTTGAGCGACGACCGAGCCCGTGCCGTTCCCGCAGTCGACGACAACCTTCAGGGGACGCGACAGCCGGAAGCGGGCGGACACGTCGGCCACGTAGGCGTGGAGCGGATCCACATCCTCGAGGGATCCCGTCCCGACGGCCAGATCCCGTTCCAGAATGCGACGCTGCAGGCGCTGGATGTCATCGCCGTGGATGGACGCCTTGCCCATGGTCATCTTGATGCCGTTGTACTCCGGCGGATTGTGGGAACCGGTGATCTGCACGGCTCCGTCCGCAGCGAATTCGTACTCGCTGAAATAGGTGACGGGGGTCGGGACGGTGCCCAGCCGGACGACACCACATCCCGCCGATCTCAGGCCCCGCTCCAGGCCGGCCCGCAACCCGGGGGACGAGGGTCGGTTGTCCTCGCCGACGGCGACGCGCGGCGCCACACCGGGAAGGCGCGCGCGCAGTTCGGAGGCGTAGGCCCTGCCCACGGCCTCCGCGACCGCGGGAGTCAGATCCTCGTCTACGATGCCCCGGATGTCGTACTGCCGGAAGATATGCTCCGCAAGCTGCATCCGAACCCGGCTTCCCCAGACGGGATTCAGGGGCCGGCCGGGGCCACCGCCGCCCCCACCGCCTGCCGGAGACCGTCGACCGAAGCCGCCGCCAGGTCCAGTGCCGCGCCCGGAAACAGTCCGCCCAGAATGACCAGCGCCACGCCGATGACCAGAACGATGTGAGTCGCCAGGGGGGTTACCGCCGCCGCACCCGGCCCGTCCGCCCCCGTCGGCTCCTTCATCCACATGTACCATGCCACGCGCAGATAGTACCAGTAGGAGACGACCGTCGTAAGCACCAGGATCACTGCCAGCACCCAAAGCCCCGCCTCGGCGGCGCCCAGCAGAAGGTAGTACTTGGCGATGAAACCCGCGGTCCCGGGGAAGCCGGCCAAGGACAGCAGGAAAACGGTCATCAGGAGCCCCAGCAGCGGCCGCTGCCAGCCGAATTGGGTGTAGTCCTCGATCCTGGAGTTGCGTTCGCTCTGGTTGCCGACGGTGACCACGATCGCAAACGCCCCAATGGTCATGATCGTGTAGACCAGGAGGTAGAAAAGGACTCCCGCCGCCGCCACGTCGTTGCCGGCGACCAGCGCCACCAGCAGATACCCACCGTGCGCGATCGACGAATAGGCCAGCATGCGCTTGACGTCGGACTGCACCACGGCGATGACGTTGCCCACGACCATCGTGACCGCGGCAATCCACCAGAGGATCGTCCACCACTGGTCGTACACGCCGTCCAGGCCGACCAGGAATACCCGGAGGAAGGCCATGAACGCGGCCGCCTTGACGGACGCCGCCATGAACGCGGTGACCGGCGTCGGTGCGCCTTCGTAGACATCGGGGGTCCACATGTGGAACGGCACCGCTGACACCTTGAACGCGAATCCGATCGCGAGCAGCGCCACCCCCGGGGCCATAAGGGCGTCAACAGCAGTCCCGTTTCGCACCGCGTCCGCCACCACTTCGATGTTCGCGCTCCCGGTCGCGCCGTACACCAGCGCAATCCCGAACAGCAGGAATCCGCTGGCGAAGGCGCCGAGGAGAAAGTACTTCAGCCCGGCCTCGGCCGACCGCCGGTCACGGCGATTGAAGCCGGCCAGGGCGTAGACGCCGATGGACATGAGTTCCAGGCCCAGGAAGATCACCATGAGATCCCGGGCCGAAGCCATGAACATCATCCCGACGACGGCAAACAGGATCAGGGAGTAGTACTCGCCCGCCTGAAGCTTCTGCCGCGCGACGTACGGCAAGGAGATGATGATGGCAAAGCCGGCTCCAAGGAGAAAGGTCCAGTTCGCGAAGAAACGGAAGCGATCGAGGGCGATCATTGCCGTGGCGGCTTCCTCCGCAACTCCGAAGTACAGCCACCCGTTTGCCAACGCGGCGAAGGCCAGACCGGCGACCGCCACCCAGCCGAGCTCCTGGCCCGATCCACCCTGGTGTTTCCTGGAAACGCCGGCCACCAGGATCCCCATCCCCCAAACGGAGAGCACCACTTCCGGCAGAAGCGCAAGCACGTAGTGGAAACTGGAGGTGTAGTCGAGCAGCACCGGTCAGTCCTCCCGCACCGGAGTGGCTGGAACGGGTTCCTGGGACCCGAGGCCGGCGAACGGAGGCTCAACCCGGCGAGACGGAGCGGAAGCAGTCCCCGACAGGAGGGCGTCGCCGCCGGGGCGCGCGGACCCCGCGTACCCGTCGGGCCCGACATCCGGTGAGCCCGCGGAAGCCGTACTCGGCGTGGCGCCTGCTCCCTCGACCCGCTCAAGCACCAGCTGTACGCTCGGTTCCATGCGCTCGAGGATGGGCGTGGGATGGACACCGATCCCGATCATGAGCGCAACCATGGGCGCCAGGATCAGGATCTCCCTCCGGGACAGATCGGGAAACTTCCGGTTCTCGGGCCTGTCCAGCTTGTTGAAGAGGACGCGCTGCACCATGGGCAACATGTAGTACGCCGCAAACACAACGCCGGTGGCGGCCAGGATCGCTGCCAGCGCATGGGTCTCGAAGGTGCCGAGCAGTGCCAGGAACTCACCCACGAAGCCGCTGGTCCCCGGCAACCCTATGGAGGCGAGCGCCGTGATCACGAAGGCCGTCGCGAAAAGCGGGGCCGCGCGGCCCAATCCACCGAAGTCCTCGATCAGCCGCGTGTGGCGCCGCTCGTACATCATTCCGAGGAGCAGGAACAGGGCCGCCGTCGAAATGCCGTGGCTGATCATGACCACCATGCCGCCCTGCAGGCCGTTGAGCGTCAGCGCGAAGATCCCGATCACAACGAACCCCATGTGCGCCACGGACGTGTAGGCGACCAGCTTCTTGGCGTCCGGCTGGACGGCCGCGACCCACGCCGCATAGATGATGCCGACCACTCCGAGCACCAGCATGACGGCCACGACCGTCGGGTGCTGGGCGGCACCGGGGAAGAACGGGAGGAGGAACCTCATGAAGCCGTAGGTGCCCATCTTCAGCAGAACTGCCGCCAGGACAACCGAGCCCGGCGTTGGAGCCTCGACGTGGGCGTCGGGCAGCCAGGTGTGCAGGGGGAACACGGGCACCTTGATGCCGAAGGCGAGCGCAAAGGCCGCGAATAGCCAAAGCTGCTCGCGCAGGGACAGATCCGCGTTCAGGAAGGCCTCGTACGCGAAGGATCCCGCGCTGCCGCCGAAGTAGATGTACAGAATCGCGACCAGCATGAGGAGCGAGCCGACGGCGGTGTATAGGAAGAACTTCACGGCGGCGTAGATGCGTCGCTCGCCGCCCCAGATGCCCACGATGAAGTACATGGGCACCAGCGTGAGCTCGAAGAAGACGTAGAAGAGGAAGATGTCGGTTGCGAGAAACACCCCCAACACCCCCGTCTCCAGGAGCAGCATGAGAGCGTAGAAGGCCTTGCGGCGCGTCTTTACGTACTCGAACGACCCGAGAATGGCGATTGCGCTGGTGAAGGTCGTCAGCATCACCATGAAGACGGAGATGCCGTCGACGCCGAGCGCGTAGCTTACACCCCACGCCTCGATCCAGGGCGTGGAAGACTCCAGCATGAACCCGCCGCCGCCCGGCTCGTAACCCCACCAGAGCCCCAGGCTGAGCACGAAAACGAGCAACGACCAGACGAAAGCGAGCTTCTTCGCCCTTTCTGATGACGAGACGACGACGTGCGCCATCCCGACGAGCGGCAGCCAGATCAGCGCGTGGAGGATCCAGTCCTCGTACCGGAGTGATGAAAGCAGATCCGTCATTGGCGTTACCGCAGGAAGACCGTGGTGCCCAGAATCAGGAGAACGCCGACGGTCAGCACGAAGGCATACATGTTCACCTGGCCTGTCTGGAAGAGGCTCATGACCCAGCCGGCAAGACGCGTGAATTGTGCGGTGGCGTTGACGAAACCATCGATGATCACTGTGTCGATGAACCTCCAGCACCACCTGGACAGCCTGAGCAGCGGCTGCACGATCACGGCCTCGTAGGCCTCGTCGAAGTACCACTTGTCATGCAGGACCCGCGCCAGCCCCGCGCGGGGGCCGGAGTCGGCGGCCGCGGCCACGTATTCGCGCGAGCCCAGCAGACGGGCGCCCACCGCGACCGTGAGCGCGGCAGCCAGCGTCGACGCAAGCGCCCACAGGACCTCACCGCCGCCGAGCGGTGCGCTATGCGCCGCCTCGCCGAACCCCGCGACCTGGATCTCCGCCGCCGCGTGCGTCACCGGCTCCAGCCAGTGATGAAGCCATTCGCTCATCGGCAGCACGCCGAACAATCCCGCAAACGACTCCCGCAGGCCCTCGGGAACGTTGATCCAGCCGCCGAATACCGAAAGCGCGGCCAGCGCGATCAGCGGCAGGGTCATCACTCGAGGGGCCTCGCGAAGGTGGGCCGCGCCCGCGGCGCCGGTGCGATTGGACCCATGGAAGGTCATCACCATCAGGCGGGTCATGTAGAAGGCGGTCATCAGCGCGGTGACCAGAGCCACTCCCCAGTACACCGAGTAGAGGCCGCCGAACGGGTTCGACCCGGCGCCCGCCCAGGCCGCCGTGTACCAGATGATCTCGTCCTTGGAAAAGAACCCGGCGAACGGCCAGATCCCGGCAATGGCAAGGGTGGCGATCCACATGAGCGCACAGGTAAGGGGCATGTACTTCCGCAGTCCCCCCATGTTGCGCATGTCCTGCTCGTCGAGGTGCTCGCCCGCGTGATGCACGGCGTGGTGCATGGAGTGGATGACCGCGCCGGCCCCCAGGAAGAGAAGCGCCTTGAAGAACGCGTGCGTGACCAGGTGGAAGATCGCTGCGGTAAAGGCGCCGATCCCGGCGGCGAGGAACATGAAGCCGAGCTGTGAGACGGTCGAGTAGGCCAGCACCTTCTTGATGTCGTACTGCTGCATGGCGATGGTCGCCGCGATGAGCGCGGTGAGCACGCCAATGCCCGCGACGACGGCCTGGCTTACCGGGGCGAGCGCGTACAGGACCGAGGACCGCGCGACCATGTAGACGCCCGCGGTGACCATGGTCGCGGCGTGGATGAGGGCGGACACCGGCGTGGGGCCCGCCATGGCGTCGGGCAGCCAGACATGCAGCGGCACCTGCGCGCTCTTCCCCGCGGCGCCCAGCATGAGCAGCAGCGTGATCGTGGTAACCGTGGTCCCGCCCGCGGCCAGCTGACCCTCGGCCCCGGCGAAGACCGGGCCGAAGTCAAAGGTTCCGAAGGCCTGGTAGATCAGGAACATGGCCAGCAGGAAACCGACGTCCCCGATCCGGTTCACGATGAACGCCTTCTTGCCCGCGTCGGATTTCTCGCGGTCGCTGAACCAGTACCCGATCAGGAGATAACTGCAGAGTCCGACGCCCTCCCACCCCACGAACATGGTGGCGTATCCGGAGCCCATGACCAGCACCAGCATGAAGAAGACGAAGAGGTTGAGGTAGGAGAAGTACCGCGGATACCCGATATCGTCCTTCATGTACCCGACACTGAAGACGTGGATCAGGAAGCCGACTCCGGTGACCACGAGCATCATGACGGCGGAGAGTTGGTCCAGCTGGAGGGCGGCCTCGATCCGCAGATCACCGGTCGCGATCCAGCTCCAGTAGGAACGGACGACGGGCTCCTGCAGATCGTCGGGCATCCCGATGAAGTTCACCAGCGCCAGGGCGAAGGCGAGCAGCATCACCCCCGGCCCAACGATGGTCGGAAGCCTGTGCGTCGCGGGGGTTGTCCCGCCCGCAAAGGGGCTCCAGTCGTTCCCGCTCCGGACTGCCGCGGACGACAGGGCCGCCGCGCGCAGGGCAAGGAACCCGTTGATCACAAAGCCCAGCAGCGGGAGCAGCACGATCAGCCCGGGCAGCACCGGTTCCCAGGACGCGGCCTCCTGCACCGTGGGCGGCAAGGCCGGCAGCGGCAGCGGGCCCGCCAGGGAAGCGGCGGTCGATGCGACGGTCGTCACGCCGATCACCATTTCAACACGTTGAACTTGTTCACGTTGACGGTCTCGTAGTGCCGGAAGATCGAAATGATGATCGCCAGTCCGACCGCAGCCTCGGCCGCGGCAACCGTCATTACGAAGAACACGTAGAGCTGGCCCTCGATCCCGGTGTAGCGGGAGAGCGCCACGAAGGCCAGGTTGACGGCGTTGAGCTGCAATTCAATGCAAAGAAAGATGATGATGGCGTTCCGGCGCACGATGACGCCCAGGGTGCCGATCACGAAGAGCGCCGCGCTCAGGAGCAGAGCCGGTGTCAGCATCTCAATCCTTCCCGGCCTCGCGTGGCTTGGCGAGCACCACCGCCGCCACGATCGCGACGAGCAGCAGCAGGCCGATGAGTTCGAAGGCGACGACGTAGTCGGTGAAGAGCGGATCCGCGATCACGCCCACGGCCCCCTTTTCGATCACCGCCGCGTCGATCGCCGCCGCCGCGGCCGCGCCGTGCTCCAGCAGGTCCGCCTCGAGATCGCCGCTGAACCCCTGCATGAGGACTCCCGCCGTAAGTCCCACCACCACCAGCGAAAGCAGCGACCAGGAGCCGTAACGGAGGTCGGCCCGGTAGTCGTGCCCCAGGTTCAGGAGCATGATCACGAACAGGAAGAGCACCATGATGGCCCCCGCATAGACGAGCACCTGGATCGCCGCAAGGAAATGGGCCTCAAAGAGCACGTAGATCCCCGCGACGCTCGCAAGCGTGGCCACCATGAACAGCAGGCTGGCGACCGGACTGCGTCCGATCACGACGCCGATGGCGCCGCCGACGGCGACAACCGCGAACAGAATGAAAAGGATGTCGGTCATTCGGAGCGCGGATCCGACGGATCCCACAGGAGGGTCGTAGGATGGTCCTGCTCCATCAGACGGTCCAGATCGTAGACGAACCGGTCCCGGACGTATTCCGCGTTTTCAAAGTGCTGACCGACATGGATCGCCTCGACCGGACAGACTTCCTGACACATGCCGCAGAAGATGCAGCGGAACTCGTCGATCTCGTACACGATCGGGTATCGGTTGCCCTGGTCGTCCTCGCCCCCCACCAGCCTGATGCAATTGGCGGGACACACCGTCGGGCACAGTCCGCACGCCACGCACTTGGGACGACCGTCGGCATGCACCTCCATGCGGTGCGTCCCGCGCCAGCGAGGACTCAGCTCCGGCTGCTCCTCGGGGTACTCCAGCGTCACCTTGGTGGGCCGGACCATGTGCCTGAACGTCAGGCTCATCCCCTTGAGCGTAGCACGCATGTACGACGTGCGGCCCGCCTCCGGGCGTCTCATCACCTTGACCGATATCGCCATTGGTTGCCGCTCCGTTCAGCTTGAGGTGGGCCGGCCGCCGGTGCCGGCGACGGGTCGCGCCACCCCGGCGCGCGGGGTCCGTTTCCTGTGGGCGCCGGAGATCACCCGGTCGCGGTCGACGAAGAAGAGGAACGCAAGTGTGGTGACACCGCTGACCGCGGTCAGTACCAGTCCATACAGCATGCCGTAGGTCACGCCCAACTGGTCCAGGACGAGCATGGTCCCCGCGATGAGCATGATGTACCCGAGGGCCGCCGGCAGCAGAACCTTCCAGCCGAGGTGCATGACCTGGTCGTAGCGGAATCTCGGGAGCGTCCACCGGATCCAGATGTAGAGAAGGAGGAAGAAGCCCGTCTTCGCCGAAAACGCCCCCAGCGTGAGAAGCGTAATGAGCACGCTCGGCGTCGTGGGAATCGGCGCGCCCGACTCGTCGAAGCCGCGAATCCAGGCACCCTCGTGGCGGAACATGTCGTCCCCGGGCCAGAACGGGATGTCCCATCCGCCGAAGAAGAGTGTGGCCATGAGGGCGGACGCGGTGACCACGTGCGCGTACTCGGCGATGAAGAACATCGAGAATTTCATCGCCGAATACTCGGTGTGATAACCCGTGATCAGCTCCGACTCCGCTTCGGGCATGTCGAAGGGGAGCCTGTTGGTCTCGGCCAGCGCGGAAATGAGGAAGAAGATGAACGCCAGCGACAGCGGGAACACGAACCAGAGCCCCAGCTGCTGCTGCTTCCACACCATCTCCGTCAGGGTAACGTTGCCCGCGAGCAGCAGCACGGCGATGACGCTCAGGCCCAGCGCGACCTCGTAGGAGATCATCTGCGCCGAGGCGCGCAGCCCGCCAAGGAACGCGTACTTGTTGTTCGAGGCCCACCCGGAGAGCACGATTCCGTACACCGCGAGCGACGATAGCGCCAGGACGTACAGGATGCCGATGGGGACGTCCGCGACGATCATGTCCACCGTTCCCACCGGCGTGGGCAGAGGGGCGGCGAACGGGATCACGGCGAAGGTGACCACGGCCGGCATGATCGCAAGCGCCGGGCCCAGCACGAAGTAGAACTTCGCCGCCGTACCCGGCATCGTCTCTTCCTTGATCAGGTTCTTGAGGCCGTCGGCGATGGGCTGCAGGAGGCCGAAGGGGCCGACCCGGTTGGGTCCGAGCCGGTCCTGGATGAAGGCGGACACCCGGCGTTCGGCAAGGGTCATGTAGGCGACCACCACCATGATCACGGTGAAGACGGCGACGACCTTGACGGCCCCGAAGGTCACGAACCAGAAGGTCGACAGTTCCTGCATCTCACCCATGCGCCGCCTCCGCTCCGAGGGCCACGCCCCCGTCTCCCACCGCTTCCCAGCTCAGACCCTCGAAAGCGGGATGGGCGGCCACCAGGCGCGCGAACGCTTCCGGCGCACTGTCGGGGGTCTTTTCACCCCGCAAGGCGGCCACGAGGGCGCCCAGCACCAGCCAGGCCGGGCGCGCCGATTCCGGCGGACGCAGGCCCTGCTGGAACCGCTGAACGCGCTCCTGAGCGTTCACGAACGACCCGTCCTCTTCCGCAAAGGTCGTGATCGGAAGCACGAAGTCCGCGTTGCCGGCCGCAGCCGATTCGAAGGTGCCGAGATAGACGAACAGGCTGGCATTCGCTCCGAAATCCGGGTCCTGGTCCGCAAGGTCATCGCCGAGCACGATGATGACTTCACCGTGTGCCGCCACCTCGTCGAGACCACCCTCCCCGCCGTCGTCGCCGCAACGCTGGAAGCCGAGCAGTCCGGCGCCGTGCGCGTTGGGGACGAGATCCCGGCGGCGCACCAGCAGCGGGAAGCCCGGCAGGGGCACTTCGTCGGCGGCCCGGGGCGCACGGAAGACCCGTTGCGCTGTCCGGCCGCGCATCTCGTCCCCCAGCGATCCCAGGCCCGCCAGCGCCTCATTCGAACATCGTGCGGATCCCACAAGCGCAACATCGCCCTCGGCAGCCGCCAGGCGTGCGAAGAGAAGCTCCAACGCTTCCTTCCAGTCCGCTGTCCGTCGGTCCGATCCGCGGCCGGTTGCCGGCGCCTCCAGGCGGCCGGGCCGGTTCAGCCACTCGTAGTTCGCGCGCCCGTAGTCGCACATCCAGTGGCCGTTCACCTCCTGGTTTTCGCGCGGCTTCAGCCGCTGGACCAGGTTGTCGCGGGTGTGCAGCTCGATATTGCACCCCTGACTGCAGTTCGGGCAGATGGACGGAGTATGGTCAAGGTCCCAGGCGCGGGCCTTGTGCAGAAAGTCCTTCGAGACCAGTGCGCCGACGGGACATATGTCCACCACGTTGCCCGCGAACGACGCCCCCTCCAGCCCGCGGTCGAAGAAGGTGTCGATCACGGCGCGGCTGCCGCGCTCCACCACCGTCAGCCGGGAGTCGCGCGCGACCTCGTCCATGAAGCGCACACAGCGCGTGCACATCACGCAGCGGTCGCCGTAGTAGAGCACGTCGCCGCCGAAGTCGTCCCGTCCGAAGACGCGCTTGGGCTCGCGCCCGCGTCCGCGTTCCCGGCCCTCGTCGAAGACGTAGTCCTGGAGCTTGCACTCCCCCGACATGTCGCAGATGGGACAGTCGAGCGGGTGGTTGACCAGATAGAACTCGAGCACGCCCTGACGCATCCGCTTCGCGGCGGGGCTGTCCGTGTGCACGACCTGCCCGTCGGCCGCCATCGTCACGCAGGAAGGCTGCAGCTTCGGCGCTCCCTCCACCTCGACCAGGCAGATTCTGCACTGCGCGGGTGCCGTCAGACCGGGGTGGTAACAGTAGTGAGGCACCTCGGTACCCACCGACTCGGCGGCGTGCAGCAGCGACGTTCCCTTGGGGACGGTGACTTCCCGTCCGTCGATGGTCAGGGTGACCGTCTCGGCTTTGCGACCGTTATCCGCCATGGGGCTTCCTCGGGTGCATCAGGCTGCTCCGACGCGTTCGCCGCGGCGGATGAGGGCCAGGTAGTCTTCGCGGAACTTCTCGATGGACGAGATGATGGGCATCGCCAGGGAGTCGGAAAGCACGCAGATGGTGGTTCCGGTCATCTGCTCGGAGATCTGGACCAGCGTGTCCAGATCATCCTCGGTGCCACGGCCGTCCTCGATGCGCTGGAGGATCCTGGTGGCCCACGTGGTTCCCTCGCGGCACGGCGTGCACTGGCCGCAGGACTCGTGCGCATAGAAGTGGGCCATGCGCCGAACCTGCTTCACGATGTCGGAGGTCTCATCCATGACGATCACCGAGGCGCAGCCGAGCATCGAGCCGGCGGCCTCGACCCCCTCGTAGCACAGGGTGCACCCGCGGCAGTCCGCGGCATCCATGATCGGCACGGAACTCCCGCCCGGGATGACCGCCTTGAGGGCATTGCCGGCGGGGATGCCTCCGCAGACGTCTTCGATCAGCTCCATCAGGGGGAAGCCCAGCGGGAACTCGTAGTTGCCGGGCTTGTTCACGTGGCCGGACACGCAGAAAAGCTTGGTGCCCGGACTCTTCTCCGTGCCCCACTGGCGATACCACTCGCCGCCGTGCCGGGCAATGTGGGCCGCGGCGGCAAGCGTCTCGACGTTGTTGATCGTCGACGGCATCCCGAATGCGCCAACGGCCGCGGGGAAGGGCGGCTTGATCCGAGGCTCTCCCCGGCGTCCCTCCAGCGAGCTCATGAGGCCGGTCTCCTCGCCGCAGATGTACGCGCCGGCACCGACGTGAAGGGTGATGTCGATGTCCACTCCGGAACCCAGGATGTCGCTGCCCACCAGCCCTTCCGCGTACGCTTCCTCCAGGGCGCGGGCGAGCACATTCGTGGTCTCGAAGAACTCCCCGCGCAAGTAGATGTAGCAGTGCGATGCGCCGATCGCATAGGACCCAACCAGGCATCCCTCGATCAGCTGGTGGGGCGTCCAGCGAATGATCTCGCGGTCCTTGAAGGTGCCCGGTTCGGACTCGTCGGCGTTGCAGAGCAGGTAGTGGGGACGCGCGGAGGTCTTCGGCATGAAGGACCACTTGAGACCCGTGGGGAATCCCGCCCCTCCCCTTCCGCGGAGTCCCGACGCCTTGACGTCCTCGATGGTCGCCTCGCGCCCGATCTCCAGAGCGCGCGCGATGCCCTCGTAGCCCCCGACAGCCTTCCACCCGGCCACGGTGCGCGCCGCGGGATCCCCGAAGCATTCGCTCAGGACGCGGGTTTCCTTGTCGTGTCTGTACGGGTAGGCCAAGGCCGTTTCCTCTGGGTGACTGCCTCTAAAAGCTCCTGTTGAGCTCGCGCTTCAACCGGTCGAGCACGGCGGGCACGTCGTCCGCCGACACGTCCTCGAAGTAGCGCGAGTTGATCTGCACGCAGGTGGGAAAGCCGCACGCCGCCAGGCACTCGGCTTCCACGACCGTGAAGTTCCCGTCGCTCGACGTCTCCCCCAGCTCCGTGCCCGTGTGCTCCAGAAACGCCGCGAGAACCTCGTCGGCTCCGCACAGGTTGCACGAAATGTTGGTGCACACCTGGATCAGAAAGCGCCCCACCGGGCGCTTGTTGTACATCGTGTAGAAGGTCGCCACCCCGCGCACGTACGCGTCGCTCAGGCCGAGCAGCCCGGCAACTTCGTCCATCGTCTCCGGGGAAATATGGCCACGCAACTCCTGGGCGAGGTTGAGGGCTGGAAGCAGCGCCGCCCGCGCCGTCGGATAGCGGCTTCGAATCTTGTCGAATCGCTCCCGGTAGGGTCCCTCGAAGAGCGGCGCGTCGGGGTCCTTCTTCACGAACATGTACGGCAGGCTCGGCGAAACCGACGGATGACCCCCGTCCAGCGCCCGCTCGCCCACGTACCCGGTACCGCGCACGTCCGCCTCATTCAGGTCGAACTCGCCCGTGTTCCCCGCCCAGCCCGGGTTGCGGAAGCGGACTTCGCTCACCGGTCAATCTCTCCGAGGACGATGTCCAGGCTCGCGTTGATCATGATCAGGTCGGCCATGAGGTGCCCCTCGGCCAGCCTGGGAATCGCGGACAGGTTCACGAACGAAGGCGGCCGGATGCGCCACCGCACCGGCTTCGGTCCACCGTCGCCCACGACATACATCCCGAGCTCGCCCTTCGAGCCTTCAATCGAGAACCAGCAGTCCTCGGCGGGAGCGGGGATCCCTTCCGTGATCAGCTTGAAGTGGTGAATCATCGACTCCATGTCGGACATGCAGTCGGTCTTGGACGGCAGGCTGATACGCGGGTCTTCCACGTCCATGGGACCGTCCGGCAGCCGGTCCAGCGCCTGGTGGAGAATGCGGATGCTCTGGCGCATCTCCTCCATTCGTACCAGGTAGCGGTCGTAGCAGTCCCCGTGGCACCCGATCGGGACCTCGAAGTCGTAACTCTCGTAGTCGTAGTAGGGGCGGTCCTTGCGGACATCGTACGGCACCCCGCTGGCCCGCAGGTTGGCCCCCGTCAGGCCGTAGTTGACCGCCTCTTCGGCCGAAATCGCGCCGATGCCCTGGGTGCGTCCCACGTGGATCGCATTGCAGGTAAGGAGCGCGTCGACCTCGTCCAGCGTGGCGGGAAGATTGTCCGCGAACTCCCGCACTCCACGCGCCCATCCCTCGGGGAGGTCGGCCATCATGCCGCCGATCCGCGTGGCCGATGTCGTGATCCGGGCGCCGGTGAGCGCCTCGTGCAGCCTGTACACCTTCTCCCGCTGCTGGAACGCGTACAGGAACGGTGTGAAGGCCCCGACGTCGATCGACCACGTCCCCAGCCAGAGGAGGTGGGAGAATATGCGATCCATCTCCATGCAGATGACACGGGCAACCCGGCAGCGGTCGGTCACCTCGATCCCCATCAGCTTCTCGGCCGCCATGACGTACGCGCAGTTGTAGATCAACGGCGCCAGGTAGTCCATGCGGTCGGTGAGGGGAACGATCTGGTTCCAGGTCCGGTACTCGCCGAGCTTTTCGAAGGACGAGTGCAGATAGCCGAGCCGCGGCACCACGCTGACCACCGTCTCGCCGTCGAGTTCCACCACCAGGCGGAGGACCCCGTGCGTTGCCGGGTGCTGGGGCCCGATGTTCACCAGCATCGTGCTCGAACCGAGCTCGGGCTCGGGGACATCGAAGGGATCGATCGGGCTGGGGACCGGCGTGCCGTCCGGACCCATTTCCGGATTGCGCCCCACCACGTAATCGACAGCGCTAGACATCGTCGCCCCCCGCGGCTCCGCTATCGGCGCCGGCCCCGCCGTCGCCCTCGACGACCTGCGGGGTACGCTCACCGATCTCGCCGGGCACATAGTAGTCTTCCGGGTCCTGGGTCAGCGCCCGGCGGGTCTGCTCGGCGCGCGAGAAGCGGCCGCGCAGCGGAAAGTCCTTGCGCAGGGGATGGCCCTCGGCGTAGTTGTCGGGCATCAGGATGCGCCGCAGGTCCGGATGTCCGTTGAAGTGGACGCCGAAGAGGTCATACACCTCGCGCTCGAGCCAGTTGGCGCCGGCCCAGATGCCGGTCACGCTGTCGATCGCCAGTGCATCGAGGGGCAGTTCGCACTTGACCCGCAACGCGGCGCGGTTCGGGATCGACCATAGCTGGTAGACCACTTCGAGCGGCCTGCCGCCGCCGTAGTCGACGGCGGTAACGTCGGCCAGGTGGTCGTAGTGCTGGTCCGCGTCGTCGTGGAGCCAGCCGAGAATGTCGGTGATCCGCTCCGGGTCGACGTAGACGACGTCCTCGTCGCCGGCGCAGATCCGGTTCCGGAACACCGCCTCGGCAAAGTGCCCGCGCAGCGCCGTTACGGACGGGTTGCCGGGCGGGACACTCTCGCGCGCGGCAGCCGTCCCGCTCGGGTCACTGGCCTCCCGGGGGCCGGCGGCGACAAGATCGAAACCGGACATGGAGGGGGCCGGGGCCGGTTCACGCGTCATCGCGTGTCCTCCCGGCGGGAGTGACCGGGGTGCGGCACGAGCGTCTTCAGGGGAGTCGATCCTCGGCGCGACCGATGGCGTCCGTCTCCACGAGTCCGCTCACCCGGTTCTGGTGGGTCGAATTGCCGAAGGGTCCGGTCAGGTCGGAGACTTCCTCGTCGCCGGCCCGCGGCCGCCCCGTGGCCAGGGGATCCTCGGCCCGCAGCGCCGTGTGATTGGCCAGCGTCTCTCCGCGGATCTTCTCCTGCACCATCATCAGGCCGTAGATCAGGCCCTCGGGCCGTGGCGGGCAGCCGGGAATGTACACGTCGACCGGCACGATCGTGTCGATCCCCTGGACCATCGAATAGACGTCGAAGACGCCCCCCGACGAGGCGCAGGCACCCATTGATATGCACCATTTGGGCTGCATCATCTGGTCCCAGATGCGGCGCAGCACCGGTGCGAGCTTGTACGGAACGCGCCCCGCACAGATCAGCACGTCGGCCTGACGCGGGCTGAAGGACATGCGCTCCATCCCGAAACGCGCCAGATCGTAGTCGCTCGCTGCCGACGCCATCATTTCGATGGCGCAGCAGGCGGTGCCGAAAGGCATGGGCCACAGCGAGTTGCGGCGTGCCCAGTTAACCACGAAGTCAAGTCGCGTCGTAAGGAACGTGGGCGTTCCCGAGCCCAGCACGCCCGGTTTGTCTAGTCCCATTCCAAACCGCCTTTCTTCCATTCGTAGACCAGTCCGACCGCGAGGACGGCCACGAACAGGAACACAGCTACGAACGGCCCCCAGCCCAGTTCACGCACCCGCACGGCCCAGGGCACGAGGAAGATGGTCTCAAGGTCGAAGACGATGAAGCTGATCGCGACCATGTAGAACTTGATCGAGAAGCGGGTCCGCGTATCGCCCAGCGGGATCATTCCCGACTCGTACGGCATCGCCTTCTGGGGGGTTGGGCGGCGGGGGTTGAGGATATGGGAGGCGGCAGCCATCCCGACGGCGTTGAGAACCGTAACGCCCAGAATGATCAGGAGCGGAATATAGGACTTCGCCATGCCGACTGAAGGCCTCCCCCGTCTTGGTTACCCGCCCCCACGGCGTCCGGCCTCGACAGACCGTCTCCCGCGGGCGCCGCGCACCCCGAGAGCTTGTGAAACTTTTCACGAACTCCCGGATCAAGGCTGAAAGATACGGGCGAAGCCCCCGGGATTCAAGCGGGCGCCGGTCGCATGTGACCCGACGGAGCCGGCCCCGCCCGGCTTGGCGCTCCGCTCCCCTCATTCTATCTTCCCGTCACTCGCCACCCTGCCCTGTCACTGCGGCTCCGGCGTCAGCCCCGCCGGATCCCGACACCCCATCGGCCACCAGAAGACCCCATGCCCGTCAAGAGCGATCGCTGGATACGCAGAATGGCCCTCGAACACCGCATGATCGAGCCCTTCGAGTCCGAACAGGTCAGAAACGGGAGTATTTCCTACGGACTCTCGTCCTTCGGCTACGACATCCGCGTCGCCCTCGAGTTCAAGGTCTTCACCAACGTCCACAACCTTGTGGTGGACCCGAAGGAATTCGACGAGCGCTCGTTCGTTGACGTGAAGGGCAGTGATTGCATCATCCCCCCCAACTCCTTCGCCCTGGCGCGCACGGTGGAGCACTTCCGCATCCCGCGGGATGTGCTCGTGCTGTGTGTCGGAAAAAGCACCTACGCGCGCTGCGGGATCATCGTCAACGTGACGCCGCTGGAACCCACGTGGGAGGGGTTCCTGACCCTCGAGATATCGAACACGACTCCGCTTCCGGCAAGGATCTACGGGGGCGAGGGCATCGCCCAGCTCGTTTTCTTCCAGGGTGACGAGCCTCCCGAGGTCGCCTACGCGGACCGCCGCGGCAAGTACCAGGGCCAGGTGGGCGTGACGCTGCCAAAGCTGTAGCGCCCCCTCTGCCGGACGAGCGCCCCGGCGCCGCTACGGTTCCACCGCCAGCAGTTCGAAGACGTAGACCAGCACCGCGTTTCCCGGCACGCGTCCGTCCGGCGACCCGAGGGCCCCGTACGAGAGACGGGGCGGGACAACCAGCTGGCGCGTGCCGCCCACCCGCATCCCGTCGAGGCCCAGATCCCAGGCGGCGATCGTCTGGCCGCTGCCGATCAGGTAATACACCTCTCCGTTGAAGGGATTCACGAACGCCCCGGGCGACAGCTCGTTTGCCGGGTATGTGCCCTGGTCCACCGGCGTCCCGTCATGCAGCCATCCGCGATAGTTGAAGCGCACGCCCACCTGCTGGTCGGCCAGCGCGCCGTCGCCGGCAACCAGGTCACGGATGTACAGCCCGGATTCGAGCAACATCATCTGCGACAGATCGACACCGAGTTCGGGTGCGAACACCAGCGACTCGATGTCCGGAGGTTCGGGTTCCACGGTACGCTCGCCGGCGCAGGCGAAGACGCCCCCGACAGCGGCCAGGGCGAGCAGACCGCGCCCCACGGCACCGATCAGGAGGCGCGCGGAAGCGCACGATTGCATATCATGTTCCCGGAAGAGGGCCGAAGGGATCGTGCACCTCGCCACGGCGGGGCCGGCACGGACGTACACTGCCCAGGGGCCATCCGGGGGGCAAGCCCCGGGCGGACAAGCCGCGCCACTGTGGCGAAGGAGACAGATCGATGACGAAGCTGCAACGAATCTCTGCCGTCGCGGCAACCGTACTGGTTGCGGCGGCGTGGGCGGCACCGGCGTCGCCGCCGGACGCGGGACGGGCGCCGGCCGCTGCCCCCGCCACGGCCGGCGACGATGCTGCCGAGGCCCTCGTCGACGCCTGGATCGACGCACTCGGCGGCATGGAGACGTACTGGAAGCTGCGCAGCGCCTCCTACACCCTCACCACCGAGATCTGGGACCCCGAGAGCGGGCGGCTGCGGCGCACCCGGCCGCGCTATGTGACGATCGCGCGCCTGGAGACCGGCCAGGCCGCCCGGATCGAGCGCTGGGAGGGCAACGACTTCATCCAGCACGGCTTCGACGGCGTGCAGCAGTGGGCGGCCATGAACGGCGAGACCCTCGGGCCCGGCGACAAGGACTATGACGAGGCGCGCTATGTGTCCGGCGACGTCTTCTACTGGATCGGCCTGCCCTTCAAACTGAAGGACCCCGGAGTCTTCCTGCACTACGACGGCACCGACGAGGCCGGGCGGCACCTGGTGCGCGTGACCTTCGGGGACGGCGTGGGCGACCACAGCGACACGTGGTTCTATGTCTTCGAGGACGGCCGCGCGATGCCCGTGTCGATCGGCTACCGCGAAGAGGGGCGCCCCAGCGTCAGCCGCACGTACTGGGAGGACGTCCGGGAAGTCGACGGCTACGTCTTCACGGGCCGGCGCGTGCACATCAATGCGGATGGCAGGATCTGGAAGGTGCTGGTGACGTCCGACTTCGTGCTGAACCCGGAAGTGGATCCGGCGATCTTCAGCCGGCCCTGACGCAGGCCCGCCCTACCCGGGATTCCCGGGCGGGGCGGCTCTGCGCTACAGGTGCGCCATCGTCCCCCGCACATGGTCCGCACTCTTGGCCAGCGCGGCCGCCTCGGCATCGGTGAGCGGCACTTCGATCACCTCCTGGAGTCCGCCATCTCCCAGTTTGCACGGCACTCCCAGGTAGATCCCGTCGTGTCCGTACTCGCCCTCCAGGTACGCCGCCGCCGGCAGGATCCGGCGCTTGTCCCTGACGATGGCCTCCGCCATCTGAACCGCTGCCGCCGAGGGCGCATAGTAGGCGCTTCCGGTCTTCAGGTAGCCCACGATCTCGGCGCCTCCGTTGCGGGTCCGCTCGATCAGCGCGTCGAGACGATCGCCGGGGATGAGGTGCGACACCGGAATCCCGCTCACGCTCGTGTAGGACACCAGCGGCACCATCGTGTCGCCGTGGCCACCGAGCACCATGGCCTGCACGTCCTCGACGCTGACGTCGAGCTCCAGCGCAATGAATGAGCGGAAGCGCGCAGTGTCGAGCACCCCCGCCATGCCGATCACGCGCTCGCGCGGGAACCCTGTCGCCTCCTTGGCCACGTAGGCCATCACGTCGAGGGGGTTGGACACGACGATGACGACCGCCCCGGGCGCCACCCGCGCGATCTGCTCACCGACCGAACGCACGATCCCCGCGTTGGTGCGCAGCAGATCGTCACGGCTCATTCCCGGCTTGCGCGCGATTCCGGCGGTGACAATGAACAGGTCCGACCCCTCGGCGGGGCCGTAGTCGTTCGCCCCGGTCACGCGCGTGTCGAATCCCTCCACGGGCGCGCTCTCCCATTGGTCGAGCCCCTTGCCCTGCGGGATCCCTTCAATGATGTCGATCAGGACGACTTCCCGGCACAGTTCCTTCTCGGCGAGACGCTGGGCACACACTTCGCCCACGTGCCCCGCACCTACGACGGTGATCTTTCCGGCCATGTTATGGCTTCTCCATTGATGTTGAATGCGAAAGGGCGTCCGTCCCGGAGACTTCCGGGCGCGGAGGCCGCCGGGGTGGCGAGTCGGTGATCCCTGGCGCGACCGGCGTTGCAGCGAGGTCGGATCCGCTTCATCCGCCCGTTTGTGAGAGCGCGATGAGTCCTCCGGACCCCTCCGACGACCCCTGCACCAGCAGGTGCTTCTCCGGCTTGATTCGGAGCGTCTCGTCGATGAGAGGCTCCAGCGCGTCACCCCGCCTGAGGGCGTCGCGCAACGGGGTCTGGATGGTGCCGAACAGGCAGGGGCGAAGCTGGCCGTCGGCCGTCAGGCGCATCCGGTTGCAGCGGTCGCAGAAGTTGTGGCTCATGGGCGTAATGACGCCGATGGTCCCTTGCGCCCCGGGAAAGCTGAAGTACGTGGCGGGGCCGTTGCCGGGGGGACCCTGTACCGGTTCGAGCGCGTCCACCTCGCGCACGCGGGCCAGCGCTTCGTCACAGGAAAGGAAGCCGGATGCGCTCAGCTCCAGGTTGGATTCCGTCGGCATGACCTCGATGAATCGGACATGAAGCGGCCGCGTGCGCGACAGCTCGGCGAAGTCGGCCACCTCGTCGTCGTTCTCGCCGCGCATGAGCACGACGTTGATCTTGATCGGGTCGAATCCCACGGCGTGCGCCGCGTCGAGTCCCTCCAACACCCTGGCCAGGGTTCCGGGGCGGCGCGCGATGGTGTCCGCCCGCTCGGGGCGCAGCGAATCCAGCGAGATGTTCACACGGCTCACCCCCGCGTCGCGGAGACGCCGGGCGACGGGGGCGAGGAGCACGGCGTTGGTCGAAAGGGCGATGTTCTCGATCCCGGGGACCGCCGCCAGCTGGTCGACGAGGCGAGGCAGGTCCTTCCGCACCAGCGGCTCGCCACCGGTCAGGCGGAGTCTCCTGAGGCCCTTGCGCGCCATCACGCGCACCACCTCGGTGATCTCCTCGTAGGTCAGGATCTCGGCGCGGCGAAGCCAGGGAAGGCCCTCCTCCGGCATGCAGTAGACGCACCGCAGGTTGCATTTGTCCGTTACGGAAATGCGCAGGTACTCGATACGGCGCCCGAAGCCGTCCACCATGGCCCCGGCCCCCTGGCCCGAGGCAGACCTGTACGACCGTACGCTGTAGTTCACCGGTTGTCCTTGACCCCCGTCACCGGAAGATGCCCCTCCAGCCACGCCTGCTCCCCATCTAGATAGCGTTCCCGCTTCCATATGGGAAGACGCTTCTTGATTTCCTCGATCACGTAGCGCGCCGCGCGGAAGGCCTCCGCGCGGTGAGGCGAGGACACCGCGATGGCCACGCTGACCTCCCCGACCGCCAGCTCTCCCAGCCGGTGGACCACCGCCACGCGGTCGCTGCCCGCCTGCTGTGCAGCCTCCGCCGCGATAGCCGCCAACTGGTCCCGGGCCATGTCCCGGTAGCCTTCGTACTCCATTCCGTCGACCGGACGGCCTTCGTTGGAGTTGCGAACCATCCCCACGAAAAGTGCCGCGGCCCCGTCCCGGGGCTCGCCCACCCGCTTCAGCACCGCCGCGGGATCGATGGGGCCGGTCGTCACGTCGCTCCAGGTCACCGCCCAACTCCGGGGCTGGCAGTCCGCGCTACAGGTCCGAGGAGCAACGCAGAGCGCAGCGGTCCGGCCCGGATGCATCGGCGTTCGAATGCCGGGGGGATTTTGTCCACGGGCTGCCTACCCTCCCGCGACCGGGGGAATCAGCGCGACCTCGTCCCCATCCGCCAGTATCGTGTCGCCACCCGCGTACTTGTGGTTGACGGCCACCGCGGTTCGCGCGGGCAGCCGGGCCCAGCCGCCTCCGCGCGACTTCAATTCCGAAAGCAGCGTCTCGACGGTTGCTCCTTCCGGCAACGCCGCAACCGTATTCGCCTGACCGACCAGCTCACGGTGAGCTGCGAACAGCAGAACCGTCACTTTCATCGTAGTGCGTCAGCGGTTCAAGCGTCCCGGCGTCGTATCGAGGACCCGAAGGGCACCCGTCGGCTATCCGGGTCCATCGCCGGCGTCCAACCGGGCGACCTGGGCACGGAAGTACTTGGAGGGCTTGAAGACCGGCGATGTCCGCGCAGGCACCTTGACCGGTTCACCCGTCCTCGGGTTGCGGGCCATGCGGGCCTTGCGCTGGCGCACCTTGAACGTGCCGAACCCGCGGATCTCGATCCCCTCGCCCTGAGCGAGCGCCTGCTTCACCGCGTTAAGGAATCCGTCGACCACCAACGCGCAGTCCTTCCTGGTTATTCCCGGACCTATCGCGTCCGCAACCTGCTCAACGAGATCGGCTTTGGTCATTGGATTCTCCTCTGGAGCCGCTCAACGAGACGCTTGCCGGATCGCACCGCCAGAACTGGAGGACACTCACCTGGAATCGCTTCGTCCTTGCCACGTGAAACGGTTGGTAAGTAACCGACCGGAGGCCGCATCGTCAAGAGTTTTGTCCTGTTTTGGGGGGTCTCGCAACCTGGCTTCGGCGCGTACTCATCATGGATACGAAGTCGTCGAAGAGATAGCTGCTGTCGTGCGGACCCGGAGCGGCCTCCGGATGGTACTGGACCGCGATCACAGGAAAGGTGGAATGCGCGATGCCCGCCACCGTGTTGTCGTAGAGGTTCCAGTGCGTAACCCTGAGGTGGGGCGCACCCGGCACCTCGTCCCCCTCCCCGCCGCGTACCGCGAAGCCGTGATTCTGCGACGTGATCTCGACCGTTCCCCGATCGCGGTTCATGACCGGATGGTTCGCACCGTGGTGTCCGAAGGGCAACTTGAACGTGCCCCCGCCGAACGCGCGGGCGATGAGCTGGTGCCCGAGACAGATCCCGAAGACGGGTATGTCGCGCCGGGCAACTTCGAGGATGGTCTCGGCCGCGCGCTCCACGGCGGCCGGGTCGCCGGGTCCGTTCGAGATGAAGAGGCCATCCGGTTCGAGTGCAAGGACCTCCCGGGTCCCCGACTCGGCGGGCAGCACCGTGACCCGGCACCCGCGCTCGGAGAGCAGGCGCGGTGAACTCGCCTTGACCCCGAAATCGAACGCGGCCACGTGGAAGGTGTCGCGCCCGGTCGCCGGAACGACGTACGACCTTTCCGTCGAAACCCCGCACGCCAGATCGAGTCCCTCCATCCTGGGGTGAGCGAGGATTCGCGCAAGGAGCTCTTCGGCATCGGCCTCGCCGGAGGCGATCCCTCCGCGCATCGCCCCCTGGCTGCGGATATGGCGTGTCAGCGCCCGCGTGTCGATGTCGCGGATCCCCACGATGCCATGGCTGCAGAGGTAGTCCTCGAGGGTGTCGCGGCTGCGCCAGGAACTGGGTGTCCGCGCGGCTTCTCGGACGATGAAGCCGGCAACCTGGGGATGGGAGGACTCCACGTCCTCGTCGTTGGTCCCGTAGTTGCCGATCAGCGGGTAGGTCATGGTAACCAGCTGACCCGCGTAGGACGGATCCGTCAGCACTTCCTGGTAGCCCGTCATCGCGGTGTTGAAAACGACCTCGCCGATTGCGCTTCCCGGCGCGCCGAGCGAGATGCCGTCGAATCGGCGTCCGTCCTCGAGCAGGAGGCAGGCGGGCTGTACCGAAACGCGATCGCCGGAGGGCGTTGTTGACGCAGACATTGCGTGAATCTAGGCCGCCACCTTCCGGCGTCAACGCCGTCTGGTATCTTCCATGACATGTCGCGAGTCTTCATCCATGCCGACGAGTCGTGCCTCGGCAACCAGTTCACCGACCGGGAGAGCCCGGGTGGCGCCGCCGCCCTCCTGGAGCACTGGAATGGGAACACGTGGAGGCGGCGTGACCTGTGGACCTCCGACCCGTCCACCACGAACAACCGAATGGCGGTCGTGAGCGCCATACTGGCATTGGGGGCACTGAAGGAGCGGTGCGTCGTCCGTTTTGCATCGGACTCTCAATACCTGGTAAAGGGTGCTTCGGAATGGATGCCCGCGTGGAAGCGGCGCGGTTGGAAGCGCAAGGGTGGGCCGATCGAAAACCTGGAGCTCTGGCGCCGCCTGGACGGACTGATCGCAAGACACGACGTCCGTTGGAAGTGGGTCCGGGGACACGCCGGTGATCCGAGGAACGAATACGTCGACGCGTTGGCCCGGCGCGCGGCCCGGGAGCTGTCCGCGGTCTCGAAGCCCGTGCCATCCGGGTTTGAGGATTGGCTGCAGCACGAGCGGGAAGAAAAGGACCGGTACTTCGACTTTTTCGAGTTCGCACCGCCCGCAGAGGATTCCCCACCCTCGAGCCCGTAGGTAGCGCCCGCTGCGGGCGCGAGCCTGGCCGGCGGTGTGCGATCAGGGCACCGGGCAACTTGATGACGGGGAAACGCCGCGCGAGGCCCCCGCTCCCGGGTCCTCCACGGCGCCGTATCCGAATTCGCTCGCCATCGCGGCCACGACGGCGGGAGCGCAGTCCTCCGCGCTGACGCGCCGGCCCAGCAACCGGCTGATGCTCGTAACCGCCCGACCGTGAAGCCCGCAAGGGACGATGACGTCGAACAGGGACAGGTCGGGATCTGCGTTGAGGGCAAACCCGTGCGAGGTGATCCACCCCGAGGAGACGCGGATTCCGATCGCCGCGACCTTTGCCCCACCCACCCAGACGCCGGTGCCGGCCGGATCCCGCTGTCCCTCGACTCCGATTGTCAGCAACGCCCTCACGAGCGCGCGCTCAAGGCTCCGGAGATACGCGTGGAGGTCCTGCCGATCCGGTTTGAGATCCAGGATCGGGTATCCCACCAGTTGCCCCGGCCCGTGATAGGTGACGTCGCCGCCCCGGCCCGCCCTGTACACGCCGATCCGTCTGGCCGCAAGTTCGTCGGAGGACAGGAGCAAGTGCTCCTCGCGGCTGCCCGAGCCGAGCGTGATCACATGGGGGTGCTGCAGCAGGAGGAGCGTGTCGGGGATGTCCCCGGACCTGCGCCGCTCGACGAGTTCGGCCTGCAATGCGAGCGCCTCGGGGTATCCGACACGGCCCGGATACCGCACCGACAGGGTGCGATCATGCCAACGGGTCATTTCGCGCGGCCTTTCGGCAACGGGGCGATTTGCCATCATCAACCCACGCCGGGCGGCCCGGCAACCCGCTCGCGGGCCGCTCAGGCGTCCTCGGGGAAGTCCTCCAGCAATTCCTTGAGGCGCGAGAGGAACCGCGCGGTGTCGGCCCCGTCAACGAGCCTGTGATCGTAGCCGATGGAGAAGAACGACTGCTTGCGGATCGCCATGTAGTCGTCTCCGGTGCCCGGGTCGGTCACGACCACCACCCGCTTGTCGATCGACCCGGTACCCAGGATCGCCGACGTGCCCTTGGGGATGATCGGCATTCCGACCATCGTGCCGAGCACCCCCGGGTTGGTGATCGTGAAGGTGGCCCCCTGAATCTCGCCCGGCGACAACTGCCGTGATTTGGCCCGCGTGGCCAGGTCGATGATCTTCCTGGCCGTGCCGACCAGGCTGAGATCGTCCGCGTTGTGGATCACGGGCACGATCAGTCCGGGGTTCAGGTCCACGGCCATGCCGAGGTTCACGGCGCCCCGGTAGATGACGTTGTTGCCCGAGATGACTCCGTTGACCGACGGGAAGTCGCGGAGGATTCGCGAGCACGCCCAGGCGACGAACGCGGTGTAGGAGACGCGGGCACCGCGCTCTGCCCAGCGGGTCTTGTTCAGCCTTCGCATCCGGTCCACGGTCGTGAAGTCGATCTCTACAATGGAGTGGACGTGCGTGTGGATCCGCTTCGAGAGCACCATGTGGTCCGCCGTCAGTCGGCGGACCCTGTCCATCGTTTCGACGCGGTCGCCGTCGCGCACGGGGAACACGGGATGTTCGACCTCGCGGGCGTACCGCGCCCACAGATCGTCGCCGGTCCGCGCCGCCGGGACAGCCGCGGGAGGTGGTCCCGGTGCGGGTTGGTCCGCCGATGCGGCCGCCGGCTCGGCAGGCCGGGCCGGCTCGGTGACGGCCGGCTGGGCGCCTGCCTCTTCGGCAGCCGGCGCTTCGCCGGCTCCGCTCTCGATGAACGCCAGGATATCCTGCTTGGTGACGCGTCCCTGATGGCCCGTGCCCGGGACCCGCGAAATGTCCACGCCGGCCTCGGCCGCGATGCGTCGGACGACCGGCGTCGAGCGCGTGCGCAGGCGTTCGGCGCTGGTGGTCGTGCACTCCGCCTCCTCCTCTTCGGCCACTGGCTGCTCCTGCGGAGCCTCCGGAGCCGCGACCGGCGCGGGCGGTGGCGGGGGGGGAGGCGGCGGTGCGGGCGGCCCGATCGGTCCGGCCTTGGCGGGCGCGGCTGTCGCGGCCGGGGCGCTCCCGTCCGGATCGATGTACGCGACGATGGTTCCGACTTCCACGGTTTCGCCCTCGCCGACCACGATCTCGGCCAGTGACCCCGCCGACGGTGCAGGGATCTCGGCGTCCACCTTGTCGGTGGAGATCTCCAGGATCGGCTCGTCGCGCTCCACCAGGTCGCCGACTTCCTTCAGCCACCTGGAAACGGTGCCCTCGGCGATGGATTCCCCCATCTGGGGCATGGGAACTTCGATTCGGGACACGGGCGCTACTCCATGGGCTAGTTCGGAAAACCGGCGACCGGCGGTCTTGCGCAACGAGCCGACCGGCACCCGGGGTTCAAGTCTCGTCGCAAGATCAGTAATTCACAAGATAACGTGCCGCGGTCCCGATATCCTCCACCGAGGGAAGAAAGTAGTCCTCCAACTCGCCACTGAAGGGGACGGGCGAGTCGATGGCGGTGACGCGCAGAATCGGCCCGTCCAACCACTCGAACGCCCGTTCGTTCATGCGGATCGCGATCTCCCCCGCGATTCCGCCCGTGCGGGTATCCTCATGTACGATCAGCAGTTTTCCCGTCTTTTGCACGCTGGCTGCGATCGCTTCGTCGTCCAGCGGCAGAAGCGTTCTGAGGTCGATCACCTCGACGCGGATCCCGTCCTTTGCCAGCTCGGCCGCCGCGTCAAGGCTGCGATGCACCATGAGACCGTAGGTAGCGACCGTCAGGTCGTCGCCCTCCAGCGCCGTCCGGGCGCTGCCGAGCGGAACGACATAGTCTTCGCGGGCGAGCACCTGACGGCAATGCGGGGCACGGTAGAGTCCCTTGTGCTCCTCGAAGATGACCGGATTGTCGTCTCGGATGGCGGCCTTGAGGAGCCCCTTGGCGTCGTGCGGGTTGGAGGGGTACACGATCTTCAGACCGGGTGTGTGAAAGAATGCCATCTCCACGTTCTGCGAGTGGAAGGGCCCGCCCCGGTTCCCGCCGCCCACCGGTCCCCGAACCACCAGCGGCATGGGTCCCGCGCCCCTGTACAGCGACGTGGCAATGTAGTTGGTGAGGATGTCGTAGGCCGGGGAGATGAAGTCCATGAACTGCATCTCCACGACCGGCCGAAGTCCCATGTGGGCGGCTCCGGCCGCGGCACCCGTAAAGCCGCCTTCCGAGATCGGGGTGTCGATCACCCTCTCGGGTCCGAAGTGGTCCAGGAACCCCCGGGTCACCTTGAAAGCACCTCCGTAGGCACCGATGTCCTCACCCAGGAGGAAGACGCGTTCGTCGCGTTCCATCTCCTCCCACAGCGCTTCGCCGATGGCCTCCAGGAGCGTGACGGGTTCGCCCGCCCGGGTCCGGGAAACATGTGCGGGAGCGTCAGTGGACATGGCCACTCCCGGCTTGCGGCTCCGCAGGTCCCGGCGACGGGGATTCGCGTCGCGTCCAGGGCGGGGAGGGTTCATGATCGGTGCGCACAGGCGCGAGAGCGTCGCGCGGTTCCGGCGAAGGTTCCTTGCCCAGGCGCGCCACGGCATGATCGACACCCGCGCGAGCCGCCCGCTCGATCGCATCGAGTGCGGGCCCGGCGAGTCCCCATTGATCGGCAACGCTCGCCAGAAAACGCTCGTGGAGCGCCCAGGGGCCGGAATCGGAGCGAGGACCGAGTCGCAGCAGCGTCGGACCCGCACCGTCGACCGCACGGCGCCTCGCAGCCGTCACCCTGTCCACGAGCGCCTCGAAAGGGTCCTGTCCGAGTTCCGCGAAGGCGAAGCCGTATCCTTCGGCGACTGCGCCGATGCTCGGGACGCGATCGGCGCCTCCGGCCGTCCCGGCGTCGAGGACCACGATCAGGGGTGCCCGGAGCGCGCCTGCGAGGTTCATGCCCTCATGCCACCCGCCGGCATCCAGCGCTCGGCTCCCTTCGAAGGCCAGGGCCGCGCGGTTCTGCCTGCGCCGCCTGAACGCGAGCGCGGCGCCCGCAAGCACCTGGGTCATGAGGCCGCACGGTCCCGCCCAGCCAATCAGGCCGCGCCGCGTGTCGGCCCAGCTCGACCCGCCCTCTCTCGCCCCGCCCGCGCTCGTCGCCTTGCACGCCAGGTGGCGCAGGAATTCCAGCGGCGTCGCACCGAATGCGAGTGAAGGACCCGGAGCGTGCCCGCCCGGATAGCACAGATCACCCGATCCGTCGGCAGCACGGTGCATCGCCCGCGCGATGACCGTCGACCGCACGTCGATCGCGAACGACGCGTGACCCGGGTCTATCTCTCCGGCATGGGCCAACGCGCGTACCCGATCCTCCAGGAAGCGCGCCTGGAAGCCGTGAAAGGCCAGGTCCTCGGCAACTTCCCTGCCAAACCCGGCAGTGTTCGAAGGACGGGACGGCGAGGCCGGCTCGCGGACCACGTGAAAACCGGGCGCTACGCGGCTGAGGCCGCCGTCACCGGCGGCTACGCGCCGGAACCAGCCGGCGGCTCGCTCTGGCCGGGCGGCACCTCCGTGTCCGGCGACGCGCCTCCGGCGGGCGGTACCTCGTCTTCTCCGGCACCCTCGTCCGGCGGCACGAGAACGGGTGTCGCGCCAGCTTCGGGCAGCAGTGGCTGCGGGGCCGTCGCAGGCGGCGTGGCGATTCCTTCGAGAATGGAAGTCGGAGCCGCGGACCGGGAAGAGAGGATGGCAAGCACGAGAGCGAGAACCATGAACGCCGATCCCGCTATCCAACTGGCGCGCGTCAGTAGCGTCGTTGCCTGGCGGCCACCGAGAACGTCCGTCGCCGCCGCTCCCCCGCCCATGGCCGCAAGACCCCCGCCCTTCCCGGACTGGATGAGGATCACCACGCCCAGAAACACACCGTCAAGCACCAGGAGGGTCAACAAGAATGTATACATATCACGTCCATCTGCGTTTCCATACAGCGTACAGCGCACCGGAAGCTGCCCTTGGGGGCGGCCAGTGTCAACCCGCCGACCATGTGCCACCGCCGGCACGGCGGGATACGGTCACTCATGTCCCGCCAACGGGATCGCCGGAGCTGGCCGTGGCACCCGCTTCGGCAATCCGCGCGAATACATCGGGATCAAGGCTCGCGCCACCGACGAGCACCCCGTCCACATCCGGGGCCGTCATGAGCGAGGCCGCGTTGCCGGGCTTGACGCTGCCACCGTACAGGATTGGCGCCGCCCCCAGCTCGCCCAGGGCCGATCTCACGATCGCATGCGCCTCGGCGGCATCACCCGGGGTCGCGGTCTCGCCGGTGCCGATCGCCCATACGGGCTCGTATGCCACCATGAACCTGGAGGCAGTCGCCACGGACCCCACAATCGCCCCGATCTGACGCCGCAAAACGGGCGCCAGGAGCCCCGCGCGCCGTTCCTCGAGAAGTTCTCCCACGCATATCACGGGAACGAGTCCCGCTCGCACGGCGGCACCTGCCTTGGCGCTCACCTCCGCGTCGCTCTCGCCGAAAATATGACGGCGCTCCGAGTGTCCGATCAGAGCAAACCGGGCGCCGGCCTCGCGGGCCATCTCGCCCGATGTCTCCCCGGTAAAGGGGCCCGATTTCTCCGAGTGAATGTTCTGGACCCCGAAGCCGGCCGGAACACCGACCGTTTCCATCGAGACGGCAAGGGAGAGATCGGGAGGGAAGAACAGAATCTCCACCGAATCGAGGGCGGCCCGCGGTCGGAATCTCGAAAAGAACGCCGCTGCCGCAGCCGGCCCGTGATGCATTTTCCAGTTGCCCGCAATGACCTTGCCCATGGTGCCTCCGTGTTTACGTTCGCTCGCCGCGGTCACGCGACCCGGAAAGAGCCTCCACCCCGGGCAGTGCCTTGCCGGCCAGAAACTCCAGGCAGGCGCCTCCACCGGTCGAGATGTGACTCAAGCGCGAGGCCACACCCGCCGCCCGAGCCGCCGCCGCCGAGTCTCCGCCCCCGACGATAACGGTCGCCCCCGAGCCGGCCGCGTGCGCAGCGGCCCGCGCCACCCCGAAGGTGCCTTCCTCGAACCCGCCGACCTCGAACAGCCCCATGGGACCGTTCCACACTACAGTGGACGCTCGAGTGATGCAGTCGCGGAACAGCTCGACCGTCGCCGGTCCGATGTCCACGACAATCTCGCCCGGGAGGATGCCGCTGCGGTCGACGATCCGGGTCTGCGCTCCCGGTTCCGTCGACCGCGCGGCCACGCAGTCGACCGGCAGCACGAGGCGGGGTCCGGCCTCCACCAGAAGCCGCGAAGCGGTCGCGGTCGCGTCCGCCTCCACCAGCGATGCGCCCGTCCCGAGTCCCATTGCCAGGAAGAAGGTGTTGGCCATGGCCCCGCCGACCAGCAGCACGTCCACCCTCGGCAGCAGTGCTTCGATGATCTGGATCTTACCCGATATCTTCGCACCTCCGAGGATGGCTACGTGGGGACGGGCGGGACTCTCAAGCACCTGCACGAGCACTGCGAGCTCCCGTTCAACCAGTCCTCCCGCGACCGCTTGGCCACCCTTCGCCCTGACGGCGCGAGGCAGGCCGTCGGTCGACGTGTGGGCCCTGTGCGCGGTGCCGAATGCGTCCAGCACGTAGTGATCCGACCACGTCGCCCAATCGGCAGCCAGGACGGGATCGTTGTCCGTCTCGCCGGGCAGGAACCGTGTGTTCTCGACCAGCGACACCGATCCCCGCGGCATCTTCGCGACCGCTTCCCGCACAGCCGGCCCCGCCGTGTGCGGTATGAACCGGACCGGCGCGGGAAGGCAGCCGTCCAGAAACCGCGACACGGGTCTCAGCGTGAGTTCGGGGACGATGGTGCCCCCGGGGCGGCCCAGGTGAGACAGGAGTACCACCCTGGCGCCCGCTTCCACGAGTTGGACGATGCTTGGCAGGGTGCGCTCGATACGCGCGCCATCGGCAACCGTGCCGGATGCCAGGGGAACGTTGAAGTCGGCTCTGAATGCGACCGTGGCCCCCGTCGGCAAGCCACCCTTCAGAAGGTCGTGCAGCGACGTCGTCATCCAGCTGCTTCGCTCGCCACCGGCGGACCGGGTCAGCCGCTCGGCGGCACGCGGGTCTCCTGTGATCGGGGACCGCGCTGCAGTTCATCCATACCGGGCCGGAAGATGATCGAAAACTCGACCCAGATTCCGACGGGCTGACCTCCCCGCGTCGCCGGCGCAAAGCGGAGCCCCCTGGTCGCGCGGAGCGCCGCGACGTCCAACTGCGCCACGCCCGAGGACGCGACCACCTCAGGCGAATCCGTCGAGCCGTCGGGGTCTACCCGGACACGGACGCCCACGGTGCCGCCGATGCCGGCGCGCTGAAGGAGCGGCGGGTACTCCGCCGCAACGGTTCGCTGCGCCTCGTCGGGGTCCACGAGATGTGGAACCGTCGCCGGCAGCGGCAGCGCAACGTCCGGCGACTCGCCGACCCCCTGCCTGGGCCTCGGAACCGTCAGGCTCGCGGTCCCCTCCCACTGTCCGGTACCATTGATGGCGGATGACGACCGGGTCGTCTGCCCAGGCGCGACTTGAGCAGGCTCGGGGGCGCCGGTGGCCGGGAAACCGAGCAGTCGGGCCCACGAGGCACGGACGGGAGGTACGCCCAGTGAGACGGCAAACAGCGCGACGATCGCGGCCGCCGCCGCCAGTTGGCGCCCGCGTGGAACGCCACGCCAGAAGCGGGCCGCGTCCCGGCGGCCGTGCCGATGCTCTTCGACGAGCCTGGCTCTGAGTTCGTCGCCAAACGAATCCCTTTCGTCGATTACGATCCCGCGCAACTCACGGTCGAGTCGCACCAGCTCGTCCGGCCACGTACCGGTTCCGGTTCGATGCTCGTTTGTCATCCTAGTCATCCTCGTCCGACTGTTTGGCAACAGCGGCCCTGAGTCTCTCCAGGGCCCTGTGGATGCGAACGGCGACGGCGTTCGCCGTGATCCCCAGTGTCTCCGCAATCTCGCGGTTCCCCAGGTCCGCGCCGTAGCGGAGCGACAGAATCTCCTGGTCCGCTTGTCGCAGCGTCGCCATCGAGGTCATCACGAGTCTTTTCCTTTCCTCCTCAAGCACCTGTTCTTCCTGTGATGGAGCCCGCGACGCCAGACCGGGAACCAGGTCAATCGAGACCTGCCGCGAGCCATGGCGGCGCAGGGCGCGAAGGTGGTCGGTCACCGCGTTGCGAGCGATGCGAAACAGCCAGGTGCGAGGTGCCGAGCGTCGGCTGTCATAGCTCCGTAGCGAGCGAAGGGCCTTGAGAAAGACCTCCGACGTAATGTCCTCCGCAATCTCCCGGGTCGCGACCCGGAACCTGACGAATCTGTACACGGCTTCCCGATGGTCCCTGAACCATGCTTCGAAATCGGGCGGAAGCCCGGGATCGGAACTCCGCGCCTTCGGCCGGCGAAACGCGGCAACAGCCGCAAGTGGCCGCGCCATGGGGGGAGCATCCACGGAATCGGTACCCATCATGTCTCCCAATACGCTCCCGGACCCGGGTTGTGACATCCGCGCCCGCCGAGCGTTGTGCCGCGCAGTCTCATGCCGCCGGTGCAGAAAGGCGGTCCCCCACGAACCGGACGAGGTCGACAACCCGTGACGAATAGCCCCACTCGTTGTCGTACCAGACCAACACCTTGACCATGCGATCGCCCATGACGGCGGTGCTGGGGGCATCCACGACGGAACTGGCCGACTCCCCGACAAAGTCCACGGACACCAGCGGCTCGTCCTCCACCCTCAGAATGCCCGCGAGTTCCTTCTCGGCCGCCGCGCGCAAGGCGCCGTTCACCGCGCCAGGAGACACATCCCGTTCCACCTCGGCAACGAGATCGACCAGCGATACATTGGGAGTGGGCACGCGAATTGCCATTCCGTCCAACTTCCCCTCCAGCTCCGGAAGCACCAGGGAGATGGCGCGCGCCGCGCCGGTCGTGGTGGGTATCATGCTCACCGCCGCCGCGCGAGCCCGGCGCAAATCCTTGTGGGGACCGTCCAGGACGGCCTGACCACTCGTGTACGCGTGAATCGTCGTCATGAGTCCGCGGACGAAGCCGAAACGCTCGGAGAGCACCTTCGCCACGGGTGCCAGACAGTTGGTCGTACAGCTGGCGTTGGAGATCAGGTGGTGCGTCTCGGGATCGTAGCGATCGTGGTTGACTCCCAGCACGATCGTGATGTCCTCGTCGCTGGCCGGAGCCGATATGACGACCTTGCGGGCCCCCGCTTCGAGGTGCCGGGAGGCCAGTTCGCGAGTCCGGAAGATCCCCGTCGATTCCACCACCACGTCGACCCCGAGTGCACGCCACGGCAACTTCGCGGGATCCCGCTCCGACAGAACCCGGATGGCGTCGCCATCAACGACAATTCCCTCGCCGGAGACCTCCACCGATCCACGATACGTTCCGTGAACGGAGTCGTGCCGGAAGAGATGGGCGAGCGTCGAACTCTCCGTCAGGTCATTGACTGCCACGAAGTCGAGGTCGGTCGTCCCCGACTGTTTGGCGGCCCTGAGAACGTTCCTGCCGATGCGGCCGAAGCCGTTGATGGCGACTCGGATGGACATGGGTTGTTCTGCTCCCGCGACGGATTCGTGCGCCGGTTCAGGTTGCTTGTTGGGAGATCGGGACCGTTCTTGCGAACGCGTAGGCGACGATCGACCTGGGGTTGCCAAGCGCGAGAACGCTTGCTGCAGCCAGAACCGTGGCCCCGGTGGTCATGACATCGTCCACCAGGAGGAGCCGACGATCCTCCAACATCTCCGCCAGCCCTTCCACCATCACGAACGCGTCACTGACGTTAGCCCGGCGCTGCATGGGATTCAAGGCGGTCTGGGTTCCCGCCTGGCGCTGTCGCCGCAGGCACTCCAGCAGCGGAGTGTCCATGGCCGTCGACAGGGCAGAGGCGATCACGGCGGCCTGGTTGTACCCACGCCGCCGGATGTTGCGGGCGGATGTCGGCACCGGCACTACGAGTTCCGTTCGTCTGGCCGCCACCGAGGCCCTTCTCGCCATCTCCGTCCCCATGAACAGGCCCACGTCGCGCCAACCCTGGTACTTCAGGGCGTGAACCAGTTCCCGTGCCGGGGACTCCAGCAGACACGCGGCGTCGGCGTGCTCCAGTCGGTCGGGCCACTCCGCGCACTCCATGCAGGATGGGGCCTCGCCCGTGCCCAGTGGTGCTCCGCAACGGGAGCACACCGGAAGCGGCACCTGCGGAAGACCCAGACGGCAGTTCCCGCAAACGGGTCCGAACCCGGCCCGGATGTCCGCCGCCGCCGATCCTCCGCACGCGGCGCACGCCGGAGGCAGCAGGTAGTCGGCCATGCCCCGCAGAACCGTCCGCGCCCGCGTCACCCCAGCCCCCGGCTGGCGGCCTCAAGCGCACGCCCCATGACGCCCCGCGGCGGCGCCTGGCCGAACCACCGGGCATGGGACGCTTCCGCCTGTAGAACCAGCATGCCGCGCCCATCCACGGCCGCGATCCCCAGCCTCCCTGCCTGACGGCAAAGCGGAGTCGCGCTCTTCCCGTATACCAGGTCCATGACCAGGTGGGGCGGTGTGGCCAGGGCCTCCAGATCAATCGGGGCATGCCGTCCGCGGATCCCCACGGACGTCGTGTTGACGACCACCGCGGGGGCTGTTGCGCGCCAGTCGTGAACGTGGCGCAGCCGCTCGTCGTCCATCTCGTCCAACAGCCTGTGCGCCCGGCTCGCGGTGCGGTTCCACACGAGGATGACCGACGCGCCCGCAGAATGAAGCAGGGCGTGGAGTACCGCCCGGGCAGCTCCTCCCGCTCCCAACACAAGTACCGGCGACGTGTCGGCCGGAGGCGAAACCGCGCTCTGCCAGATCCCCATGAACCCCTCCACGTCGGTGTTGTCACCCCATACTTCGCCCCCCTGGGCCCAGAAGGTATTGCACGCGCCCGTCGCTGCGACGGCCCGGGTTCGGCGGTCCAGAAAGGGAACCACGCGCTCCTTGTGGGGCACGGTCACGTTGCCGCCCCCGCCCCCCATGGCCAGGGCGCGCATGAGTTCTCCGCACTCGTCGGCCGACACGCGGCGAGCGACGTATCGGGCACGGCGCCCCGCCGCACTGAACGCGGCATTGTGGATAGCCGGGGAGAGGCTGTGTGCGACGGGATCGCCCAGGATCGCATAGAGCGCGCGACCGCCCCGGGGCCCGCCCGTCACTCTTCGTTCTCCGTTTGCCGCGCAAGTGCCGCCAGCGCGGCCGCGACCAGTTCCTCGAGCTCTGTAAAGGTAGCCCGGTAACGGTCATCGGATCCGCCGAACGGATCCTGAACCACCCCTTCCGCACCTGCCATTTCGGAAAGAAGGCGACAATCGCCCCTGGCCCCCAGCTCGCGGGCGCGGAGGAGGTGGTGCGTGTCCATGCATAACACCAGGTCCGACCGCGTCAACAGCTCCCGCGTCAGGACCGCGCTTCGGTGGCGATCAAGGTCCAGACCCGCTTCCTTCACAACGGTGCAAGCACCCTCGCTGGCGGGCCCGCCAGGCAACGCTGCCGTTCCGGCGGAGCCCACGGTGACACGCGACAACCGCTGCCGGGCGATCAACCTGCGCGCGATGACCTCCGCCATCGGAGAGCGGCAGGTGTTGCCCGTGCACACGAAGGTCACGTGGATTCCGCGAGACGGACCGGCGGATCCC